>Ga0180215_1002004_pt1 | contig 21302 bp, 20 predicted proteins | sample eDN3rd37CBELigBY_FD_128871 | JGI IMG/M metagenome (GOLD analysis project Ga0180215, IMG submission 128871) | Enriched backyard soil microbial communities from Emeryville, California, USA - eDNA 3rd pass 37_C BE-Lig BY (version 2) (version 2) | ecosystem: Environmental > Terrestrial > Soil >... | reverse complement strand
GAGGTCCCGGTCTGCGCTGGTCTTCTGCACGTAGCCGCTGGCGCCGGCCTCCAGCACCGGGAGCAGGTACTCCTCCTCCGCGTGGGAGGTGAGGATCAGCACCCGCGTCCCCGCGTTCATCGCCGCCACCTGCCGGGTGGCCTCCAGCCCTCCCATTCCCGGCATCCCCAGGTCCATCACCACCACGTCCGGCCGGAGCGCACGCACCCGTTCGATCGCTTCCTCGCCCGTGGAGACCTCGCCCACCACCTCCATGTCCGGCTCCAGGTTGAGGAGGGCGCGCAGCCCCCCCCGGAGCACGGCGTGGTCGTCGGCGAGCAGGACGCGGATCGTCTCGGGAATCATCGTTCGCACCGGGTTGGAGGGGACGGCCGTACCGCTTCTGCGACCAACGATACCGCCGTACCCGCCCTTTCCACCAGCCGAGGCGCGCCTACGCACTGCCCGGTTTCCTCCCGCATCCGCCTCCGGCCCGTGGGGTTTCTCCCCACGAACCGGGTTTCGACGACTCTCACACGCGTTCCGCACCGCGCCGACAGATCCGGCCGCCGTCGACGGGTAGCTTGTATCCCGTAAGCCCGAGGGAAGGAACCCGCTGGGGCGGGCCCCCCGGGAAGCGAAACCGGAGAGAGAAGGAAAGGAGGCGGGCGATGCGCACTCGACTGTTCGGCCGGCTGGCGCTCATGGCGATCGTCGTCCCGGCGGGAATCGCATGGACCGCGGACCGCGCCGGCCTGGCGCTCCAGCCCGAGAGCAGGCTCTGGGTCGAAGGCACCTCCAGCGTGCGCAGCTACACCTGCCGCGCCGCCCGCGTGGACGGCACGGTGACCACCCGACCGGGAAGCACCTCGCTGGCCCTCGCCGACCTGGAAAAGACGGTGAAGGACGCCGAGGTCACGGTGGCGGTGGCGGGGCTGGAGTGCGGCAACGGCACCATGAACGGGCACCTGCGCAAGGCGCTCGACGCCGAGAAGCACCCCCGGATCACCTACCGCATCACCTCCTACGACGTCGCGGCGGACGGGAAGGTGAAGCTGAACGGAACGCTCGAAATCGCGGGGACGGAGAAGCCGGTGAGCATCGACGCCAGCGCCACCCACGAAGCCGGGAAGCTCCGGGTACAGGGGAGCAGGCAGATCAAGATGACCGACTTCGGCGTACGCCCGCCGACGCTGATGATGGGGACGATGAGGGTGCACGACCCCGTGACGGTGCACTTCGACGTGCTCCTGAAGTCCTGAAGTCCTACGAGAAGCAGGGCCCCGCGGAGACGCGGGGCCCACGGGAAGATCCCGGGCGCGGTGAGCGCCCACCCCACGCAACCCCTCCACGGGGAGACGGAACCATGATCCGCAACCGCACGCTCCCGCTCTCGGCGCTCCTCGTGGCGATGGCCGCGACGCCGACCCTCGCCCAGGCGCCGAAGGGGGTCGCCCTCGACGACAGCACGAAAGCCACGGGCGCCTCCGGGGAGAAGTCGGCGAGCACGCTGCCCGCCATCACGATCCAGCACCTGCGCCCGCAGGACCAGCGCGGCCTGAACGTGTTCGAGGCGCCCAAGGACGACGACGTCCCCTTCGAGGGCTTCAAGCTGGACTGGGGAGCCGCGTTCACGCAGCAGTTTCAGGCCCTGGACCACAGCAACACCGCGACCGCGGTGATCCGCACGGACGCTTCCGGGAGGGACTACGACGCCAACCAGCTGATGGACATCGGCGCCGGTTTCAACCTGGCGACGGCGAACCTTACCCTCAACGCGCAGCTCGCCCCCGGGATCCGGGTGTCGCTGGAGAGCTACCTCTCGTCGCGGCACCATCAAGAAGCATGGGTCAAGGGCGGCTACCTCCTGATCGACGAGTCGCCCATCGACCACCCGCTGCTCGACGCGGTGATGGACGTGGTGACGGTGAAGGTGGGGATGTTCCCGCTTAACTACGGCGACGCCCACTTCCGCCGCACCGACAACGGCAACGCGATGTACAACCCGTTCGTCGGCAACTACATCCTGGACGCCTGGACCTTCGAGCCCGGCGCGGAGGTCTACGTCCGGAAGAACGGACTGCTCGGCATGGTCGGCGTCACGTCGGGCGTGAACAAGGGCGACGTGACCAACCCCGACGCCCGCGGCTTCGCGTACCTGGGGAAGGCGGGGGTAGACCGCCAGCTCACGGACGCCCTCCGCGTCCGCCTGACGGGGTCGTACTACGACGTGGGGAAGACCCCCAGCGCCACGCTGTTCTACGGGGACCGCACCGGCTCGCGGTACTACATGGTGCTGGAGAACACGGTCGCCACCACGAACGCCCAGTTCACCTCGGGCCACGTCAACCCGGCGTTCACGAACCAGGTCCGGGCCTTCCAGGTCAACCCGTTCGTGAAGTTCCACGGGCTGGAACTCTTCGGGGTGATCGAGCAGGCGGAGGGGAAGGCGAACGCCGAGACGGAGACCCGGACGTTCAACCAGTACGCCGGTGACGTGGTCTACCGCTTCCTCCGGGGAGAGAAGGCTTACGTGGGCGCCCGCTACAACACGGTCCAGGGCGAACTCCCGATCTCGGGCGCGACCTACGACGTCGGCATCGACCGCACCTCGCTCGGCGCCGGCTGGTTCGTCACCCCCACGGTACTCCTGAAGGGCGAGTACGTGAACCAGAAGTACAACGACTTCCCGACGACCGACATTCGCAACGGCGGCAGGTTCAGCGGGTTCGTGGTGGAGGGGTCGGTGGCCTTCTGAGACCGTGGGAGATAGGGGACCGTGACGGAGGAAACCTCCGGTGGGGCCTGGGCCCCACCGGAGGTTTCCGTTCTCCGACCCGCGCCCCGCCCTCCCTCACTCCGCCCGGAGCAGCCCGGACTGCAGCGCGAAGCGCACCAGCTCGGAGCGGTGGGTGAGGCCGAGCTTGTACATCAGCCTGGACCGGTAGGTGTCCACCGTGTTCGCGGCCAGGTAGAGCTTCCGGCCGATCTCCACCGACGTGTACCCCTCCGCCGTGAGGGCCAGGATCTCGCGCTCCCGTTCGTCCAGCGTGCGCAGCGGGTCCACCGCGGCTGCCTTCGCCGCCTCCCGGTAGCTCTGCAGCAGGAGGCGCGTCGCGCCCGGGTAGAGGAACACCTCGTTCCGCGCCGCGGCCTCGATGGCGGCCACGAGGTCGTCCTGCGCGCTGGTCTTGCACACGTACCCGCTCCCGCCCGCCTGCAACACGGGGAGCAGCGATTCGTCCTCGGTGTCGGCGGTGAGGGCAAGCACGGTCGTGCCCACCCCCAGCTCCTGGATCCGCCGGATCGCCTCCAGCCCCCCGATCCCGGGCATCCCCAGGTCCATCACCACCACGTGGGGCCGCAGGAGGCGCGTCATCTCCACCGCCTCCTCGCCCGTGCCCGCCTGCCCCACCACCTCCATCCGGGGGACATGGAGGAGCAGCTCCTCCAGCCCGCGCCGGACCATGGCGTGGTCGTCCACCAGGAGAACCCGCACCGTATCCGCCGCCTCCGCGGGCACCGCCGGGGGCACGGCGCGCGGGGGATCGTCGCCGCGCGGCACGGCCGCCTCCCGGCTGGCCGGCAGGGTGAAGTGGAAGACGCTCCCCACCCCGACATGGCTCTCCACCCAGATCGTCCCGCCGTGCGCCTCCACGATCCCCCGGGCGATCGCCAGCCCCAGCCCCGCTCCGGCTCTCCGACCGTCGCGAGCGTGCCAGAACCGGTCGAACACGCGGGAGAGGTCCTCCTCTGCGATCCCCGAGCCCGTGTCCGCCACCGAGAAGCGAACTCCTTCGTCACACGCCCCGGCACGGATCCAGATCGTCCCTCCCGGAGGCGTGAACTTGATCGCGTTGCCGACGAGGTTGGAGAGCACCTGGAGCACCCGCTCCCGGTTGCCGAGGACGGCGGGGGGATCGCCGCAGACCTCCCGGCACAGCGAGATGCCCTCCTCGTCGGCCACCACCCCGAACATGGACGCCGCTTCGGTCAGCAGGGCGCCGGGAACGAGCGGCTCCGGCTCCACGGAGATGCCGCCGGCCGCGAGCCGCGTCACGTCGAGCAGGTCCTGGATGAGGTGGTCCATCGACGCGGTGCATTCGCGGATCGCCTGGAGGTGCCTCCTGCGCTCCGCCTCCGGCAGCCCGGCCGAGAGCAGCTTCCCGACGTGCATGTTGCTCGCACTCAGCGGGTTGCGGAGGTCGTGGGCGACGAATCCCAGCACCTCCTCCCGTGCCCGCGTCGCCTGCTCGGCGCTGCGCTGCGCCTCCTGCGCGGCGCGGTACAGCCGGGCATTCTCCACCTCCAGCGCCGCGATCCGGGCCAGCTTCTCGGCCAGCTCGAGGTCCGCCGTGTCGAACGGCCGTCGCCCCTCCGCGCCCGCAAGGGTGATCACCCCCAGCACCCGCCCGTGCGCCACCATCGGGACGGAGACGGTGGAGCGGAGGAGCGGCGACCCCGGGCGGCTCCCCTCGTCGGCCCCATCGTCCTCTCGGAGCGCCGCGGGGAAGCTTGAAAAGATCCGGGGCTCGCCGCTCTCCAGCACCCGGACCACGGGGTGCGTCCCGCCGCGCAGGGAGCGCGTGTACCGCCGTAGCGCCGGGCCCGCCCCGGCGTCCTCCCCGCCCTGCGCGGCGGCCTCGAACGCCTGGAGGGTCCCGTCCTCGTCCAGCACGTCGATCACGCACCAGTCGGCGAGGGCGGGAACCGCCAGCTCGGCCAGGCTGCGCACCGTGTCGTCGAAATCGAGGGATTCGGCGAGGGCCAGCGCGGCGTCGAAGAGGATTCGCTCCCGGGGCCCGGCGCCGGCCTGCTCCCGCGCGCCCCGGCTCCGCGCGGTGGCGCGCCGGATGGCCCGGACCAGCGCTTCCCCATCGGCGTCACCGAGCACGATGCAGTCCTGGACGCCGGCCCGCAGGAGCCGCAGGGCTCCCGGCTCGTCCTCCGTGTCGGTGAGGACCAGGACCGGCCGTCCCGCGGCCGCCGCGAGCACCCGGCGGGCCGCGTCGGGCGCGCCCTCGCCCAGCCGGGACAGGTGGAGCAGCACGACGTCGAAGGCCCTTCCAGGGAGGCGCTGGGCGACAAGGGACCGCAGGGGAAGGGTGGCGACCTCGCAGGCGAGGTCGCCCGCGCCGAGGATGCCGGCCACGGAGGCGTGGAGTTCCAGGGGTGCGTCCCCTACGAGGAGGACGCGGGCCGTGGGTACGATCATGGTACATCGCGAGGAGTGGGCGGGAAGGCCGGAAGCACCTTCCCGTGACGGGGACGCCCCGCCGTCTCCCTATACCGGAGGGCGCCCGTCCTGTGCCCTGTAGGGGATTATTTGGTGGATCTCCCGACAGATACGCCCTGCCCCCCGCGGTTACCCTGGGGCCTTTCGCCTGTGCCGGGTCGTCGCCCGGCCACCCCCGGAATCGTCGGAACCATGTCCACACACACCTATCGCTCGATCCTGGCCGCCACGGCCGGCTCGGACGCGATCGCGCACACGGCGGCGGCCGTGGCGGAACGGACGTCCGCCGGACTGCGGCGGCTCCGGACCACCGGGAGGCCCACGGACCAGGAGATCCTGAAGGAAGCCCGCGCACCGGACGTGGACCTCGTGATCGTGGAGCCGCACCCGGGAGGGGCGCTGAGCGCCCACCTGCTCGGGACCACGGCGGACACGGTGGTCCGCTCTGCGGAGGTTCCCTGCCTGGTCGTACGGGAGCCCCTCTCGCTGCCGCTCCGCCGCATCGCCGTCGCCAGCGACCTGACCGACGCCGCGGACCCGGCGCTCGACGCCGCGCTCGGCTGGTACCGCTTTGCGGGGAGCGACGGAACGGACGGTGTGGACGCCCCCGAGATCCGGCTCGTCCACGTAGCGTGGACCGTGGAGGCGGCGGACGACCCGAACCGGGAGGCCGAAGTGCTGCGGCCGCAGCTCGAGCGGCAGGCGGCCGGGGCGCTGGCACGCCTGCCGGAGCCCCGGCCGCCGGTCGGGGTGGAGGTGGTCTGGGCGAACGACCCGGCCGAAGCGCTCTGCGGCTGGGTGCAGAAGCAGGACGTCGACCTGCTCGTGGTGGGCACGCACGGTGCACCGCGCCTCCAGAGGCTGCTGGTGGGCAGCGTCGCCACCACGCTGGCGCGCACCTGCCCCTGCGCGCTGCTCGTCGTGCCATCGGCCCGAAAGGGTGCCGGGCGGCCGGACATCGGCCCCGGACCGGGAGCGACTACGCCGTGAGCCTGGCCGGCATCGTTCTGCTGTCGTTCGTCGGCGCCGCCCTGGCGCGGCCGGTCGCCCTCGTCGCCGGACGCTCGGCGGGCTGGGTGGCGGCCGTCCTTCCCGCGGCGCTGTTCCTGGCGGTGCTCGGGCACGCGGACGAGGTGGCCCGCGTCGGCGAGGTCCGCGAGACCTTCCGCTGGGTGCCGTCGCTGGGGGTGGAGTTCGGGCTCAGGCTCGACGGCTTCTCCCTCCTGTTCGCCCTGCTCATCACGGGCATCGGCGCGCTGGTCGTCATCTACGCGGGGGCGTACTTCTCAGGGAAGGGGCCGGCGAAGCGGGCGAAGTTCCTCGCCTTCATCCTGCTCTTCATGTCGGCGATGCTCGGTACCGTGCTCGCCGACGACCTGATCGTGATGTTCGTCTTCTGGGAGGCGACCAGCATGATGTCGTTCATGCTGATCGGCTTCGAGTCGACGAAGCCCGAGGCGCGCCGCTCCGCGCTCCAGTCGCTCCTCGTCACCGGGGGGGGCGGGCTCGCGCTCTTCGCCGGGATCCTCCTCCTGGGCTCCGTGGTGGGGAGCTACTCGCTCTCGGAGGCCGTCGCGCAGGCGGACCGCGTGGCCGCCAGCCCCCTCGCGGGGACGATCGTGGCGCTGATGCTGGCGGGTGCCTTCACCAAGTCGGCACAGTTCCCGTTCCACTTCTGGCTGCCGAACGCGATGCAGGCGCCCACCCCGGCGTCGGCGTACCTGCACTCGGCCACCATGGTGAAGCTCGGCGTCTACCTGCTGGCCCGGCTCGACGGGGTGTTCGCGGCGGTGCCCGCCTTCGGCGCGACGCTCCTGGTGGCCGGGTCGGTGACGATGCTGGCCGCGGCCGTCGGCGCCCTGCGCGCCACCGGGTTCAAGGCGGTGCTGGCGTATTCCACGGTGGCGTCGCTCGGGATCCTGGTGATGCTGATCGGGCTGGACGGCTCGGTGGCCGCGGTGGCGACGGTCGGGTTCATCCTGGCCCACGCCTGCTACAAGGCGGCGCTGTTCTTCTGCGCGGGCAACGCGATCCACGCGGCCGGCACCGCGCGCCTGCGGCACATGGGCGGCCTCGCCCGCCACCTCCCCTTCACGGCGGCGGCCGTGGTGCTGGCGAGCCTTTCCATGGCCGGGCTCCCGCCGTTCATCGGCTTCATCTCGAAGGAGTACCTGTTCGAGGCGCAGCTCGGCAGCCCGTGGAAGGCCCTGCTGGTGGCGGTGGCGGTGCTGGTGAACGCGGTGATGGTGGGCGTGGCCGGCGTCGTGTCGCTCCGCCCGTTCTTCCTGAAGCGGGACCGCGTCTCGAAGGTGCGCCACGGCGAGACGCCCGGCCTGCTCGCCGGCCCGCTGACGCTCGCCGCCGCGGGGATCGTCATGGGCCTCGCGCCCGGCCCCGTGACCCGCACGGTGATCGAGCCGGCCGCCCGCGCGCTGAACGGCTCCGCGATCGACGTCTCCTTCAAGCTCTGGCACGGGCTCACGCCGATGCTGGCGCTCAGCGCGCTGGTGGTGGCGGTCGGCGTTTGGCTCACGCTGCGCTGGGACGCGATCCACTTCGCCCTGCGGCGCCGCAGGAAGCTCGGCCGCCTCCTCGGCGACGGGGGCTACGACGCCGTCCTGGCCCGAGTGCTGGGGTTCGCGGGTGCGTGCGCGCGCGTCTTCCAGTCGGGTGACCCGCGCCGCTACACCGCCGTGGTGGTGGCGGCCACCGTCGCCATCGTAGGCTACGGCCTCGCGCGGAGCGGGGTCGGCCCCGTGATCGACACGGGCGGCGACCTGCGCATCGCCCCCGCGGTCGTCCTGGGTGTGGCCGTGGCCGGGGCCGTCGCGAGCACGCTCACGCCGTCGCTCCTCGCCGCCGTGGTGGCGGTCGGCATCGTGGGCTTCGCGTCGGCTCTCCTCTTCCTGATGAACGGGGCGCCCGACCTGGCGCTGACGCAGTTCGGCGTCGAGACGCTCTTCGTGGTGATGGTCATGGCCGTGCTCCTGAGGCTCCCGCTCCACTCCCCTTCGATGCGCACCTCCGGAGAGCGGCGCCTGGACGCCACGCTCTCCGCCGCGTTCGGGCTGCTGGTGTTCATCGCGCTGGCCTCCATGTCCGCCGCGCCGCTGGACACCCGCCTGTCGGACTACTTCGCGGCCGTCAGCCTGCCGGAGGCGTTCGGGCGCAACGTGGTGAACGTGATCATCGTGGACTTCCGCGGCGTCGACACGCTGGGAGAGATCGCCGTGGTCACCTTCGCGATGATCGCCGTGTGGAGCCTGCTGCGCGGCGGCACCTCCGGGAAGCGCGCCTCCGGGACCCGGAGGACGAAGCCGTGAGATCGCTCATCTTCTCCGCCCTGGCCCGTCCCTTATTCGGGCTCATGCTGGCGGTTTCCGTGATCATCCTCTTCCGCGGCCACAACGAGCCGGGGGGCGGCTTCGTCGGCGGCCTGGTGGCGGCGGCGGGCTTCGCGATCCTGGCGCTCGCCGACGGCGGGGGCAGGGCACGCGCCGCGCTGCGCGTTCACCCGGTGGAGCTGATGGGGGCGGGGCTCCTGCTCTCGTTCGTCTCCGGTCTCCCGGGGCTCTTCTCGAACGGCTCCTTCCTGACCCACCTCTGGATCACGCTCCCGGTGGGCGGGGGCCTCAAGCTCGGCACGACGATGGTTTTCGACCTGGGCGTCTACCTGGTGGTCCTGGGAGGCGTGCTCGCCCTGATCCTGCGGCTCTACGAGGAGCCTTCGGCATGAACCTCCTCTATTCGTTCTGCATCGCCCTCCTCGCCGCGTGCGGCGTCTACCTGCTGCTGTCGCGCAACCTCCTGCGGACGGTGCTGGGGGTGGCGCTCCTCTCGGCGGCCACCAACCTGGTGATCTTCTTCGCCGGCCGGCTCGGGTTCACCCAGCCGCCGGTGATCGTGGAGGGAGAGGAGGTGCTCCGCGCGGGCGCCGCGAACCCCCTGCCCCAGGCGCTGGTGCTCACGGCCATCGTGATCGGCTTCGCGCTGGTCGCCTTCGCCTCCGCCCTGGTGCTGCGGACCTACCGGGCTCTCGGCACCCTCGACGGGCGGAAGCTGCGCGCGGCCGAAGCGCTCGGCACCCCGTTCTCCGACGGAGGGCGCGACGATGCTTGAGCGCCTGATGGATACCGCCGTGGTCTGGCCCGTCGCGGTGCCCATCGCCACGGCCGCCCTTACCGCCTGCCTCTGGACGCGCCCCCGGGCGCAACGGGTGGCGAGCGGGATCGGGCTGTGGGCGATGTTCGCCGCTGCGCTCGGCCTCCTGGCCGTGGTCGTGCGCGACGGGGTGCAGGCGAAGCAGTTCGGCTCGTGGGCCGCGCCCTTCGGCATCAGCTTCGTGGGCGATCCGCTCGGGGCCGCTCTGGTGGCGATCACCGGGCTGCTCGCCGTGGCCGCCGGCACCTTCGGCCTCGCGGACATCCGTCGCCGCCAGGAGAGGGCGGGCTTCCACCCGCTGCTTCACGGGATGCTCGCCGGGGTCAACGGGGCCTTCCTCACCGGCGACATCTTCAACCTGTACGTCTGGTTCGAGGTGATGCTCATCACCGCGATGGGGCTCCTCGTGCTCGACCGGACGCGGGCGCAGCTGGACGGCACCTTCCGGTACGCCGTCCTCAACCTGCTGAGCACCATCCTGTTCCTGATGGGGGTCGCCCTCCTGTACGGGTCCACCGGCACGCTCAACATGGCGGACCTCGCGGTGGTGCTCCCCCGTCTGGAACCGTCCGCGAGCCTCACGGTGGCGTCGCTCCTGCTCCTGTGCGGGTTCGGCATCAAGGCCGGGTTCTTCCCGCTCTTCTTCTGGCTCCCGGCCTCGTACCACACCGCCCCCATCACCGTCTCGGCCCTCTTCGCGGGGCTGCTCACGAAGGTGGGAGTGTACGCGTGCTTCCGCGTGTTCACCCTCGTCTTCTCACTGGAGGGGACCGGGATCCGCGAGATCGTGGCGGTGATCGCCGGCGGCACGATGCTGTTCGGCGTGCTGGGCGCGGCCGTGCAGTGGGACGTGAGGCGCATCCTTTCGTTCCACATCGTGAGCCAGATCGGGTACATGCTCCTGGGCCTGGCCGTCGCCACCCCGGCCGCCCTGGCCGGCGCCGTCTTCTACATCGTCCACCACATCGTGGTGAAGGCGAACCTCTTCCTCCTCGCCGGCGCCATCCACCGCGCCTCGGGGACGTACGACCTGCGGAAGGCCGGCGGGCTGATGGGGCGCAACCCGCTGCTCGCGGGGCTCTTCCTGGTCCCCGCGCTCTCGCTGGCCGGGATCCCGCCGCTCTCGGGCTTCTGGGCGAAGCTCATGGTGATCGACGCGAGCTTCCGGGGAGGCGCCGGCTGGCTGGGCGCGCTCGCGCTGGTGGTGGGGCTCCTCACCCTCTACTCGATGAGCAAGATCTGGATGGAGGCGTTCTGGAAGGCCCCGGTGCTCCCGCGCACCCGCGCGCGCCCGGTCCCGCTGGCGATGGTGCTGCCGATCGCGGCGCTCGGGGCGGTGACGCTCACCATCGGCCTCTTCGCGGAGCCGTTCGTCGAGTACGCGCGCATGGCGGCGGATGCCCTCCTGGATCCGCAGGCCTACGTCGCCGCCGTCGCTCCCGTGCTCCCGCCGGAGGCCCGATGATCGCGCAGCGCACCCGGGCCTGCTTCGGGCTCGCCGCGGTGTTCGTCCGCGAGCTGGCGGCCTCCGCGCTCACGGTGGCGGGGGCGGTGCTGCGGCGCGAGGTCCGCACTGCGCCCGCGATCCTCGCAGTCCCCATCACGCTCCGCACGGACGCGGGAATCGCCGCGCTGGCGAACCTCGTCTCGCTCACCCCCGGCACCACCTCGCTCCACGTGAGCGAGTCCCGCCGGACGCTCTACGTTCACGTGCTCGACGCGTCGGACGCGGCGAGCACGATCGCGACCATCAAGGACACCTTCGAACGGAGGATCCGGGAGATCGAGGGATGATGGAGATCACGGATCAGCTGGTCGCGGTCGGCGCGACGACCCTCGTCGTCGTGCTGACCGTCCCCGTCTGCCTGGCGGTCCTGCGGATGATCGTCGGGCCGGGGTTCGCGGACCGCTTCATCGCGCTGGACATGCTTACGGCCCTCGCGGTGGCGGTGGCCGCGCTCACTTCGGTGTCCACCGGGCGCCGGGAGTTCCTGGACGTGGCGCTCGGGGTCGCCCTGATCGGCTTCGTCGCCACCTGCGCCATCGCCGCGTTCCTGGAGCGGAAGGGAAGAGAACGATGATCCTCGACCTCCTCGCCGTCGTTCTCGGCCTCGCCGGGGTAGCGTTCCTCGTCCTCGCCGCGGTCGGCGTCCTGCGCTTTCCGGACCCGCTGCAGCGCATGCACGCCTCCACCAAGGCCGGCAGCGTGGGGGCGGTCCTGGTGCTGCTCTCCGCGATGCTCGCCCACGCGACTTTCGAGGGTGTGATCGTCGGCGGGCTCGCCGTCCTGTTCCTCCTGCTGACGCTCCCGGTGGCGGCCCACCTCCTGGGGCGCGCGGTCTACGTGTCCGGCACACCGCTGGTAGGGCTGCGCGATGACCCCCTGGAAGATGAACTGGAGCGCCAGCCCGCTCCGCTGGAGGAGCGCATCCTCCCTGCCCCGCTCGACGGAATCGGCGACACCCCGGACGAGGGTGGGCACGGGGACGAACCGCCTCGCGAGCCGATTTCCACCGGCTCCAGGTAGCGTCTGCGGAGCGTCCGGTTCGCACGGAGGCATCCGTTCCATCGGTCACGATCGCCACGACGATCCGGGCCCTGCCGGCACGATGCCGGCAGGGCCCGTTCTCCAGGTTACCGGACGCGTAATCTCCGCGTGTTCCGGTTGGGGATCAGCCGTCGTCGCCCTCCACCCATTCCACCTCCCATGTCGACGGGTGCCCGTGCTCCGCCAGGAGAGGACGTGCCCACTGCCGCGCCTGCTCGGCCGTAAGGCCGCGCAGGCGGCCGACGCGAACCGTCATATCGTCCGACAGGAGAGCGAGGACCGTCAGGAACTCGTGATCGACGTCGAGGGTGGTTCCATGCGGCGGATGCAGCAATTCGCCGGCAAGCAACTCCGCCTGAGCCCGATCCTTCGTCAGAGCGAGAGCCCCCTCGAAGATCTCCGCCGCGGAAAACTCTTTCGCCAGGATAACGGGGCTCGGACTCATGCGCGCATCCTCCGATTTCGCCGTGGCCACATCCACGCAAGCTCCTGCCGAGGGTTCACTGACAACGCGATTTCACGCGCCGGCAGCTCCCACTGCCGAGTCCTCGCTCGACGGAAACGGCGACGACGAGGGTGGGCACGGGACCGGCCACCCGCACTGGCACCCTCGTGATCCGTTTCTCACCGGATCGACAAGTACGTTCCATCCGCCGAACAGGTGAGAACAACCAGGCCGCTGATCGCTTCATCTGTCGATCATCTCCCCCCGCCGTTCAAGCGGCGCTTGAACGGCGCTTGAACAACCCGATCGACCACTCCGCGACACTTCGAATCCGCCGCGCCGAACCACCCAACCCGAAGCTGGAAAACAAGATCGAAAGATCCCTCGGCACATCGGTTTCGTGGTGTCCGGTTTGCCCAGTAGGCCATGCGCTCCCATCCCCGCATCCTCCCTCATCACTGGAGGTGGACCATGTCTCCAAAGCCTTCGAACACCCGCAAGCTGGTGCTGCACCGGGAGACCGTGCGCAGCCTGGTTCACCCGAGTTCAATGAACCCGAGATGCGACCAGTGTTACGAGACCATCTACGATTGCTCTACTGCGTGTATCATACCCTCCTGTGTGCACTCGCCCTGCTTCGGTTAGCCGGACCTCCCGGCCGAACTGATCGTTGACGGCGCGGCCGGTGCAGGTGGAGGTTTCTTCATCACCGCGAAGGGAGGATACCACCATGACCCGCTCGATCCAATCGCTGACCCGTTCGCTGTATGGGTTCGCTTTCCTCGGCGCCCTCACCTTCGGAGCGGCGGAGGCGTTCGCCACCCCGGGGCAGCCTCGTAACGAGGCGGAGGCCCCGTACTGCGATCTCGTCAAATGCCAGAGGGCCAACCCAGGCGCATCCTGCCACTGCTCTCCGTTCGTGGCCGGCGAATGTATCTGCATTCCGCCGATCATTTGAAGGGCACATTCGGGTAGCGACTCTGCGATCACATGACGGGCGAGCCCTGGCTGTGGTCTGACCCGCCGGGGCTCGTTTTCGTCAGGTACGACCTTTCGTCCGGCCATGACCGGGCGAATCCGGATCTCCCACCTGCCCGGCGTACAGTACACCCCGGCCTTTTCGATCACGCCCTTCTGGCGACCGCGACCTTCGGCCCCCTCCCTCCCCTCAGTTCGCGGACCCGCCACCCGCCCGCCCGGCCGACTGCAGCGCCAGCGTCACCGAGCCCACGAACGGCATGGACGACTCGATGCGCACGGGGATGCGGGATTCGTCGTCGGTGACGTAGAGCCGGATCACCGCCTCCTTCCCGTCCCGGTAGCGCTCCGGGTCGCGGACGCGCATCTCCACGCCCACCGTCTGGAACTCCCCCGCGGGAACCGTCACCCGCTGCCGGCCCAGGACGCGCACCCGCACCGGGTTGCGGCGGGTGTCGAAGTGGCGGGCCAGGTCGTAGGTGGCGCCCTCCTCCAGGGGGAGGGTGCGGATGAAGAAAAGGAAGGAAAGCTCGTCCAGCGGTGCGGCGGTGGGGATCTCCCCCTGCTCTCCGTCCGCCGACGACCACCTCCGGCCGTCGATGTCCATCCGCACGTCCTCGCTGCGCGATCCGAGCGGGGTCCGCTCCGTCTTGGTGTAGCGGAAGGACGCCAGGGACTTCGCGTCGAACCAGGAGCGCGTCCGGTCGCGGACCACGGCCGGGCCCACCCTCCCGTTGAAGTCGAACCCCAGCACGTAGGCCCGGCGGCCCTCCACTTCCTCCGGCCCGGTGACGCTCATCACCCCCGTCCCCAGCTTCCCGAAGCGGCTGCTGCTGGCGCGGTACACCAGCTCCTCGCCCGCCTCGAAGGGGACCCGGCCCGCCTGGGCGCCGAGGTCCGCCGGGGCGGCCAGAGAGAAGCCGAGCGCGCCCGCGAGGAGGAGGAAGCCTCCGCCGTACCCGGTCTTCCGGTGGACCCTGCCGACGATGCCGATGCTCATGGTGCGCCTTCCGTAAGGAGCGGTTCCGTCACCTTCCGCTCCAAGTTAGGCGTGGAGGGTGGGCGCGGGTGTCGGGGCGCGGTCGAGGGTCGTGTGGGGAGGGAAACGCGTCGCGTCGTGGGAGATGGCCCCACCGGGGGAGGAGGCGAGGGAAGCCTGCTCCGCCCCCCGGGTCCGCTCCGGCGCCGTCTCCCGGCACGTGGCCGGGGGGATCACCAGGACGTTGCACGCGGCTCCCCGCAGGGTGGCGCCCGTGGTGCTCCCCAGGGGGAAGGCCGAGGCGCCCCCGCCTCCGTGCGTCCCCAGAACCACCAGGTCCGCCCCCCACTCCGACGCCTCGGCCAGGATCTCGTCCGCCGTGTTCCCGATACGCACCCTGCACTGCACCCCGCGGGCGCGGGGCCGCCGCCCGCGCACGAAGGCGTCCAGATCGCGCAGGGCGGCCCCCTCCAGGTCGCCGCGGGGCGGGGAGCCGGGGGCTCCGGGCAGCCGGACGACGAGGAGCGAGCGGAAGGCCGGGCTGCACTCCGGGCAGAGCGAGGCGGACACGTCCAGCCCCCGCTCGTGCACCTCCACCCCGGAGTCCGACAGGTCGGTCGCCAGGAGGACGCGGCGCAGCCCGCGCGTGGGCGAGGAGCGCAGCACCAGCACCGGAGCGCCCGCACGGCGCACCACGCCCTCCGCGGTGGTCCCCAGGAAGCGGCGCCACACGCGGTTCCTGCGGGTGGCGCCCACCACCACCAGCTCCGCCCCCGCCTCCCGCGCAACCGCGGAGATGCACTCCGTCGCGGCACCTTCCATCACGTGGCACACGGTCTCGATTCCGGGGGCGTCGGCGCGGACGCGAGCGTCCAGCCGGAGCCGCAGCTCCGCGGCGTGACGCTCCCGCGCCGCGGATCCCGAGGGAGCCGGATGCTCGAAGGCGTGTACGACGTGGAGGACCGCCCCCCTCGCGCGCGCCGTCTCGGCGGCGTGGGGGAGGAGCGGGTCCGGGACGTCGAGGGAGGCGACGCCGGCGACGACCGTCCGCTGGGGGTGGGGCATGGGACCTCTCCGGCGCCCGTGGTTCAGCGCGGGTTCCGCGGGACGCGGGGACTTCCCGCGCCGACTGCGATGAAAGGTATCCCGCGGCGCACCCCGCCACGTCGGGCGCAGCGCGGCCCGAACGTCGGGAAACGGAGGAAATCTCCCCCGCCGCGAGTCGAGAAGAACCGGACACGCGGCGGATCCGCCGGCCCTTCCCCCGGGCGGAGAGGCCGGATAGGTTTTGCCGGATCCCGGCCTGCGACTCACTCACGAACCCGCAGCCCCGCGCCATGCCGGACGCCCCGGACAAGGACCTGCTCGCCCGCCTCCTGCTGGAGCGGGTCTACGAGGACGCGCTGTTCGCGCTCGACCCCGAGGGGCGGATCGCCGCCTGGGGCGAAGGCGCCGCGCGCATGACGGGATACCCGGAAGCCGAGGCGCTCGGGCGCCCGCTCACCCTGCTCTCCCCGGACGAGGACGCGCGCGCGCTCCGGCTGGCCGCGGAGCACGGGCGCTTCGCGGAGGAAGCGGAGTGGGCGCGGCGCGACGGAGTACGCTTCCGGGTGAGCGCGGCCTTCTCGGAGCTTCGCGACGGAGACCGGCGGGTGGGGTTCGGGGTGGTGGCGCGCGACCTCACGGAGCGCAGGCAGGCGGAGCGCGCGCTGCAGCAGCGCACCGGGCTGGTGCGGCTCCTCCAGCTCGCCGCGGTGGCCGCCAACGAGGCGGAGACGGTGGAGGACGCGCTGCGCACCACGCTGGACGAGGTGTGCGCCTACACCGGCTGGCCGGTGGGACACGCCTGGCTCCCCTCCCCCACCGGCGAGCTGGTGTCCACCGGGATCTGGCACCTGGACGACCCGGAGCGGTTCCGGGTCTTTCGCGACGTGTCCGGGGCCGTGCGCTTCGCGCCGGGGACGGGGCTCCCCGGCGAGGTGGCCGCGGCGGGCCAGCCCGTCTGGGTGGAGGACCTGGAGGGCGACCCGCACTTCGTCCGCGGCCGGGCGGCGGACGTGAGGGTACGCGCCGCGTTCGCCTTCCCGGTGCTGATCGGGCGCGAGGTGGCGGGCGTCCTGGAGTTCTTCCACGACACGCCCGCGGCGCCGGACCCGGCGCTGCTGGAGGCCATGACCCACATCGGGGTGCAGCTCGGGCGGGTGGTGGAGCGAACCCGGGCCCGGGAGGAGCTGAGCCGCTCCGAGGCCAAGTTCGCCGGGATCATCTCCATCTCGTCCGACGCCATCGTCTCCGTGGACGAGGAGCAGCGGATCACCCTCTTCAACCGGGGCGCGGAGCAGGTCTTCGGGTACGCCGCCGAGGAGGTGCTGGGCCGGCCGCTGGACCTCCTGGTCCCGGAGCGGTTCCGCGGAGAGCACCGGGGGCAGGTGCGCGCGTTCGGGGAGTCGGGGGTTCCTTCGCGGCGCATGGGGGAGCGGGGTCGGATCTCCGGGCGGCGCAGGAACGGCGAGGTGTTCCCCGCCGACGCCTCCATCTCCAGGCTGGACGTGGGGGGGCGGCGCATCTACACCGCGGTGCTGCGGGACGTCAGCGACCGGGTCCGGGGCGAAGAGGCGCTCGCCGCCCGCAGCGAGGAGCTGGAGCGCTCCAACCGCGAGCTGGAGCAGTTCGCGTACGTGGCCTCGCACGACCTCCAGGAGCCGCTCCGCATGGTCGCCAGCTACACACAGCTCCTGGCGCGCCGCTACCGCGACCGCCTGGACGCCGACGCCGAGGAGTTCATCGGCTTCGCGGTGGACGGCGTCACCCGCATGCAGGCGCTCATCAACGACCTGCTGGCGTACTCGCGGGTGGGGACGCGGGGCGGCGCCTTCGCGCCGGTGGACACGGAGGCGGTGCTCGCGCGCGTCCTGGCGAGCCTGGGTCCGGCCATGGAGGACGCGGGGGCGGAAGTGACCCACGACCCGCTCCCCACCGTGGTGGGCGACGCGGGGCAGTTGGGCCAGCTCCTGCAGAACCTGGTGGCGAACGCGATCAAGTTCCGGGGCGAGGCCCCGCCGCGGGTGCACGTGTCCGCGGAGCGGGGGGAGGGCGAGTGGGTCTTCACCGTGCGGGACAACGGGATCGGCATCGACCCGGCGTACGCGGACCGCATCTTCGTCATCTTCCAGCGGCTCCACACCCGCAGCGAGTATCCGGGAACGGGGATCGGGCTCGCCATCTGCAAGAAGATCGTGGAGCGCCACGGCGGGCGGATCGGGTTCGAGCCCGCGCCCGGCGGGGGGACCGTCTTCCGCTTCACCATTCCCGACCGGGAGAGCGAGGGAGAATGAGCACGCAAACCGTCTCGCGGCCCGTCGAGGTCCTCCTGGTGGAGGACAACCCGGGCGACGTGCGGCTGACCTGGGAGGCCCTGAAAGAAGGGAAGATCCGCAACAACCTCCACGTCGCGAAGGACGGCGTGGAGGCGCTGGCGTTCCTCCGCCGCGAGGGAGAGCACGCAAGGGCGCCGCGCCCGGACGTGATCCTCCTGGACCTGAACCTCCCCCGGAAGGACGGGCGCGAGGTGCTGACGGAGGTGAAGGGAGACGCCTCGCTGCGGCAGATCCCGGTGGTGATCCTCACCAGCTCGCAGGCGGAGGAGGACATCTGCCGGGCGTACGACCTTCACGCCAACTGCTACATCTCCAAGCCGGTGGACCTGGACCAGTTCATCAAGGTGGTGAAGTCCATCGAGGACTTCTGGTTCACGGTCGTCAAGCTCCCGTCGGAATGATTCGACTGCCTGGAGCTGCGGGTTCGGGCGTGCCCCCCGCGGGGCGGGGGTCGGGCTGCGGCTCCGTAGGACGAGATACGACTTCGTCCAACGGAGGCGAGCCCCCGCAAACCGCGCGGGGTCTCGCCCCTTCGGGCTCGCATCCCTCACGCGGCTCTGTAGCCGCACCGTCGAACGGAACCTGATCCACCCTGACGCGATGTCCAGCCAGGCCACCCGCATCCTGCTCGTGGAGGACAACCCGGGAGACGCGCGCCTGCTGCGCGAGACGCTGCGGGACGCGGAGTCGCTCCCCTTCGAGCTGGCGCACGCCGGACGGCTGGCGGAAGCCGAGGCGCGGCTGGCGTCGGAGGCGTGCGACGTGGTCCTCCTCGACCTCTCGCTCCCCGACGCGCACGGGCTGGAGACGGTGAGGCGCACCCTGCGGGCCGCGCCGGAGGTGCCCATCATCGTGCTCACCGGGCTGGACGACGAGACGCTCGCCGTGCAGGCGGTGCAGGCCGGGGCGCAGGACTACCTGGTGAAGGGGCGGGTGGAGAGCATACTCCTGGCGCGGGCCATCCGCTACGCGATGGAGCGGAAGCGGCTGGAGCGCGAGAGGCAGCGGCTCCTGGAGAGCGAGCGGGAGGCGCGCGCCGTCGCCGAGGCCGCCGTGCGCGCCCGGGACGACGTGCTCCGCGTGGTGTCGCACGACCTGGGGAACTCGCTCAGCGCGGTGCGGGTCACGACCACCCTCCTCCTCCGCACGCTCCCGCAGGAGGGCCCCGACGGGGAGGTGAGGGCGCGCGTGGAGAACATCCGTCAGCTCACCGAGCAGATGCAGCGGCTGCGGCAGGACCTGCTGGACGTGGCGAGCATCGAGGCGGGGCGCCTCTCCGTGGAGCCGGACTGGCATGCCCCGCGCGACCTGCTGGAGGTCACGCGCGAGCACTTCTCCCCCGTGGCGGAGGAGCGCGGCATCGCCCTCCGGGTGGACGTGCCGGACGGCGTCCCGCAGGTGGTCGCAGACCGGGAGCGGGTGCTCCAGGTGCTGGCGAACCTGGTGGGGAACGCGCTGAAGTTCACCCCCGCGGGCGGGCGGATCGAGCTGAAGGCGGAGCCGGTGCAGGAAGGGGTGAGGATCTCGGTGGCGGACACCGGGCCGGGGATCGCGCCGGACCACCTCCCCCACGTCTTCGACCGCTTCTGGAAGACGCGGGGAGGGAACCGCCACGGCGCCGGGCTGGGGCTGGCGATCTGCCGGGGGATCGTGGAGGCCCACGGCGGCAGCATCCGCGCGGACTCCATCCCCGGGGAGGGGAGCACCTTCTCCTTCACCCTCCCCGCCGCGGCGACGCAGCAGGCACTGTAGCGGAAGTCCGCAGTTTCCGCCCCGAAATTCCCCTCCTCCCTGAAGCGCCCGTCCTCTAACTGCGGCACGACTGCAACAGTCGGCGGGCTCCGCCCCGACCGACCGCCCCCTTCTCTACAGGGCTAAACGGTGGCGGGATCTTCGCTTCACCCGTCGCCCGCAGCCCCTCCGGCGGGGCACGTCAAATGCTTGGGATACGGCGAAACGGCTGCGATACCCCGCCCCCGTCAGCGGGCGGCCTCCGGGGCCCGCTGCCGCAGGGGATCCGGACGCCGCACCTCCACGACCCGCCCGGAGTCCTGCGAAATTGTCCACGCCAACGATCTCGCTCGTGACCTCTCCCGGTACCGACGCGCCGCATCGAGGGACCCCGTCCCCCGGGACGAAGCGAACCGCAGAACGGCTGCTCCGCCGCGCGGAAGACCGCGCGCTTCCACTGCTGCTCGCCGGCCGGCCGGAGAGCGGCCCGAACTCGCGCCTCCCGGAAGCGAGCGGAGAGGAAGCCTCCGGACTGCTCGGGTTCGAGGTGGCGTCGGAGCCGTTCGTCCGGGTCACCCGGTGCGAGGAAGCCCCGCTGGAGGCGGACGACGCGGCGGTCCTGCTGGACTTCGGGGCCCCCGAGGCCCTGCTGGTGGCGGGCGCGGCGATCCGCAGGGTCCCCCGCGGCGACGGCGGCGACGAACTGCTGATGCGCGCCGCGAACGGAGCCTCGGCCTGGCGGCGGGAGAGGATCCGCGAGTGGAGGCGCTTCCGGCTGGCCGAGCAGCTCATCACCTTCTCCGAGCGGCTCAACTCGGCCCGGACGCTGAACGAGGTCTACGAAGCCCTCCTCCAGCACGCGGTGGGCACCGTGGGAGCGTACTCCAGCTTCCTCGTGGTCGAGGAGGAGAGCGGAAGGTTCTCCGCGGTGGACCACCCGTTCGCCCCCTGCGACGCGCGCGCGTTCGCGGTGACCTCGTACTCCCGTTTGCGCCGGCCGGGACTGGTGCACGCCGCCGAGGCGCAGGCGGACACGGGCTCGCCCCTCTCCGCCCTCGCGTCGCTCTTCGGCCGCACCCGGGCCGCCGTGCTGGCGCACGTGCCGGTGGGGCAGGAGGGGGCGCTCTTCCTGGTGGAGCGGCGCGCGGAGCGCACGTTCGAGCCCGAAGACTGGAGCCTGCTGAACGTGCTGGTCGCCCAGGCGGAGATCGCCATCGAGCGGGTCCAGCTATTCGAGCGCGTCCGCGAACTCTCCCTGACGGACCCCCTGACCGGGCTGGGCAACCGCCGCCACATGCAGGTGGTGCTCAAGCACAGCCTCGCAGCGGCGCAGCGCGGCGACCCGCTCTCGCTGGTGATGGTGGACCTCGACGGCTTCAAGGGGATCAACGACGAGTTCGGCCACCTGGAGGGGGACCGGGTGCTCCGCCTGGTGGCGGACTGCCTGCGGGAGGAGATCCGGGGCGCCGACCTCGCCGTGCGGTTCGGCGGCGACGAGTTCCTCATCATCCTCCCGGGCACCGACCTCGCGGGCGCCCGGTCGCTGATCCGGCGCGTCCAGGACCGGCTGGGAGGAAGGGCCCGCGTCAGCGCGGGGGCGGCGGAGTACCACCCGAGCATGAAGTCCGCGGACGACCTGATCGAGCGGGCGGACCGGGAACTCTACGCGGTCAAGCGGGGGAGGCGCGACGTCGGCCAGGGGTGACGCGGAGGGCCCGGACCCCGGCGGGCGCGCAGGAAACACGGACATGAGTCATCCCGAACTTTGGAAGTGAGGGAGGAGAGGAGTTCGGAGGCTCAGGCAGAGGAAGCAGATGGCAGCACGCAGGCGGTAGAGCGGAGTCGAGACCTCTCGGCTCCGCTTTCCT
>Ga0180215_1001999_pt1 | contig 21338 bp, 23 predicted proteins | sample eDN3rd37CBELigBY_FD_128871 | JGI IMG/M metagenome (GOLD analysis project Ga0180215, IMG submission 128871) | Enriched backyard soil microbial communities from Emeryville, California, USA - eDNA 3rd pass 37_C BE-Lig BY (version 2) (version 2) | ecosystem: Environmental > Terrestrial > Soil >... | reverse complement strand
TTTGGTAACACGTCTATACCATTAGAATAGGTTTTTTTATGCGCAAAAGCCAGACATTATTTCCTAATAAGTTAAATGTTGTCCGAACAATATGGTTTGTTACAAATGTTTGCAAAGCTAGTGGCGGTTTGTCACAGATAAGGTATCCCAGTTCCGTAAGGTAGCAAAAATTGCGGTTTTTCGGCCAAATAACGTACCAGAGTTCCGTTAGAACATTAGAAGCCACTTCCCAGTGGCTTCAACTCCGCTCATACTCGCGTAGTCCACATGATATTCACTCCTCGCGGAGCCTGAAGGTCAGTCCGTATTCGTTCGTACGAACGTTTCACAGTGCCTACACAACACGCACTCCGCACGCAGCCCACATGATATTCACTGCTGCTACGCAGCACCCAGTGAACGGTGTTTCGCAGGTCCCAGTGGTCGGTGCTTTGCTATATGAAGGCGGTCGATCGACCGCCTTCCTCTGTTCCCACTACTCGGCCACGTGCCGATTCGCTGCAAGCATACGATCGACCATCTCTTCTGACGCACCCGACAGATCGTAATAGGTTACCGTCAGTCGGATCTCGTTAACCGAATGCCAGATATCTGGGGTCGTTACGCCAGCGACCTCATCTTCTGGTAGCTCTAATACTAGCATGCGGTTCGGAATGATACTCATATCACTTATCTGAAGATGTCGCTCTAGCGCATGCAGCTCAGCGATAAAAGCCTGTAACTGATCCATCGTCCCCCCGAGCGATAAGTTGATGCGATGGGCACGTAACGCCACAGCTTCTTCCTGACCAGTCGAATCCGGTGCCTGGCCGACAACTAACGGTGACTCGTAGCTAAGGAGCTGCAGCTGCGTTCTCGTCATGATGTTCTGTAGATCTATCATCAGTCTCTCGAGCATGGGCTTAGTAGGGACTAGCCGCGTCAGTCTTCTTAACTGAGCATCGCTCAGCTTCGCAGGCTCTGGCATCGCCTGCAGCTGAGAAAGCCTTAACGACGCTTCTTCCATCTCTAAGGTGAGCTGCTTGCTGTTCTGCCAGATCGGATAAAGTCGTATGACGCTATAGCCGATCACAGCCGATAGACACGTGATGGCGATCACGATGAGGAAGATAATCTTACGTTGTCCTACCCAACGCCCCTTAACAGCTGCAGACTTATTCATGAAGATCACCCGCTACTCTCGATCCCCGGTCAGGAAGTTGAACGGAGAAGCTTACTGATAATGACTGGTCGTCGAGGCGACGGATGGACGTTACCTGTGCCTCTGTCTGTAATATACGTTGCAAAGATTGCATGTAGGTAGCTGCCTCGTTCATCGATACGAGCAGGATTCTCCCATGAATCCGTTGGTCCGTTCCGACCGTTAGACTATCGATATAACTCCCTGTAGGTCGTTCTGCATCTAGGACGTCCAATAGATGATTCCAGTCTTGAGAATCGCTGATAAGTACATGCTGGATGTCTAGCTCGATCAACTGGAATTCAGCGAAAAGTGGATCACTCGTCGTTCGATAAGATAATCGATCCACCTTCTCGTTCATTCGCTCGATATCTTGTATCTGCGCTTGATGCCGACTCTGCCAGTCTCGACTTATCCATTCGATCGTGAAGATCAGTGCACCCATGATGATCAGGTTGACCAGAAGCATCGGTATGAACCACTTGTCGATACGTGATCTGCGCGGAAGCAGATTGATGTTGTTCATGCCTGATCCCCCCTTAAGGCGAGGCCGATCGGCACAGCATATTCCGCAAGCATCGCTGATGATATATCGTAAGCAGTATGCATATGTTCTAGGTTAATAATCTCGACACGGATGTTTAACTCTCGCTGGATATTGTCGGCGATCGCTTCGAAGCGGGCAGCTGAACCGGTCATGATGACTTGATACGTCGCTTGATGACGATTATTTAACGTATATCTGTAGAAGCTAAGTACTCTCTCTAATTCGTGTGCAAGACCTTGACAGGCTTGATGGAAGAGGTCTTCCTCGCTGATGATCGCAGATAGCGGAAGCTGTTGATCTAGGGAACCGGTTCGTTCTCGTTCCTCTGCGAATGAGAGTGCTACATTCCTCGTAAGCTTGATCTGGCTCTCATGGATGATCGTGATATCTGCTGTATACATATTCATATCCACGATGACCACTGGTACATCCGTAAGCATATGATCCGTCAATTGTAGCAACCGATATAGGGAGAAGACCTTCGTCTCGATCGATAGAGGGTTAAGTCCACAAGCTGTTAAGATAGTCGTATAAGCAACAACAGCTGCTTGCGGCGCGATCACCAGCATGCACTCACATTCATGCGTGCCCGGTGATGGCTGCAGCTCCTCTAGGGTTGACGCAACTTCTAGTTGCATCTGGCTGTCCATTGTACCGATCGTCGCGTCTTGTTTACGTGATCCAGTTGCTGTCACATCTACTCGACCGTTCAACTTCACCACATCATAGACGGGATTGTCAAAAGGGATTAACATCTGATGCTTCACTTCGTAATCGATCAGCTTACGCAAATCTTTCATCCGCACATCCGGAAACTTCAGAAATCGAATCAACAGTTGCTCGCTCGGCAATACAAGGTGAACAGCTGCTTTCCTACTCGCTGGAACTTGTTGCACTAGTCCTCGTAAAACAGAAATCACCGCATCACTGTCTAGGATGCTCCCATCTCGGACTGCATCGGCAGGCAGCTCTGCGGAGCTTACGTGCAAGACTATCGGAGGCTTCTTCCTATATCTTGCTATCTCACATAGTTTGACATCATCATCCGTTATCTCGATGCCGATCGAGCGACGTCCTGATCTAAGCTTGCGAGTAATATGTCTGTATGGATCAGCCAATATACGTCACTCCATTCATTCGTTAATCGATCATCATGATGAGAGACATATACCGATGCCAGATGTCTTCTCCGAAACTGTAAGCGACCCATGCCCCTATCGCGATATAAGGGCCGAACGGGATCGGTCGTTTAAGCGAAGCAAATCCACCTCGGAATATCGATAGGATCACACTTAGAACCAGTCCGATACTGGATGCTAACATCAGGGTAAGCAGAGTAAGCTTCCAACCGAGAACGAGACCGATGTAAGCGAATAGCTTCATATCTCCGCCACCCATCGCCTCCGGCTTCAACAATCCGATGAATAGCAACAGCCCACTGACGCTCACCATGCCGATCACATAGTCGTACCACGGCAAGTCGTGGATGAACAGTCTCAAGATGACTGTCGAGAATACCGCGAAGAAGATGACCTTGTTCGGAATGATCATATGTCGCAGATCTGTTAACGTAATGGTTACTAGAACAGCGAGGAATACACAGGCGATGATCAACTCTGGGGCTGGCCCGATCATCCACGCTGCGTTCATGAACAGCAGTCCAGTACCTAGCTCGATCCAAGCATATACGGGCGAGAATCGTTCGCCGCAATAGCCGCACCTGCCACGTCTGATTACGTAGGACAGTACTGGAATAAGGTCTAATGCGTATAGACGCCGACCACAAGACATGCAGTGAGACGGTGGATGAACCACCGACTCACCACGTGGTATTCGGATCGCGACGACATTCACGAAGCTACCGATTACCGTGCCCAGCACGAAGAACATCGTCAAGTAATACCATAGGAAATATTCGTAAAGGATGGTCACGGAGTAGGATCGAAGCTGTACAGAAAGCTACCATCTGTCTGTTGGGAAACGATCACCGATAAATAATCAGTCCCGCTACCAGCTTGTCTTGACGGAACTTTTTTAAGATACCCGCCTTCTACAAGGTCATCCTGAACGGAGATAGTCGCACCAGCAGCAGTATTAGCAGCTGATAATTTTGTCGGATTATCGAACAAATAACGATCGACTGCCTCTATTAAGACTGCTTCTGTCGTAGCATCCGCATTCTCTCTCGCACTGTTCATACTGCCGATAATAACCGATCCTGCTACGGCAGCTAAAATCCCTAAGATGACAACGACGGCCAATAGCTCGATCAGGGTCATCCCCTTCTCGTCTCTCATTCTCTTCAATACCATATTCATAGTACCGAACCCCTCTCCATTCATAATTGTTTTCATCTATCATGAACTGCCAAGGTTATCCATCAACATGAACGATGGCAGCATCACAGCAAGTACGATCGCACCGACGATCGCGGCTAAGATCAAGATCATGATCGGCTCAAGCATGGCCTTCAACCGATCGGCCATCATGTCCACATCTGCTTCATAAAAATCCGCTACTTTGCCGAGCATCGAATCAAGCTGACTCGATTGCTCCCCGATCGCAAGCATCTGTACGACCATAGGCGGAAATACCCAGGAGCGTTTGAATGGCTCGGCTATCGACTTACCGTTCTCGACACTATCATGCGCATCACGGATGACACTCGCAACGACCTCGTTCCCAACGATCGCCGCGACCATTCGCAGCATCTGAAGGATCGGCATCGAGGCGGCGAACAAGGAGCTGAACGTTCTGCTGAACCGAGACAAAGCTTGCTTATGTACAAGTTTTCCGAACACAGGCAGCTTCAGCTTGAGATAGTCGAGGGCGTATCTCCCTCTAGGGAACCGCCTCAACCATAAGACCGCGACGATCGGTGCCAAACATAGGCCCACCACGATCGGCCAATAATCGATCGTGAAGTCACTGACCGCGATAACGATACGCGTTGGTAGTGGTAATTCCATCCCCATCGATAAGAAGTTCGACGATAACTGTGGCACGACGAACATCATCAAGATCATGATGACGATGACGGTAGAGAAACCCATGATGATCGGGTAGATCATCGCGGAACCGACTTTCTGACGTGTCCGATGCTCTGTCTCATAATAGACCGCGAGATGCTCCAACATCTCGTCCAGGTTGCCTCCAGCCTCACCTGCACGGGTCAGATTTATGAATAACGGAGCATATACAGACGGATATTTCGCACAAGCATCCGCAAGAGCTGTGCCGGATTCCATATCATCCGCCACTTGCCGCAAGATGTTCTTGAATACTTTGTTAGACACCTGCGATTCGAGGATCCGAACAGCCTGCACTAACGGAATACCGGATCGATATAAAGTGGCTAATTGGCGGCAAAATAATGTGAAGTGCTCATGTTTCACACGTGGCGCGAAAAGTTCCAGTTCCTTATGCCAGATGCTGGAGCCCGAGTTAACCAAGCTTGTAATCCACAGTCCTTGTTCCTTCAGCGAAGCTTGAGCCGCAGGTCGTGATACAGCCTCGACCGTTCCTCGGATTCGATTTCCGTACCTATCTATGGCTGCATAGCGGAACTTCGCCATATTGTTCACCCCGTGATGATTTCCAGATATCCAGATACCAGACGATTAAGGCGATGTTTCTATAAACTGTCTGGAAAGGTCATTCGATTACAACAACATCAACTCTCAACTATTCACAACATAATCCATATGAAAGCTCGAAACTCGCTTCATACTATTATACACGACATTTGAACTAATCAAGTACATAAGTATCATAATTTTAACTATTATTTTGAAGAATTTATGAACATTAAGTACTAGATTATCAAAGTTGTCATTTATAAGTGGTTGAACTGGCATATCATAAGCCGGAACACCATAATCCATCTATAAGACAATGCCCAACGTCCGAGCCTCAGCCTTTAATACCTGCTCGTCACTCGATACACTTCTTGTATACTAGTTAACCCTGCTGCTGCTTTTGTCAATCCGTCCTGTAGCATCGTCTCAAGTCCGTTCTTGAGCGCGTACTCGAGGTACTCGTAGTCTGAACTGCGCTTCAGGATCATCGAGCGTAGCGGATCGTCTACGGCTAATACCTCATGAATCGCGATACGGCCTTTGTAGCCAGTATGCGCACATTCGGCACATCCCAGTCCGCGCCTAAGCCGATCATTCGGCAGGCCGAATTCGCTAAGCATCTGCGCTTCTTCCTCGACCGGTGTATAAGGGACTGCGCAGTGTGTACAGATGCGGCGAACGAGTCGTTGGCCGACTACCGTGTTTAACGCAGAGGCGATGAGGAACGGTTCAACACCCATATCGATTAACCTCGTTAATGAATTAACAGAACTATTCGTGTGTAGCGTACTCAGTACGAGATGTCCGGTCATCGCGGCACGGACCGCGATCTCCGCTGTCTCAGTATCACGTATCTCCCCGACCATGACGATATTCGGGTCCTGCCGCAAGATTGCGCGCAACCCTTGCGCGAACGTGAGTCCGACCGCAGGATTCACTTGTACTTGATTAATCCCGAGCAGCTGATACTCGACCGGGTCTTCGATCGTGATGATGTTAACTTCCTCTTGATTCAATCTTGATAATGCCGAGTACAACGTCGTCGTCTTCCCGCTACCAGTAGGACCTGTGATCAATACGACGCCGAACGGTCGGGTAATCCCCGTCTTAAAAGCGTCCATGTTACGCTTCGACATCCCTAGTCTATCGATCTCCGTCAACGCTGACCCCATGTCGAGGATCCGCATGACGATCTTCTCCCCATAGATCGTCGGCAGGGTTGATAACCGAATATCGATCTTACGGTAATTAATCTCCATCTCGATCCTGCCGTCTTGCGGCACACGACGCTCGGACACATTCAGATTCGCCATGATCTTGATCCGCGCCACGATGACACTCTGCATATGAATCGGCATCGTTCGTTCCGTCCTGACCATACCATCGATCCGATAGCGGATGCGAAGGCCATCATCCTGAGGGTCGATATGGATGTCGCTGGCGCCGAGTTCGACTGCCTGGGAGATGATCTGGTTCACCGTCTTCACAACCGGTGATTGCTCCTCCAGATCGGGCTTCAGGATATGTTCCTCTGTTTCAGACAAAGCTAGGTTTTCACTGATCTGATCGATCGATTCTTGAAGTCCGTAATATCGTTTGATTACACGGTTCAATTCGTCCTTAGAGGCAATCGTCGGGACGATGCGAAGTCCAGTGATCATCCTAAGCTCATCGATCGCGAAGTAATCGAGTGGATCCGCCATGGCGACGATTAGACGATTGCCTTCGATCCGTATCGGGATGACCGTATGCTGTTCAGCGGTCTGCTTCGGGATCAGACTGATCAGCTTCGGATCAAGCTTTTGTCTGAACAACTGAACATGTGGAATCCCCAACTGAAACTCCAGCACCTCGATCAATTGCTGCTCGCTTATATAACCACGGGTTAATAGAACATCTCCGAGTTTCATCTGCAGTTCCTTCTGCTCTTGAAGCGCCTCTTGGAGTCGTTCGTCTGATAAGAGCCCCGCTTCTACGAGTAAGTCCCCAATCCGTTTCCGCTGCACCCGCCACTCCCCCCTAATCGACCATTAGTCCATCAGTTCATCAAGTTAAATCGCGATATACCGCGACATATCGACCTACGTGGACATTATGATTTTATTCGACAAATTCGCATCCATTCCTCTATTATGTCGTGTTCCAATTCATGGTTCTTCCCCATATGACCATACGATCGTTATCGCTCTTATCCGGATGGAACGATCGCCTAGCATAAGTTCTGTTCGCTTGGGTAATTTATTGTAGGGGTAAACACGCCAAATCTAATGAAGATGAGAGGTGTAGAGCGTGGCAAAACCAGATAATCGCAGTGATAACGTCGAGAAGCTTCAAGAGATGACGCAAGATACGTTACGAAACTATCATGAGGCCGAACAATATCTAGCGCAACATGCCGATGAGATGAATCCACAAGAGGTACAGCAGATGAAAGCGAAGAATGAACGGCGCCTCGAGAGTGTAGATGGTTTCCGCGATGAGATCAAAGACGAAGCGCACGATCGCCAGTAATCTTCGTGGCGATGCATGCGCTTCACAGTAAGCTCGAAAATAATGAAGGTTCAGGGGCCATGAAGGCCCCTGTCTCATGTTATCGGCGGTCGATCACGTGACGGTATCCGTCATGCGCCGCATAGACATGAGGATGAAGACTAGCAGCTTCTGCTACGATCCCCGCGATGTCCTCTTGATGATACCGTGAGCTAAAATGAGTCATGATGAGGGCCCCAGCTCGTGACCTCACCGCGATCTCAGCGGCTTGTCTAGCCGTTGTGTGGTAATACTGGTGGGCAAGATCTGATCGATCCTCGGCGAACGTCGCTTCATGTACGAGGACATCGACGTCATGAGCTAACTCAATCGCTCTTGATGTCGGACGTGTATCTCCCATGATCGCAAGCTTACGCCCTGGAATGCGGGGGCCGACATACTGCTCCGGATATAGGACTCTACCCTCTAGCTCGATCGGAGACTCGCTCATCTTGATCTGCTTATAGATCGGCCCCGGCTGTATGCCATCCGCGAGCAGCTTGTCGACGAGCAACGTTCCCGGCAGATCTCGCTCTACGATGCGATAGCCGTAGCTATCGATACGATGATCCAGAAGACCACATTCTACCGTGAACTGATCATCCTCGAAGATGATCCCCTCGTGAGCGTCCTCATAGCGGAGCTCGTATTCGATACGCGACCCACTGATGTGAAGCGACGTCTCGACGAATGCTCGGATGTCTCGTGGTCCGAAGATCGTCAGTGGCGTCGTCCCACCTTGATGCGCACGACTCGACAACAGACCCGGTAATCCGTATATATGGTCACCATGTAGATGGGTGATGAAGATATATTCGAGTCGACTTAGCTTCAGCGGAGACCGCATGATCTGATGCTGCGTAGCTTCACCGCAGTCACATAACCAGAACGTCCCACGTTCATCGTTAAGTGATAACGCGATTCCCGTCACGTTACGTTGCGGCGAAGGAACGCCCGCTCCTGTGCCAAGAAAGATGAGTTCCATACACGACCTACTCCTGCCTGCTTGAGTATCAAGAGTTCTTCCTATATACGATCTCGTTGTGAAGGATGAAGTGACCTCGAAGGGATAGTCCACTTCTAACTTCTAGAAGACGACATCATCGTTCGATCTTATCCACGTTGAAATACCGTGCTTCCGGATGAGCGAATACCATCGCGGTCACCGAGGCTTCCGGCTCCATCATGAATCCTTCCGTTAACTGCACTCCGATGTCCTCTGGTCTCATCAAGTCGAACAGTTGCGCTTGATCCTCCAGATTAGGACATGCAGGATATCCGAATGATACACGGATACCGCGATATTTGGCAGCGAACCTCATCTGCATCGTCATGTCAACCGGATCCGAGATCCCCCAAGCATCACGCATCATATGGTGGATTCGTTCGGCGAATGCTTCCGCGGTTTCGAGAGCGATCGCTTGAAGCGCATGAGATTTCAGATAGTCACCTTGATTCTTCCATTGTTCAGATAGTGCCGAGATCCCTTGTCCACAAGTGACGACGAGGAATCCAACATAATCCATCTCACCACTGTCCTTCGACTTCAGGAAGTCAGCGAGACATAGATATGGCTCAACCTCTTGCCGTGGGAAGGTGAACGTCTGCAGTACTGTACGATGGTCGTTAGGGTCATAGACGTATACCGTGTTCCCTTCTGATTGGGCAGGGAAGAATCGATACATCCCTTGTGCTCTCAACACGCCCGTCGTTTGTGTCTCGGCGAAGATCTCCTCGACAACCTGCTTCAGATGAAGCGCCTTCTCATCCCCTTCCTCAAGAAGTCGCGACACCTTACCCTTGAGTCCGAGATGATGGCCGAGCAGCATCTGCATGTTCACGTATGGAAGCAGATGGCTCACCGGATAGTCTCGCATGACATGCCGATCATGGTCTGGCGGCACCATCACTTCATGATCTTGTGATATATTCGAACGCGCTGTCGAAGTCGTGGAGCCCGTCGTTAACTTCTTGCCGGAACGTTCGACGTCCGAATCGATAGCGCTTCGCAGCTCGTCCACCAGCTGTTGCAGGTGATCGGGATTCATCAGACGATTGGCGAGATCAAGTCCGTCCATCGCATCCTTGGCGTAGACGATCAGTCCGTCATATTCCGGAGCGATACGAGTATTGGCGAATTTCCTAGTTAGTGCTGCCCCACCGACGAGGATCGGTACATTCACTCCAGCTTGCTTCAAATCTTGAGCAGTCAGTACCATCTGCTGTGCCGATTTGACGAGCAGGCCTGATAGGCCGATCATATCTGGTTGTTCTCTGCGATACGCTTCGATCAGCTGCTCTGGTGGTACCTTGATGCCGAGATTCACGACCTCATAGCCGTTATTCGATAAGATGATCTCAACCAGGTTCTTGCCGATATCATGCACATCGCCCTTCACAGTGGCGAGCAGGATCTTGCCCTTGACCGCCGAATCCGCCTTCTCCATATGCGGCTCTAGGAAGGACACTGATGCTTTCATCACTTCTGCGGATTGTAAAACCTCGGCGACGATCAACTCGTTGTTGTTGAACAGACGCCCGACCTCCTCCATACCCGCCATCAACGGACCGTTGATGATATCGAGCGGAGCGTATGTCTGAAGTGCTTCTGTTAGATCCTCTAACAAGCCATCCTTACTGCCTTCGACAACATACGAAGCGAGACGTTCTTCAAGCGTCATATTCGCCTTGTTGTTCTCTTTCACCTTTGCTTTGCGCTCGCGGAAGTAAGCGACGAAGGCGGCTAACGTCTCATCGTTCGTCTGGAAGATCAGATCCTCCGCCAGCTTCCGTTCTTGATCTGGAATCGAGGCATATCGCTCTAGCTTCTCGGTATTAACGATCGCATAGTCAAGTCCTGCTTTGGTACAATGGTATAGGTAGACAGCATTCAACACCTCGCGGCCTGCTTCGGGCAATCCGAATGACACGTTACTAACACCGAGTATCGTCTGGCATTCAGGCATCGCTTCCTTGATCATACGGATGCCCTCGATCGTCTCTTCCGCCGCTCCGATATACTGCTCGTCCCCCGTACCTACAGGAAATACAAGCGGATCGAAGATGATATCCTGCGGGTTCATCCCATACTTATTCACCAACAGATCATACGAACGCTGTGCGATTCTCAGTTTATCCTGACGTGTAACGGCCATACCTTTCTCATCGATCGTGCCGACGACTGAAGCTGCACCATAGCGGTGGATCAGCGGCAGGACCAGCTCGAACTTCTCTTCCCCATCTTCGAGGTTGATCGAATTGATGATCGCTTTACCCTGCGAATATTTCAACCCGAGCTCGATGACTCGCCAATCAGTGGAGTCGATGACGAGTGGAACTTTCACTTTCTTCGTCACATATTGAAGGAATCTCTCCATATCCGCCATCTCGTCGCGATCAGAGTCCTGCAGACAAACATCGATGACGTGAGCACCGCCCTTTACCTGGGCTCTAGCGATCTCAGAAGCTTCGTCGAACTTACCTTCTGCGATCAGACGTTTGAACTTACGAGATCCTAATACGTTCGTCCGCTCTCCGACGAGCAGTGGACGGTTGTCCGGCTCGATATAGACCGTATCGATCCCTGATACAGCAGGTGGATGCTCACCGACCGCAAGACGCGGCGAATATTGCTTCATCGTATCAGCCAGCGCCCGTATATGGTCTGGAGTCGTACCACAGCAGCCTCCAGCGATATTGATCCATCCTTGCTCCGCAAACCCTGCCAGCTTCCTGGCGAGTGATTCCGGAGATTCATGGTAATGCCCGTTCTCATCTGGTAATCCGGCATTCGGATAACAGCTGATCGCTGACTTTGCGATGCTCGACAGCGTCCGAATATGATCTCGCATGAATTCCGGACCAGTCGCACAGTTGAGCCCGACCGAGATCGGTTCTAGATGCTCCAGAGAGATATAGAATGATTCGATACTCTGACCAGCAAGCGTCGTGCCCATCGGCTCGATCGTACCCGAGATCATGATCGGCAGTGTCTTACCCGTCTTCTCGAAAGCTCTGTTCACACCGATGCTACCGGCCTTCACGTTCAGGGTATCCTGTGATGTCTCCAGCAGGATGAGATCGACTCCACCTTCGATCAGTGCGACCGTCTGGTCGTAATATGATTCGATCAGTTGCTCGAACGTGACGCCTCCTGTAACCGAGATCGTCTTCGTCGTCGGACCAAGCGCACCTGCTACATATCTCGGCCAATCTGCCGTTGTATACTTCGCTGCAGCATCAACGGCCAGGCGTGCTGCTGCAAGGTTCAGCTCTCTTGCTCGATCTGCGATATCGTATTCGGCGAGCACGATTGATGTTGAACCGAATGTATTCGTCTCGATGATATCTGCTCCTGCTTCGAGGTACGCTTCGTGGATCCCTTGGATGACATCCGGGCGAGTCACATTCAACAGCTCGTTGCAGCCCTCATACTCATCTCCACCAAAATCTGCTGCCGTTAGGTCAGCTTGTTGGATCATCGTCCCCATCGCACCGTCCAGAACTAATATCTTCTTCGTTAATTGCTCTTGTATACTAGGTTTATTACTCATCATAAGTCATCCCTTCTCCACCCGCTCTAACTTGTGTGTATAAGTAAGAATAATAGTATGGGTTGTCTCTCTCTTATGGTTGTACCAATATAGATTATAGTGTAACAGATGAGTGATGGTGTGGGAAGCTTATGTCCCTTATCGACATCGCAGTCTGTTTCAACTATACTATGAATATAACATTAATCTGATCAAAAAAGAGGGATTTTATATGGCTGAGATTAGAATTCGCAATACGAATGAGCGAATCGCCGGTAACGAGAACGTGCAAGCCTTCTTAGAGAAGCAAGGTGTCCTGTACGAGCATTGGGATATGAGCAAGCTTCCAGCAGAGCTACGCGAGAAGTTCTTACTTTCCGACGAGGAGAAGGCGCAGATCCTCTCCATCTATGAGCCCGAGATTCGTGACCTTGCAGCGCGCCGTGGATACCAGACATGGGACGTGATCACACTATCGGAAGCGACACCTAATCTTGAAGAGCTGCTGCAGAAGTTCGAAGCTGTACATACGCATACGGAGGACGAGATTCGAGCGATCGTCAGTGGCAAAGGCATCTTCATCATCAAGGGCAGTGATGATGTAGGATATTTCGATGTAGAGCTAGAAGCAGGCGATCTCATCTCTGTTCCGGAGGACACGCCTCACTTCTTCACACTGATGGATAACCGCAAGATCGTGGCTGTGAGACTATTCATCGAGACAGATGGCTGGATCGCACATCCGTTCGATGACCCTACATTCGTGAAGGCTTGATGCCATCTATGCTATAACACTCGAAGGGGTTGTCCAGAAAGTCAGTGAAAACAGACGGTTGGACACCCTTTTTTCGGCAGATAAGGGCGTATATTTCGAGTTCACCGAACATGGCCTTCGGCTATTTGATGTCACCGATCTCACTCGTAGATTTTGACACAGCTGTTCCGTAACACTTCTCCATCAAGTAAATCTTCTCATAGATTTTGCATCTTCCATTTGCCGCATCATGACCCCGCCGTCTCGCCTCAAAAGTTCTCTAGATCACTCCAATTAGGTTTTGCCAATCGCCTGAGTACATGTTTCAATTAGAGCTTCATAGCTCGGTTTGATCGACTGTCGGATCAACCCAAAGCTTATTTCTCGACGCGGATAATTACAATTTTGATGTTGTAATTTTTGATGAAGCTTCCCAGGTTTGTACAGAAGACGCAATCGGATCCATTATGAGGGGTAGCCAGGTGATCACAGCCGGTGACAACAAACAGTTACCTCCAACTAGTTTCTTCGCCGCGAGTACAACTGAAGGTGACATTGATGGGACGATTCTGATGATGAGGGGTTTGACGATACAGACGCCTTTGAGTCCATCCTAGATGAATCTTCAACTGTTCTTGCGGAGCGTACGCTAAGATGGCATTACCAAAGCCGCCATGAACATCTAAACGCCTTTTCGAACGCCAAGATCTACAATCACGATCTAATCACATTTCCTTCCCACATCGATAAAGTCCCTACATGGACTTAATAATTCAATATCTGATGTATGTGATAAGTTGGAGTCCTTAGCAAGCGATATCAAAGAAAACGGACTATATGATAGTCTCAGTGATGTCTGTGATAAGTTAGATCAAATCTCAACCGAACTGGATTCAATACATACTAACACTATGTAAACATACGAGGTTTCTTGAATTTTTTCACTGTATACATGACCAAAACACTTGTAAGTCAGCCCGGCAAGGCTCTCTATAACCACCATGTAGAGCTACATCTGCACCAAAAACAGTGAGCGTGCCCTTAAGAGCACACTCACTGGCCATACGTATAGAGGCAAGGGGGATATCGATATCTCGATCATACTTATATAGATAGATTCAACGAAAACTCTTCCGAGAGGCGCTCCTCCGTTTCACTTCGTCAGCGTAGGGAACTAACCCCCTGCCGAAGGCAACGCCACATAAGCTTCTAAGGGCATTGCTGAGTTTAAAGTATCACTTGAACTTAAATAAATCGAGGACATTTTTTGACCAATTTGGCACCTGATTTATCTTGTAAATTAATTGATTATTCCTTATTTCTGCAATAATTGTAGGTTCAAATGTATTATCAATAATGATGATCTGGTCTGCTATGTTCACAGCAGGACTTAGATTCTGCAGCGATTGTCCATACCGCCAACGGATATCTTCTTCAGCAATCCAATGACCTCCCTGCTCTACACGAGAGGCTACACGGTCAATATGCATCTGGACATCCTGAAGACCGATGTAGTAAATTATTATTTCAAATCCTTTTTCTTTAGCCAGTTGCATATTTCTTAGGAAAAACGTACCCGATAATGTCGTCTCAACAGCGAAATGGCTATTAGAGTTAATCAGAGATCGGATTCTTTTTATCGCTTCTTTACCTGCTGATAAATCCGCACTTCGCGGATTATTGGGATTGAGCCGTATAGCTATTTGATCGGGATCAACAACCTCCCCGATAAAGCCCCTCATTTGCAGGCTGATTATACTCTTGCCGGCACCGTTGGTACCCGCAAATATCGTCATCACGGGTTTATGACTATTCACTATACTCCCGCTCCATCCGTTTTCCTTGGGAATCGAAGAAGATTTCGAATTTATTGCCACTCGCATCTTCGCGAATGCGTTTGTTGTTTTTTATATAGTAAATAGATGCTCCGGATTGCTTGGCTTGTTGACGAGCACGCTGATTAGCTTTCTTGAGTATATTCTGAAGCTGTTCCCGGTCTACTGCCATAACAAGGACCCCCTTCAATACTTACCGTTCATTGTTATACATATTATACACAATAAAAAAGCCAACAACTACATTGTGGCTGAAGGCTTTTCGTCTTGCGTGATGGAGGCGAGGGGAATATCGATATCTCGATCATACTTACGCAGATGCTCACTCATCGAAGCAATACCCTGAGGCAGATATCGATGCCGTGCTTCTCCGTTTCGTTTACCACATGGGAAAGTATAGCTTCGTTAAAGCCATGATGCGTGCGAGATGATGCTATCGGCGATACAACCTTCCGCATGTCGCGGTCGCTCATCTGTGAACGGCCTCGATAGAGGTTGTCTCATGATCACAATTCATATAGCGCCACACGACTCACTACCGCTCATCAACCGATCCGATCGATGACCTGCTGTAATTCACGAAGTGATGTGATCTCATATACCGGCTTGATCTCACCGTCAGCTACCATGCCACGTCGATTGATCCATACGGAAGTCATGCCGACCGTATTCGCACCTAGGATATCTGTCGTTAGCTTATCTCCGACCATGATCCCTTCAGCAGGCTCGATGCGTAGCAGCTTCGTCGCTTCTTGGAATAGCCGTCTATCCGGCTTGCCGTAACCATAGTTACCACTGATCATGATATGATCGAAATAAGGTACTAGTCTCGACACACCATCCAGCTTCTCCTGCTGTAGGTCAGGAGATCCATTCGTCAGTAGAAGAAGCTGGTAACGCCCCTTCAGATGATCGAGCACCTCGAATGTCTCTTCATACACATAAGCTCTTGCACGGCGTTCAGCAGGGAATTGCTCACCGAGCCTCTTACCTAGCAACTCATCATTCACACCTAATGCCCGAAGTCCCCGAGTCCAGGCTTCTGCCCGATAGTAAGGGGCCAGCTCCTCCAGCTTACGGAACGATTCGGCGTCCCCTTCGCGGAAATTACCCCAAAGCGCTTCGAATGGATTGATGCCGATGTTCTGAGTGAACGGGAACGTCTCGAACGACTCATACAGCGCCCTTGCCTCTCTCCTGACCGCTTCCTCCAGACTGTTCGGATCGATCCCTGTCTGTTCAGTCGCTGTCTGACATGTCGCATGAAACGCTTCTTCTACGCTACGCTCGTCCCATAGTAATGTATCATCCAGATCAAATAATACCGCTTTAACCATCACGCTCTCCTGCTCCCCTTCTCTCTTCTATTCCTGATATAAGCTAGCTGTTAATATACTTCACTTGATTCTTCATCGCGAATTCCTTCAGATGCTCTGCCATCTTGGCTGTGTTGAAGCGATTGATCAAGCGGCTGAATACCCACATCTTATTCTTCTCCCGCAGCTTGATGACGATATTGCCACCTTGGACCTGTATAAACTCGATATTCCTCGCGTTCACGACAACTTCTCGTCCCCATTTGCGTGTCGCTAAGTCACTCTTCGCGATCTTGAGATATGGCTTACGGATCGCCCAGAACCATAGACCAAGTCCTAGGTAAGCAATGACCGTTATCCAATACAACGTCTCCGAATATTGCACGGAATAGAACGTGATGCCATACAGCAAGCCAACGCCGATCAAGAAGATGGATAACAAGACGCTTCTGCCCTTGTAGATATCATAATGAGGAGTGTTGCTTACACTAGTCTGACCAGACCGTTTGCGATAATCATTGACTTTTTTCTGATTACGATATACCATGCGTTCCCATTTGCGTGATGACATATGAAAGCCCCCTGCTTTATGATGAATACAAGCTTATTATAGTGGAATGTTCGATACGGCTTCAACAATTCAACCAATCAATCTTTATCGACGAAACGAATGTTATCAAGGTGGCCACGCAAAGATGTCCGAATGCCAGCCAGATATTGCTTGCGAAGCTGCTGCTGCTCAGCAAGCTCTTCCTTCGTAAGTCCCACTGTCTTCTGCTTCTGATACAATTCGTTAATTCGCTTAATCGCTTGATCGTTAATCATCGTATGTGTACCCTCCTGTTCATACATTACTTTGACATCCGATATATCGAAAGTCAAGCGATAGAAACAGACGCAAAAAAGCGAACGCATGTGCGTACGCTTATATCTGTTCACCATATAGCTTCTGACCATTAGGGGATATACAGCAGCATACCTTCGAAAAGCATGCTATCCGTAAGCCCGTTTAGCTCCTTCAACCGATCGATGTAGTATTGGATATTCATATGATCTGGCTTATGTAGCTTCGCGATCTTCCATAATGAATCACCCGATCGCACATCGTATGTCTTGACGTCAGTTAGCGATAGGTCATGCGTGGATGGAGCCATCTCGCTGACGATCTCTGAACGTCCTGAGATACTTGCAGCTACCGTATCTGCCAGGCCATGCGACACTCCTTCGTCTGAAGGCGAAGCTGCGGACGCTGACACACTGTCCACCAGCATACCGATCACGAATCCTAGCAGTAGTACGAACGTGATGAGTGACCATATATGGATGCGAATATTGTCAGCCACGATGCGACGCTTGCGGAAGGAACGATGGCTGACATCGGCATCTAGTCTGCTTGAATCACGATCAGTATAGTAACCTAAAACATATAGTGTAGACATAACACACACCCCAAACATCTGTTCTGTAATACTTATATACTAATACGAACAGATGTTTGTGTCAATACTTCTAGACATAAAAAGTAGAAAAATTCGAACTTATGTTTGTACGAACTCCGGTTCTATGTTATTATTTACTAAGAGAATCCAGCAAACGGAGTGATAGCCTATGTCCAAGCTCTCAAATAGACAACAAGCGATCCTTGACTTCATCAAGCAAGAAGTTCGAAGCAAGGGATATCCGCCATCTGTAAGAGAGATCGGTGAGGCCGTTGGTCTTGCCTCTAGTTCTACTGTTCACGGTCATCTGGATCGCCTCGAGAAGAAAGGTCTGATCCGCCGCGATGCGACGAAACCACGGGCGATCGAGATTACCGATGGTACGGAAGAGATGAATGTGTTTCCTGAATCCATCGCTCGCGTACCGCTAGTTGGTAAGGTTACTGCCGGTGTACCGATCCTCGCGACGGAGAATATAGAGGATTACTTCCCGCTTCCTTCTCATCTTGTCGGAGACTTCCAAGTGTTCATGTTAAGCGTCGTAGGTGAGAGTATGATCGAGGCTGGCATTCACGATGGTGACTATGTGATCGTCCGATCACAATCGACTGCCACCAATGGCGATATCGTCGTTGCGATGACCGAGGATGATGAAGCAACGGTGAAGCGATTCTACAAAGAGATCGACCACGTTCGACTGCAGCCGGAGAATTCTACGATGCAACCGATTCGTCTGCGCAACGTGAAGATCTTAGGTAAGGTCATCGGGCTCTACCGCGAAATTTATTAATTCCATCATACCGGCCTCTTAGCGATCATGCTCATCCGATCGTTAGGAGGCCTATTCTATTCATAGGAACGGAACGACCGACCGATCGATCGACATCCGAGAGCATACGAAAGCAAGCGGCGCAGGGTAAGCACCCTAGCGCCGCTTGCTTGTATCACAGTAATGCATGCATCGTTCATCTAGATCGTACATTGAACATACCTCCACAACCTCTGGAGGCAAGTCGACTCTCTAGAATAATGTCATATATTGATCCCGTTCCCACTGGTGAACTTGCGTACGATACATGTCGTACTCGATCTCTTTAAGCTCGAGGAAGTTCGTCAATGCATGGTCACCCATCGCATCGCATATAATATCGTCCTGCAGCAGCTCATCGATCGCTTCCTTCAGCGATTCGGGTAGGCTTGGGATACCGGCTTGTAGTCGCTCTTCATCCGACATGATGTAGATGTTACGATCGATCGGATCCGGCAGCTTCATCTTCTTATCTATGCCATCCAGCCCTGCACGAAGCATCAGTGCCAGTGCCAGATAGGGGTTAGCTGATGGGTCAGGACTGCGAACCTCGATGCGCGTGCTAAGCCCTCGTGATGCAGGGATGCGGACCATCGGGCTACGGTTGCTGGCAGACCATGCGACATAACAAGGTGCCTCATAGCCAGGAACCAATCGCTTATAAGAGTTCACGGTCGGGTTCGTTACAGCAGTGAACGCTCTAGCATGATGGAGGATCCCGGCCATATATTGGCGAGCCGTCTCACTTAATCCGAGACGATCGCTCTCCTCATAGAAAGCATTCTGATCACCGTTGAACAAGGAAAGATGGCAATGCATCCCTGAGCCGTTCATCCCGAACAGTGGCTTCGGCATGAACGTCGCATGAAGGCCGTGCTGTCGAGCGATCGTCTTCACGACGAGCTTGAACGTCTGGATCTGATCTGCAGCTTTCACGGCATCCGCGTATTTGAAGTCTATCTCGTGCTGACCTGGAGACACCTCGTGATGGGATGCTTCGATCTCAAATCCCATCTCAAGCAGTGTTAACACGATCTCACGTCGACAGTTCTCACCGAGATCGGTTGGCGCCAGATCGAAATATCCGCCGTGGTCATTCAGCTCTAATGTCGGATCACCCTTCTCATCGGTCTTAAACAGGAAAAATTCCGGCTCCGGACCGACGTTCATCGCGGTATATCCCATCTCTTCCGCGAGTTTCAGATTGCGCTTGAGGATGCCTCGCGGATCGCCTGCGAATGGCGTGCCATCCGGCATATAGACGTCGCAGATCAGTCGAGCGACACGGTCTGTCGTTACCCAAGGGAATATAACCCATGTATCAAGATCTGGATACAAGTACATGTCGGATTCTTCGATCCGCACATACCCTTCGATCGAGGAACCATCGAACATCATCTTGTTGTCTAGTGCTTTCTCCAGCTGACTGATCGGGATCTCGACATTCTTGATCGTACCTAGCAGATCCGTAAACTGGAGACGAATGAATCTGACATTATGTTCTTTTGCCTGTTGGATAATATCTTCCCTGGTATAACTCACAAACCCCACTCCTTAGCATGATAGATAACACAATATCTTTATTTGAAGAACCTGGATAACTCGCCCTGTAATATCGAAGTCTTACCATGTCGACTCCCCGTAAGAAGCTGCTGCTTCAGGATCTTGCGGATGTTCGAGTTCGATAGCTCGCGTCGCTTCACTACTGTCTGTGGTGTAATAACGGTCGCTTCTTCCGACTCCCTGTTGACGGGCTTCATCATCTGCTTAATACCCGCGATGTTGACACCTTTCTCGATCAAGCCCTTAATCTCAAGAAGGCGCTCGACATCGTTGAACGAGAACATGCGTTGGTTACCGTCGGTGCGCGCTGGCACGATCAACTCATGTTGCTCATAATAGCGGATCTGCCGTGCTGACAAATCAGTGAGCTTCATCACGATACCGATCGGAAACAAAGCCATATTACGGCGTAATTCATCACTCATGATCCACACCACCTATCGATCATTATAGAAGTTGTTCAGAAATCTACCATCATTGTACCATGTACACGAAAAGTGTCAAGTGATGTCAGGTTAGTGAACAAGGATGATGATATACCGTTACGAATGTAGGTTAACCCGTATAACGCTGATCGATATGTCGATCAAGAGTGCGTTGCGATCGTGCCGCTGAGAAGGCCACGCTGAGCTAGACGATCGATCGCCATCAGGATACCGATCTTCGCATGCTCATAGGTGAGACCACCTTGCACATAGGCGATGAACGGTTCACGGATCGGTGCATCTGCCGACAGCTCGAGGCTTCCACCCTGTATGAATGTGCCTGCTGCCATGATGACAGGATGTTCATATCCCGGCATCTCCCACGGCTCTGGTACGACATGCGCGTCTACGGCAGAGGCTTGCTGAATGCCCTGAACGAATGCGATGAGATCATCGGCTTCCCGGAAGCGTATCGCTTGGATAATATCGGCACGTGGTTCTTCGGGAGTAGGCGATGTAGGGAATCCTAGCTCCTGGAACAACGCCGCAGCGAAGATGCTTCCCTTCAGTGCTTGTCCGACTGCATGTGGTGCAAGGAACAGGCCTTGGTACATGAGCGCTGTCGCACCAAGCATCGATCCGACCTCAGCTCCGAGCCCAGGGACGGTATGACGGTATGCTGCTAGCTCTACATAACGGCTACGTCCTGCGATATATCCACCGGTGTGTGCCAGTCCCCCACCTGGATTCTTAATCAAGGAGCCAGCGATCAGATCAACATCCACCTCTGTTGGCTCCAGCTTCTCCGTGAACTCACCATAGCAGTTATCTA
>Ga0180215_1001998_pt1 | contig 21344 bp, 24 predicted proteins | sample eDN3rd37CBELigBY_FD_128871 | JGI IMG/M metagenome (GOLD analysis project Ga0180215, IMG submission 128871) | Enriched backyard soil microbial communities from Emeryville, California, USA - eDNA 3rd pass 37_C BE-Lig BY (version 2) (version 2) | ecosystem: Environmental > Terrestrial > Soil >... | reverse complement strand
TTGTGGAGACTTGAACGTTGCCCATGAAGAGAAGGATTTAAAAAATGCAAAATCTAATATAGGGAATTCAGGTTTTACTTTTGAAGAACGGGGCAAAATGACAGAGTTGCTTCAATCCGGTTTTACAGATTCATTTAGACATTTCAACCCGGATAGAGAAGATGCATTTACTTGGTGGTCTTATATGAATAAAGTACGTGAGCGAAATATTGGTTGGAGAATTGATTACTTTATCATTTCCAATCGATTGGTAGACCTTGTTCGAAAAACAGATATTCACGCCCATGTATTAGGCAGTGACCATTGTCCGGTTTTATTGGAAGCAGAGGTTGGTCTGTAAAAAATATTTAATATTGGATATCTTACTTGTTGAAATCATCATATTACTATAAATTAATATATGAGATATAGAGTTGTTTGGTGGAGAATATTAAATATTAGGTAGGGGAAAAATCTTTGTCAAAGCCCATATTAAAAAATGTAACAGAAGAAATTGTACATGGTCTTGTTCGATTTTTATTGCATGGTCCAGAATATCAAACATTTTGTGATTGTGATTTCTGTCAAATGAATATTTGTGCAGATGCCTTAAATCATTTGCCAACATATTATGTGTCAACGAGTGATGCTAGAGAAGAAGCGTATCTTACATTAAAAAGCCCGGAGAACATCGAGTTAATAAATAAAAAAATAATCATTGCAATTCACACAGTTGGAAAAAAACCAAACCATACAATCTAAATGTCCAATGAGTCTAAATGACTTTTTGGACATTTTTCATCAGGTTAAATCTCGAAAGAAGTTCGTTAACCTATTAATTGTTTTAAGTTACCTTTTTAGGTGTGTTGTAGTAAAATTAAACTGATATTTTGAAAGTGAGGAGACTTGTTATGCCAACACCTAGTATGGAGGATCATATCGAGCAAATTTATTTGTTAATCGAAAATAAAGGGTATGCGAGGGTGTCGGACATAGCTGAAGCATTATCTGTTCTTCCTTCTTCAGTCACAAAAATGGTGCAAAAGTTAGATAAAGATGGATATTTAGTATACGAAAAATATAGAGGGCTTACATTAACAACAAAGGGAGAAAAACTAGGTAAACGTCTTGTGAAAAGACATGAGTTACTTGAACAGTTTTTAAGACTTATTGGTGTAGATGAGGGACGTATATATGAGGATGTTGAAGGAATCGAACACCATTTAAGTTGGAATTCGATTGATCGAATAGCTGACCTAGTCCAGCTGCTGGAAGAAGACACACGACTAGTAAAAAAACTAGAAGCAATGAAAGAACAATAAAACACTTATTGATATGAAAAGTGGAAAGGAAAGGCAAAATTGAGCGAATTACAATCAGGTCAAGTTGTTGAGTTAACGGTATTAGAGGAGCAAGGATCAAAGTGGATATTGACGGATGGACGTCTGGAGATTCCTTTAAACAGTTCTGATGTCCAAAAGACGCTGGAGGTTGGCGAACGTCTAAAAGTTTTCCTATATGCAGATCGACGAGGCAGTTTACAAGCAACTACTGCAATACCAGCTATCTTGGAAGGTGAATACGGATGGGCTCGTGTAATCAAGATGACAAAAGAGGGTGCCTTTGTAGATATCGGTTCTTCTCGTGAAGTGCTCGTGAAGGCGGAGGATTTGCCTCCTATACAAAGCGTATGGCCGGAAGTTGGAGATCATCTATTTTTAACGCTGCGTACAGATCGTAATGGAGATTTATTTGGACGTTTAGTAACTGAAGAAAAGGTGAACGAATTATATGAGGGTGCTTTTGAAGAAATGCACAATAAGAACATTAAAGCACGCCCTTACCGATTATTGCCTGTAGGTGCATTTTTATTGGGGATAGAAGAGCCTTTCAGAATCTTTGTTCATAACACGGAGATGGAAGCAGAGCCAAGACTTGGACAAGAAGTGGAAGTTCGTATCATCGCAGTAAAAGAAGATGAATCTTTAAATGGCTCATTGCTTCCTCGAAAGCATGAAAGACTTGGACAAGACGCAGAAAAAATCTTAGCGTACTTGCAAAGTGTGGGGGGCAAAATGCCATTCGGGGACAAGTCAACACCAGAAGAAATTACGGAAATGTTCCATATGAGCAAAGGGGCTTTTAAAAGAGCGCTAGGTACCCTTATGAAAGCCGGAAAAGTTAAACAGCAGGATGGCTGGACAGAAATTTTATAAAAAAGTAATGAGCTGTGACCTAATCTCTTTCTTGTGTCACAGCTTGCTTTGTAAAAGAAGCGTTGATTGTAATCGAGTGGTCAATGAATCTATCAATTGGAACCTTTTACTTTTATTTACGTACTAATTGTTGAAAAACATAAAAAGGGGATATGTTGAATGAAACAAAAGTGGATAGCATTGTTAGCAACATTGGTATTATTAGTTTCAATGAAAATGCCGATGAGTGCCTTTGCTGCTGATAATAGTGAACCAAAAGCGATAAATGAAAAATTAGGAGTGCCGATTGTCGTTTATGGGGCCAATTTATCTGAAGATGAAAAAGCAACTGTCAAAGATGCTCTTCAAGTAAATGAAGAACCAGAAGTAGATGAAATAACAGTTTCTGGCGAAGATTTAGCGAAATACATTACTGATAGCAACCCAAGTTCGAGAATGTATTCTTCCGCTAAAATTACGCGTGAAGAAGAAGGCAAAGGGTTAATCATTAGTATCGTCACACCGGAAAACATTACGCAAGTAACATCAGAAATGTATGCCAATGCAATGCTGACTGCAGGGATAGAAGATGCAACAGTCGAAATTGCAGCGCCTAAACCTGTTACAGGACATTCCGCTCTAGTAGGTATTTACAAAGCTTACGAAGTGAAAACAGGTGAAACTTTAAATACAGAACGAACTGATGTGGCAAATGATGAGCTTTCTGTTGCGACCCAAATTGCGGAAAATGCGAATATTAGCGATGAGCAAATTGCAGAATTATTAACGGGCATTAAACAGCAAATTTCTGAGTTAAATCCGGCAACGAAAGAAGAGGTTGAGAAAATCGTAACAGATCAATTAGCGAAGCTGAATATAGAATTAAGTGAGCAAGATCGTCAAATCCTAGTAGACTTGATGAATCGTATTAGCCAGCTGGATATCGATTTCTCAAAGCTTTCAGACCAGTTATCTGATCTAGCAACATCTTTTGAAGAGAAGTACGGCGAGATCCTGCAAGATGAAGGTTTTTGGAATGGTGTGAAAAACTTCTTCAATAAATTAATTGATACAGTTTCTTCCTGGTTTAAGTAAGAAGTGTAGATAGGACTTATGTTTATACGAGCAAATCAGTGTTATTGAATACCTAACTATGTTATATTTTTAGCGAATGGGAGGGATGATGATGGATTTTAAATTAACAGAAAAAAGTCCAAAACATTTTGCTTTTGAGTATGAACAAGAAGGGGAAAAACTAGCGGAAATTGAATGGATTCAGCATGATAATATCATGGATATGAACCATACTTATGTATCCAATGCTCTGCGCGGCCAAGGGGTAGCAAAGAAATTGCTGGACAAGGCAGCGGATTATGCTAGAGAGAATGACCTGAAGATGAATGCCATTTGTTCTTATGTAGTGGCGGCATTCGAAAAAAGTGAAGCTTATAACGATATAAAAGCATAAAAAATAGGGTGTCTATTTGTAGTCGACTACGATTAGGCACCCTTTTATATTGTTTGAAAATAGAAGGTAAAAAAATGAGGTTCTGAATATAATAGTATAAGCTTAATTGATTTTTGATACATATAAAAAAATGGCGAGGGGAAGGTCATATGTCAATCTTTAAGAAGGAAGTATTTGTCACATATTCACTCGATCAATTATCGAAAGTAAAGGTTATTTTGGAGCGGGAAGGGATAAAGTATTCTTATAAAGTGAAGGATCTTTCAACTGATTGGTCGGGAAGCAGAAGCCGAGAGTATTTTGGAAGTTTTGGCACGAATTCTGATTTTGAACGGCAGTACGCAATTTTTGTAAGCAGAAGAGATGTGGAACAGGCGGTATATTTAATACAGCGTACTATAAATTCATAAAAAAAGCGTATTCGTTAATTTTCTCGAATACGCTTTTTTTATACTAAAACCAAGTTGATTTTTGACTAATAAATAAATGTGAATCCGTAAATAACAGTAGTTAGAAATGCTGATGCCATTATAAGAGAACTAACTTCTTTCCAATCGTAAGTAATTTCTTTGTTATTCATCATTTGTTCCTCCTTTAAATCGTATATTTAATGGTAAAATTCTATCAATAGGAGTACGTACGATAATATAAACGATGGGAATGGAATCTTTAGTATATAAATAAATATTCATCCAAATCCTGAATTATTCATATAAAGCTTGTGTTATTTATCCTTTCCACATTTGAATAGTATTTAAACAAAAAAATGGCAAGTTTAAATAATTCGTGTTTGGGGAAAAGTAAACCATAACATTTTTGGAGGGGATAATAATGGCGAAACTAAAGGGAAAAGGTGTAGTTATGACTGCATTGGTTGCTGGTGCTGCTTCATTCTTGAGTAAGAAGAAAAATCGTGATAATGCAGTAAAGTTCTTTAAAGACATGAAAGCTCAATTCTTTGGATCGAAAGGCAATACTAAATATAACTCAATGAAAGAAATTGCTGAAACAGCTGCAGGTGCAACATCCACAAAAATTCGAGAAAACCAATTCATTTCTGAAGGTGGAGGACAAACTGCTCTTGCATATTATAATGAAAGTGATCAGCAACATGTTCATTAAAATAAAAAATCGACAACAATACGTTGTCGATTTTTTGACGTTTAAGGAAAGCTCTTTAATCAAAAAGGTATTTTTTTGAATATTGTTTGCCAAAAAGTAAGTCATATTGAATCATCTCATACATATCCTCTAATTCATTCATGTCATTAGGGGTATCGCTGTATAGCTCACCATCGCTATCGATTTTAAGGGTGCTTGTGTAACCTGGCAATCCATCAGAAAAACTTTTTAAAAACTGATAATACTTAGGCATTTCTAACCCGGCATTTTCGAAAATTATAGGCGAGAGAAAAGCAGGGCTTACTACTTCTGGGTTCGCCACTTGATCCCCGAAATTTTTCCATATCACTAGCGGTGTTTGCTTAGTGAGAGATTGATTTTCCAAATACGAATTTTCTTTGTTTAAAAATCCGGTTTCATTATACACAGCCATTTCTGTACCTAAGGAAGGTAAATGGTCTCCAAACATGACAATTAAAGTAGGCTCCTTGCTGTTGTTAAAATACTTGATCATTCGACTTAATTCATAATCTGAATCAGATATACCTGTAGCGTAGGTTTCAATCATATCTACAGTGCTTTGGGAAAAATCATTTTCCACTTCGATGGAATTTTCCTCATATAAGTTTGCAACGTAAGGACTATGGTTTTGCATAGTGACTGCATATACAAATACAGGCTCTTCCTTTTCCTCGATTTTATCGATTATTTCGTCTGTAATCGTAGCATCGCCTATATATTGCCCCTTAATTGGCGCATCGGGTAAATCCTCACCTGAAATAAAGTCATTAAATCCTAATAGATCATATACCGTTTCTCGATTCCAATACCAGCCATGATAAGTGTGCAACGCAAACGGATAGTAGCCTTTGTTTTCAAAAACGCTGGCCAATGATGGTGTTTCTTTTTTAAGATATTGTTGATAAGCGCTTGAACCACTGGGCAAGAATACATTTGAAAGACCTGTTAACGCTTCGAATTCTACACTGGATGTTCCACCTCCAAATGTAGGAGATAGAAGTGCACTATTCATATAATGCCGAATCGTAGGAATTGGGTCTTTATTGAATTCAACTGATTCTAATTTTGTAATATCGAATAAAGATTCACTCATAATCACGATGACATTGGGTTTAGTTGACTCGCTGCCGGGGTCTTCGTTTGAATCAAAAGAATCTGCGATTTTTTTGATGGCTTTTTCTGAATAGCCATCTGGTTTATCAATAAAAACATCCGGCATGTATAAAACAAAAGATAAGATTAACCCATTAATCGTCACGTTTGTTTTAGGCGTAGATAAAGAATTGCTAAGTCCAAATTTCGCAAATACTTGTTTTGTAGGAGCTTTATCGTTCATAGTAAAGCCTGCGATTACTAGTAAAGAACAAATAAGTATAATAACTCTTGGAATCCATTTGACCTTATAGTTGGGCATGAATTTGCAGAATACCACCAATAGTGCTATAGCAATAAGCAATAAAATTAAGTACTTCAAATCTACAACCTTAGAGACCAAGGGGAATAAATCGACTAATTGCTCATACAGAAACATATCCCAAGGATAAAGCGGTTCGTTTAAAATTTGTAATTTATAGTAATTGACAACATTCATCAAGGTAAAAAGAATGAATGTAACGGATAGAGAGACAGATATATTATTAAAGATAGCGTAGATTAATAATTGTACAGACAGTATGAGCAGGTAAGTAAAAACAATAATCCACTGCTTATCACTCTCTAACCATTTCGTTAGAACGTCCATATCTTGTGAATATAAATATTGATATAAAATAATTTCGACTAATGGTGCAATAAAGAATAACATGATCAATAAAATAAGAAGCCATTTTTTCTTTATAAAGTTCAATGTATCACTCTTTTCTAACGATAGTAGAATATTAAATGTAAAGGAAACCTTAACAAAAAATTTACAAACCCTTAATAAAGAGAATTATATCACTTATGTAAGATGAGGTATACGAATACTGCGGATGAAGGAATTGAATAGTAGAAAGAAAAAAGGTAGCTTCACGTAAAGTGAAGCTGCCTTTTTAGATAGTTGATATTAAGCTTTTGTAATTTCTTTTTTCATTGTTTTGTTTTTAGCAAGGTTCACATGCCAAGAAAGAGCTTCCTCTAAGATATGAGGAGTTTGTGCGTTACCTGTTGCTTCAACTGCACGGTTGTAGTAATCCCATAATTGCTCTTTGAAATCAGGGTGTGCACAGTTTTCAATGATTAAAGGTACACGTTCTTTTGGAGCCAGTCCACGTAAGTCAGCAATACCTTGCTCTGTTACGATTACATCAACATCATGTTCTGTGTGGTCTACGTGAGACACCATTGGAACGATTGACGAAATAGCGCCGCCTTTAGCGTAAGATTTCGTTACGAAAATACCTAAGCGAGCATTACGTGCGAAATCTCCAGAACCACCGATACCGTTCATCATGTGAGTACCGCTTACGTGAGTTGAATTTACGTTTCCATAAATATCCAACTCCAAAGCAGTGTTAATCGAAATTAAGCCGAGTCGACGGATAACTTCTGGGTGGTTAGAAATTTCTTGTGGACGTAAAACTAGCTTGTCCGCATATTTTTCAAGGTTTCCATAAACTTTTTTCTGAAGCTCTTCTGAAATCGTGATTGAAGTAGCAGCAGCAAAGCTTACTTTACCAGCATCGATTAAGTTAAATACGGCATCTTGAAGTACTTCAGACGCTACAACTAAATCTTCAAATTCTGAATTGGCAAATCCATCCAATACAGCATTTGCAACAGAACCTACACCTGATTGAAGCGGTGCTAATTTATTAGTTAAGCGACCTGCTTTGATTTCATCACGGAAGAAATCAAGTAAGATATTTGCCATATCTTGTGTTTCTTCATCTGGCGGTACGATTAATGAAGGAGCATCTGGCTCTTCAGAAATAACGATTGCTTTAATTTTAGCAGGATCTACTTTAATACCGATATCACCGATACGTTTAACAGCGTCAGTCATTGGGATTGCTTCACGCTCTCCTTGAGGACCTGGCACATAAACATCGTGAATACCGATTAAGCTCTCTGGATGAGCAATGTTCAATTCAATGATAATGTTTTCAGCGTATTCAGCAAAAACTGGTGAGTTACCTACTGAAGTTGTTGGAATGATTAAGCCATCTTCAGTAATTGCAGCAGCTTCCAGGATTAAATGCTTGATCGGTCCGATAATACCTTGACGAACTAATTCTGCATTGTGAGATAGGTGAGCATCAACATATAAAATGTCACCAGAGTTAATTTGAGTACGGATACCTTTATCGCCTTGGAAAGGTCCGCGTTTACGAATAACTCCAGCTCCAGCTAAGAAGTTATCCACTTCTGGTCCAAGTGAAGCACCAGTGTATACATCGATTTTGAATTTTTCATTTTTAGCGCGCTCAACTAACGCCATTGGAACTACTTTTGCATCACCAGCGCGAGTGAAACCACTCATGCCTACTACGTCACCATCATTAATAAGTGCAGCAGCTTGTTCAGCAGATACAATTTTATCCGCTAATTCTTTTAATCCTAAACGTTTTTCAACTCTTGAATCCATATTGAAAATCCTCCCCTATATAAAAAGTAAAAAGAGAAAACTGTGTGATATTTTCTGTTATCTTGTTGAAATTAATCAACATGTATAACTGATAATAACATGAAATGTCACAGTTTCTCCATAAAACGCATGAAAGTGCTTAAAAAATGTATTTTCGAGAAAAAAACGTATATTTCGACCGGAAATAAAACTTGTTAGAGAATAAAAATCAGTAGAATGTTGCATGGGAATACAAAAAACCTTTGCACCAAGTGCAAAGGTCGATATAATAAAAAGTTTGACTTTCTATATTAGAATAATTTGATGTTTGAACTGCCTGGTACTTGTATGATAAAAGGTTTCTATCGATTAGAAGCCTAATGAACGGCGGAAATAACTAGCGTAACGTTGGCTCACAGGGATTCTTGTACCATCTTTCATAATTAATAAGAAAGTTGAGTGTGAATCAGGCTGAACTTCATCGATATAATCGATGTTCACAATGTATGATCTGTGGCAGCGAATGAATGAATCAGGAGCCAAGAATAATTCTAGATCGCTTAAATTTAAACGGTGATATCCTTCACGGCTCATCGTCTTAACAAACGTTTTACGCAATTGTGTTTCAAGGTAAATAACTTGGTCATGTTTAATAGGGTACCAACAATCATCAATTTTAATGGTAATGTAGTTTGTTAAGAATGGCGATGGCTTTTGAGGGAAGATGGCCGTAATTGCACCTTTTGTTTCACCTTCTTCTATTAATGGGATACTCATCCCATAGTAAGGTACGCCGAATACATCCGATTCGATATAGGTATTAATTTTTTGGCCATATGTCAGAGCTTTGTGAGCAGCAGAACCATCTTTAATAGGATCGCCCGGCTTAATTTTTAAATCTACTTTTTTACTAGGTTGATAATATAAATATTCGTTTGTATCTGATATTGCAATCGACGTATTTTCTGGGAAGAAATCTTTAATAATATCCATGATTTCTTCTATTTGTTTTGGTTCCAAATTAAGACACCTCATTTTGTATACATTTTATATGATATACCATCTATTTTACTACACTTTGAAATAAATGAAATAGAGAAGATTCCCGGTAAGGTCGGGAATTTTCAGTAATTATGAAAAATACATTCTTATTTTTGTCACTTTTTGCTTGTTTAATTAAAGAAAGGTGTACCGTATACTTATTAGTAACGAGAACGCGTCAGGTTTAGTATTTAAATAATAACAGGAAAGTATGCTAAAATTTATACATATTATAAAGAATAATCGCTTTTTCTATTAGTTGTAGAGCTTTTAGCTTAGTTTTAATAATGCGATATTAAATATTCAACAGGCTATATCTGTTAAAATAGAGTTTGAAAAGATGCGAAATTATGGTAATATTCACTTTAGTTATACATAATTAATTCTTTATTCTTATTAGCGTGATAATTTTAGGTGAATTTTTAGCGAATTTTAGTTAATAAGTCAGTTATTTCGTAGGGATAACTATAATAATAACTATATTCTTTATCTAAGTTAGGTTATATTACAGTAGTCGATCTGCATTGTTGTGATTCACACAATATTGCAATTGTATTCTGAAGAAAGATGGGGTTATCTATGCAGCTATTTCCACATTCAATATCTGAAACAATTTCAAAACGGTACTTTCAAGAGATTGATAGTATAAATCAATATAACGGGATTGAAGATTTTTATAGTATTGAATCTAAGCTGTTATTTGAAATCTTTCACTTAGAGTCGGCAAAAGCAAAAAAATCGTTGCATGAAATAATTGATATTTTGTCAATAAGATTTGGGAAACAAGTAATCAAAGTTGTAAGAAATTATTTTGTCATCCTTTCATCAATTGTTGCACGCAAGCTTTTGGATAATCAAGTACCTTCCAAAAAAGCATTTGCTTTTAATTTAGCCTGTGCCGATATGATCGAAAATAACATGAGAGATGCAGAGTTTTTGCAATTTGCTGACGATTTAATTGATTTTTATGTTTATTTTATAGCAGATCGTAAGCAGCCAACGTTTAGACATCAAACCGTAAATAAAGTAATTATGTACATAAACGATGAACTTGAAAATGATTTAACGGTTGAAAGCATCGCTCAAAAATTCCATATAAGTACCAGCCATCTATCGAGAATCTTTAGAGAGCATGTTGGCATTACATTAGTAGAATATTTAAATGTAAGAAGAGTAGAAGAATCACAATATTATTTACGACATACAAATAAAAGCATTACATCGATTTCCGATCAATTCCATTTTTGTAACCAAAGCTACTTTACAAGAATTTTCAAAAAGTATACAGGTGTTACGCCAAAGCATTTCCGTGATGAGCTGCATCATGAGTTTTACCGATTTGAAATTCCGGAAGTTGAGTTTGAAAACGTTTAATGCAAACTATATAGGGATATCCGTGAAAGATGCGTCCATCAACTCGACCGATATTGGTCGAGTTGTGTTTTTGTAGCAAGGGTAAATGAAATATCCCTGATTTTGAGTTTTGCTGTCACATATTGCAGAAATAACAGAGAATTTGATTATATGACCTTGTATTTGATATTCATAAAGTTAATACTGTATACTTCAATTTAGCTAAATAAAATAGTAGGTGGAAAAATGAAAAAACTGAAACTTTTTTCAATGCTAGGCCTTATGCTGTTCGTGTTAACAGGGTGTCAAGCTGTTGAAAATCAGGAAGGCTTCTTTTACAGCACATTTGTTAAACCAATGAATTGGTTGTTGGAATTTTTAGGCAATGATGTATTTAACGGAAGCTACGGTTTAGCAATTATCGCAATTACAATCGCTGTTCGTTTAATATTAATGCCATTCATGTTAAAGAATTATCGTTCACAATCTGCGATGAAATCAAAAATGGATATCGTCAAGCCGAAAATGGACGAGATCCAAGAAAGACTTAAAGCTGCTCAAACAAAAGAGGAGCAGATGGCGATTCAACAAGAGATGTTAGGGTTATATCGCGATAATGGCATAAACCCATTAAATCTAGGCTGTTTACCAATCATTATTCAAATGCCGATTATTATGGGGTTATACTTTGCGATTCGATATTCTGCAGATGTACAGGCACACAAGTTTTTATGGTTTAGTCTAGGGACACCTGATATTATCATGACGATTATTGCGGGTATCGTGTACTTTGTCCAAGCAAAAGTGTCATTATGGACAGTGCCAGATGCACAAAAAGCTCAAATGAAATTAATGATCTATATTTCGCCAATCATGATTGTGTTTATTTCCTTCACATCTATGGCTGCCCTTCCTTTATATTGGTCGGTAAGTGGTTTATTGTTAATTTTGCAAACTTATATAGGCAGAAAATATTTTTCAGAGCATCCAGCTAAACCGGAAACAGAAACGGTTTCGTTAGATAAAAAATAATCTGCAAGCCGAGGTGTAATGCCTCGGCTTTTTATTTTGGAATCAGCAATTTTTGCAAAAATTTTAAGTGGAATTATAAGGTCAAAAGGTAAAAACAGTGCTAAAATAGAAGCATTGTATAGGAAAGAGGCGCTCGTACGATTATGAAAAGAACTACAACTTATGGAAATAAGAATAATAGCAAAAAGAAATACATATGGATTGGTGCTAGTGTAGTAGTTATTATAGCGGCAGTTATTGCAGTGTTTATCTATTTAAATCAAAATGACGAGAAAAATCAAACGGCAGAGCCCGCTCCAGCCGAAGAGGAAAAAGCGGGCCAGGAAGAGACAGCTAAAACTGAAGAAAAATCTTCAACTGCTACAAATGAAGAAGAGCCAACTGAACCAAAGGACCAACAAAGTCAGGAAGAGCAACCGCTTGAAAATGGGGGATATATTGAGGGGCAGGTATTGCCAACTGAGCCTACTATTGTAGAGGGGGTTGTAATTGCCAACAAAAAGTACCCATTACCAAGCACTTATGCTCCTGGGGAAAGTGAGTCGGCCCGAAATGCATTTGAACTCATGGCCAAGGATGCAAGAGAGGCAGGCTTTGAACTTGTTGCATTTAGTACATACCGTTCTTTTGAATATCAAGACACACTTTATAATAATTATGTTAATCGTGATGGGAAAGAAAGCGCGGATCGCTATAGTGCAAGACCTGGCTATTCTGAACATCAGACAGGGTTAGCCTTTGATATTGGTGAAAAAGGAAAAGAAGATCTGTGGCTAACAGAGGAGTTTGGTGAAACTGAAGCGGGCAAATGGCTTGTTGAAAATGCATACAAATACGGTTTTATCCTACGTTATCCAAAAGGGAAAGAGGCAATTACGGGATATATGTATGAATCTTGGCATTTCCGTTATGTAGGGCTGCATTTAGCTGCCGAAGTAAAAGAAGCGGGCGTAACGTTAGAAGAATATTTAGGCATTGAATAAAAAAGGATGGCGCTTGAGGCGCCATCCTTTTTAAATTACAAAATGGGTGTCAATAATCGTGATATCGATTCCTTAAATTTAATTATACTTGAACGATTCTCATACTTTTCAAGGGTTAACTCCGTACAATCGAATATATCCTTCTCAAAAACCTCTGCCAGTTCATGGGAAATGGTGCGATCGTAGATAAAAGCATTTACTTCAAAATTTAAAGTGAAGCTTCTTATATCGATATTTGCCGTACCAACCGTTGACGCTTCATCATCAATGACGATGGATTTCGCGTGAATAAATCCTTTTTCATAAATATAAATTTTAGCCCCGGCGCGCAGTAATTGTCCGACATATGAATAGGTTGCCCAATAAACAAACATATGGTCGGGTTTATTTGGAATCATGATGCGGACATCGATGCCGGAAAGCGCAGCGATTTCAATGGCATTTAAAAAGCTGTTATCTGGTATGAAATATGGCGTTTGAATATAAATATAACGTTTAGCACTCATTAATAATTTTAAATAACCGTTTTTAATGGCTGGAAATTCCGTATCGGGGCCGCTTGAAACAATTTGCATCGCAATGTCGCCCTTTTTAGGAATGGCAGGGAAGTACCTTTCATTATAATTAATATTATTATCGCTTGCTTGATTCCAATCGAGTAGAAAGCGTGTTTGTAAAGGATGGACTGAACTGCCCTCGATGCGTAAGTGGGTATCTCGCCAGTAGCCAAACTTTTTGTTCAAGCCTAAGTATTCGTCACCGACATTAAACCCGCCAATATATCCTATGCGTCCGTCAATAATGACTATCTTGCGATGATTTCTGAAGTTTAGGCGCGGGTTGATGAGCGGCAAGATGGAAGGGAAGAATACTTCTACTTCACCGCCTAATTCAAGAAGGGATTTGAAATATCTTTTCCTCAAACCTCTAGAACCCATTTCATCGTATAAAATGCGGACTTTCACGCCTTGCTGTGCTTTCTTTAAAAGTGCTGTATAAATTCGTACACCTAAATTATCCAATTTGAAAATGTAATATTGTACATGGATGTGATCTTTTGCATGTTTAATATCTTCGAGTAAAGCTTCGAATTTTTTAGCACCATCATCATAAAGTTCGACATGATTATCCTGGGTTAAAACCGAATCGCTCGTTTTTAAATTCATATGAATTAAGCTTTTATATTTGCCAACCTCATCGGAATGGAAATCCAGCGAATTTTCTTCAAGGGCCTCAATTTGGTAACAGATTAATTTATCTATCCCAATATCTTTTTGTCCTTCCCATCGGAATAAATGCTTTTTGCGCATTGGTCTTCCAAGTAATAAATATAAAATAAATCCAGCTAAAGGAAGAAAGAATAATACGAGTGTCCAAGCCCATGTGGAAGAAGGATCTTTTCTTTCCAGAAAGATGACTGTAATCGCTAAAATGATATTCAATATGAGAATTATCGGAATAACAGATATGGTATTGAAGAAAATACTCATATGACTGCACCTACTTTATTTTTTATAAAAACAATTATAGCTTATCAAGTGAATGAATTGTAGTATTGATGCGATTATCAAAACTGTTCGGCAATAAAATAAACCTTAGAAAAATCCAGGTCTTTAAAATCGTTTTGATTTATAAAAAATTTGATGATTCCTGAATCGCCATACATTATTCCTTGTGCATCGTTGGAAACGATTTGGAACAATAGCGTATCGAATTTTTTTAGAAAAGCTGAATCCTTTCTTGTATCATATTCAAGAAAATATGGATAGCCACCCAATTTATGCTCAGCGGCCAAAAAATTCTCAAAATAAATCTCCTCAAATGTTCGTCCATCATTACTCATAAACTCATTTTCTAATTGAGTAAATTGCAAAAGATTTTCTCGTCTATAATCGGATGCCGAAACTGGTTCGAGTTTTTGGCAAAATTCAAGTTTCATCTCATTTTGAATTAAAAATTCACTATCTATAGTCAAGTAGGAAAAGTCCTGAACGAGTTGATTTTCATCTAAAATTTCAGGAAAGTAACGTATTTTATAATCCTGCTGAAAGAGCAATTCCATACGCTTCTCACTTGGCTTATTAAACTGGCTCGATAAAAAGAATTGGAGCAGCCCTTTCCTCTTTGGAAAAGTTGAACAAAAGGGCAATTGGGCAAAATTGATTTGAGCCAATAATGGCATATACTCACCATTTGCATCTTTCGGGTGCAAATGGGACTTTGGTAAATAGGGGTATCCTGCAAACTTGCTATCGCTTAAAGAGGGTCTCCCTTTTGCAGGGGTCATCCATAAAGAACTGATCATGGATGATTCAATTTTATTTCTGAAAGTTTCCAGTTCCTCTGGCAAGTAAATTGATTTGTTTGTTTGCACACTTCTACCTCCATAATAATTAAATACAGTTTAAAATTACCAATATAAAATTATTAAATACCCATTTTTTATGAAAACTAATACGTTATGCATTTTACTATACGTACGGTTGCTATTATTCATGTCCTAAATTGAATAGAATTATCTTTGATCTAAAAATAATTCACATTATAAAAATTAGGTTAGCTCAAAAGAAACCTTTGAAATGTGAACAAATTGTGACTTTTTATTTTGGTGTTTGAATTATAAAATTAAAGGTTATAATTCCTTTAGTACCAAAGAAATTTACGATTTTTAGTTAAGTTGAAGATAAATTAAAATGCTATTTAGTTGACAATTTCTAAGTTGTAACAGAATTGAAAAATATTAGCTAAGCTATGCATGTTATGATGGACTAAAGTTATTTAAGTCAGAAATTTTTAATTTTTTATTTTGAAACTTTTAGATAGTTAATACGTTATTAATAATATAAAAGAAGGTTAGGTGGAAAGCATGGCGAAGGAAGTAGACTTAAAGAAAATCGTTTCGAATTTATCTAAATTAGGTGTTACTGCAACAATTACAAAATCCCGTCTTGAATTACTAAAAGTATTAACACCACCAACTCAAACACCCCAAGTATAATAATAATCAGAATTAGCATAAAAAAGGTCCCGACTAGTAATAGTCGGGACCTTTTTCGATAGAATTGCAAATTTTGATAAAGCATTATTCATCATCATCATTTCCAGCAAACATATAAGATTTATAATGGAATTTCATACTAAACACTAAGCCAAGTGCTAAAGCATTCCCCATTAAGGAACTACCGCCATAACTGATAAATGGCAGCGGAATACCTGTAATCGGTAAAAGCTGAATCGTCATTCCGATATTTTCAAATACATGGAAGGTGATCATAGCAATAATTCCTGCGCAAACGTACGTACAGAAAGGATCTTTCAAAGTTAGCGTCAATTTTGTTAAATGATAAATTAATAAGAAATATAGACAAATAACAAAGCTTGCTCCGATGAATCCCCACTCTTCCCCGATAACCGTAAAGATGAAATCGGTATGGCTTTCCGCAACATATACTTCTCGGTCCAAATAACCTTTACCGAAGATTTCCCCTGAACCAATCGCATTTAAAGAAGTAATTAAATGATAACCTGAGCCTGATGAGTAAGAATATGGGTCTAGCCAGGAATAAATACGGGCGAATTGATAAGGCTGCAATCCGAATTTATCTTCCAGGAAATCCTGCATATATAGAGCCATCCAAAGTAATGAGCCACCTACTGTAACTGCAGCTGCAAATACAGGTAATATAATTTTCCATGAGACGCCGGCAACAATTATTAAAGCAGCGGTTATGGCTAAAAATACTAAGGAAGAACCTAAGTCAGGCTGCATCATGATAAACGTTAAAGGGATCAGTAACGTGATGGCAATTTTACCCAACAAAATAAAATCTGATTTAATGCTTTTTAAAGAATACTTTTCGTGATGTCTACTAATGACCCAAGCTGTGGCAAGGATATAAAAAGTTTTCATAAATTCAGAAGGCTGTATACTTCCTATCGGTGTGGAAAACCAGCTTTTTGCGCCATTACGTTCGATAACAGGGCCGCCTTCTGATGCTGGAATAACTGCAAGAAGGATCAGTAAGACAATCCCGAAACCGTATAAGTACCAAGCCATTTTTTTATATTGGTCTGGATCGAAATAAATCACTACTGCAACAATCATAGCGAAAATGACATAATTTATGAGCTGCTGCAAAACAAAGTTTGAACCGTATTGCCCTGTGGTTTGCGCAGAGGAAATGGCCAGCAAACTAACGATAAGAAATAATAAAATAATTAAAGCAAGCTTCCAATCAAATCGGCCTGCGAAGTTTTGGTTATTTTCCATTTATTTCACCTAATTAATCTTAAAGATTTTAGTAAATTCTTTTGAACTTGTACATTTTACTTTAACACAGAAATAATTAAAAGGGGATATTCGTTTCTATGTAAATAAGGTGTAAGATATTGGTGGGAACTAGTGCTTCAAGGCATCTTATTTCTTGTTCAAGTTATCTGCAAAATTTAACCGATAAACTTAAGACGTAAATCAAAATGAAAATGTTTCAAATTTATAAATTACATCATATAATAACTAATGTATTGAATTATTGGGGAGTGAGCCTATGGCAAGAAAACAAAAAACTGCGGATGATTTTATGCATCATTTGTTTGTACATATGAATGATGTCGATCATTTTGTAATCTATAGTGGCCTGACATTAAAGCAGTTTATTAGCTCCGTCGACCCAATACCAAATTTATTATTGCTAAAGCATGGCTACGATGACGGATCATTCAATATGCATACCCAGTTTGATTTTGTATCTATAGATGAGCTAACGAAATTCGTCAAGAAAATGGATGATGCAGACGGTGATTTATGTTGGATTGACTTTGCAACTGAGAAAAATGTCAATCAGCTAACGGCACTTGAGCAAGCAGAATTGCTTTACATCAGCCATAAAAAAGAACCTATTCATTCTCCGTTCTTTTCTAAGCTGCAAAATCGGTATATCTATTATTCAGCGGAAAATGACAAGTTAACAAAAGTTTATTATCGGTACTTAAATGATTCGGAGTATCTTGTTTCAAATCTCTTCAATCTGCTTATAAAAGAAAAAGAAGGTAACGGTAGTTTTTGGCGTAGAAAAGCAAAAGATACATTTCCCACTCTAGATCCAGTAATATTAAAGGCATATAGACCTTTTGTAAAAGAAGGAGCCTTATTGTCTCTATATAAAATGGAGAAGCAAAATAATTCTTATGGTGTTGAAATACGTACTCTTTCGGACTATGATTATCCCGATGAAGTTTGGGATGACTTAGATGTGATATTAAAACAAAACTACGATGAACTTATCAAAATCACTTAAAACTTTCTGTCATATCCTAATTTTGACAGGGAGTTTTTTCGCTTTATTTTAGTACCTTGTGTAAGTTGCTCTGGAAAAATACAAATAGGTGCAAAAACAAAAAGACGGATTGATTTTTAAGTGCAACTAAGGTTTGTCGCGATACGTCCTACACGATAAACCGAGTTTTTTAAATTGTTTTTCATGTTAAACTAGAACTACTCAATATTTGGAGGTCAAAAAATGAAAAAGCGCGTTGGTTTATTATATGGAGGGAAGTCTGCTGAACATGAGGTCTCACTGTCAACAGCGACAGCCGTTTCAAAAGCGATTGATTATGACAAATATGAAGTGCATCCTATTTTCATAACACTGGATGGTCAATGGCTAAGAGGACCTCAATTAACAAAACCAGTTGAATCAATTGAACAATTACAATTTAAAAATGAAGATATCTCACCAAATAATATTACAGAATTTATAGTAGATCAAAATAAACAGGCACAATTCGATGTAGTCTTCCCATTGCTTCACGGCACAAATGGGGAAGATGGAACGGTGCAGGGGTTATTGGAAGTCTTGAATTTCCCTTATGTAGGAAATGGAGTATTAGCTTCTGCGGCTGGTATGGATAAAGTAACGATGAAGCAGCTGTTTGGTGTTGCTGGTCTAAAACAAGTTCCTTATGTTCATTTTATACGAAAAGAATGGAATGTGCGATCTGGAGAAATTGTTGAACAATGTGAAAATGAATTAGGCTGGCCAATGTTTGTTAAACCTGCCAATTTAGGTTCAAGTGTGGGCATCAGTAAGGCAACAAATAGTGAAGAACTTGTTGAAGCTATCCAATTTGCCTTCCAATATGATCGTAAAGTAATTGTTGAACAAGGGATTGCAGCGCGTGAAATCGAAATGGGTGTATTAGGCAATGATGAGCCGAAAGTATCTGTTGCTGGGGAAATCAAGCCAATGACCGATTTTTATGATTATGATTCTAAATATAAAGATGGCTCAACTGCACTCATCATTCCTGCTGAAATTTCTTCTGAAGTAGAAAGCACAATGAAAGATATGGCCATTCGTGCATTTAAAATTCTTGATTGTTCAGGCATTGTTCGATCCGATTTCTTTGTAACGGAAAATAATGAAGTTTATATAAATGAAGTAAATACAATGCCAGGATTTACACCTGTAAGTATGTATCCTTTATTATGGCAGCATACTGGTGTAAGCTACCCCCAATTGATCGATAACTTAATTGAACTGGCGATTGAACGCCATACAGAAAAGCAACAATTACAATATAACCGAGATTAGAGTGAAGTTGATATGAAAAGAACACTAAAAGAAATTGCCAACTGGTTAAATATTGAATGTGATAATCACCATCAAGATACGATTGTTTCAGGAGTCTCTATTGATACACGAACAATTTCAAAAGGGGATTTATTTATTCCTTTTCGCGGTGAGTCAGTAAATGGCCATAAATACGTGGAGCAAGCATTTGAAAAGGGTGCTTCGGCAACTCTTTGGTTAAAGGATGAGCCAAATCCTCCAATTGATAAGCCTGTATTATTTGTTGAGGATGCGGAGCTTGCTTTACAGGGAATGGCTCGTGCTTACCGCAAGTCGCATCAAGCCAAATTTATTGGGGTTACGGGGTCGAATGGTAAAACTTCATCTAAGGATATCTTGGCTAGTATGTTATCGCCTTTTTACAAGGTGCAAAAAACGATGGGGAACTTTAACAATCAACTAGGTTTGCCCATTACGCTATTAAATCTTGATGAAGATACTGAAATTGCTGTTCTTGAAATGGGAATGAGCGGTTTTGGCGAAATTGAATTTTTAACAAAAATGGCGAAGCCCCATTTTGCTGTAATCACCAATATTGGGGAAGCTCATATGCAAGATCTAGGGTCACGCGAAGGGATTGCAAAAGCTAAATTTGAGATTATACTTGGTCTGAAAGAAGATGGAGTCCTGTTCTTTGATGGAGATGAACCTTTATTGCAACATTTAGTAAAGGAACAAACACAGCTTACAGCTAAAGGATTTGGGTTTGATGCATCGAATAATTTAGTTGCTGCTTCGATAGAAACAACCGAAAAAGGGAGTCGCTTTACGGTTAGTGGCGAGGTGAATGGCGAATTCTTTATTCCTGTTCTAGGGAAACACCAAGTGAAAAACAGTTTAACTGCGATTCTTCTAGGGGAAATGCTTGGTTTAACGGAAGAACAAATACGAGAAGGTCTATCGCAAGTAACCTTAACGGATATGAGAATGCAGCTGGTGCCTGCAGCTAAGGGAATCTTATTTATTAATGATGCCTACAACGCAGCGCCAACTTCCATGACAGCAGCTATTCAATTCGTCCAATCGACAACATTGCGTGAAGACAAATGGCTGGTATTAGGTGACATGCTTGAGTTAGGTGATGATGAACAACAATTCCATGAACAAATTGCCAATGTCATTGATGAAAAAGAAATCTCGAGAGTTTGTCTATTTGGACCAAGAATGAAGTGGTTATATGACCGATTAAAACATAAATTTGCTAATGAAAATTTAATTCATACCGAGAATAATTATGATGAAATCGTAGAATATATAAATGAACATGCAAACGAAAAAACATTACTATTATTAAAAGGCTCTCGAGGAATGAAATTAGAAACACTTCTAAAATCATTCGAATAAAATACAGGCGCTTTTAAGTCCATTCTTGACTTAAAAGCGCCTTTTTTTGTTTGAAAGCGGCAAAGAGGGGTAAAGCATATTTGTAAACTTAGAATGGCAGAAGATGCAATACATGGACAAGTGAAAGTTGGCGAATTATTTAAAGGCCAAAAGTACAATATAAGGATTGTACCAGTTAGTTATTGCGAGATTCATGAATTGAGTCGTCCGTTTAATGCTTTAAACTTAATGTGCCTAGAGTTTAAGCCAGTAATTTTTTTCTTTTTTTGTTTGATTAAAGTATTGGAAAAAGTATTGATTACTTACCTAAGGAAAAATCACATTTTAAAGTAATCTTGTATGACCTATGGTTTCCTTGGTTTTCACTATGGAAGAAGTGAAAATTAAGAATATTATAACAAGAGCAATTTCGTTGCAATGCAGTTAAGAGCCGTGATAGACTATGATAAGCAATGGATACATTTTGTGCGAAGGCTCTTCACAAAAGAATGATGAAGAGTGCTTTTTTTTGAATTTAACGGTTTTATTCTATTTTTACCAGCGTTTAAAACATAAGGGTAGAATTGAACCGCTCGGCAAAGACCGGGCTTTCCCTTTCATATAAAATCGCTCTCTGTAGAAGCAGAGAAT
>Ga0180215_1001996_pt1 | contig 21355 bp, 14 predicted proteins | sample eDN3rd37CBELigBY_FD_128871 | JGI IMG/M metagenome (GOLD analysis project Ga0180215, IMG submission 128871) | Enriched backyard soil microbial communities from Emeryville, California, USA - eDNA 3rd pass 37_C BE-Lig BY (version 2) (version 2) | ecosystem: Environmental > Terrestrial > Soil >... | reverse complement strand
GGGATGTTCCAGTCGCCGAGACCTTCGGTTCCCTCCAGGACTCCGCCGACCGTGTTGCGCACGATGACGATGTCGCCGCGCTTGGTGTTGTCGAAGATCCACTTCGCGTTCGCCGGGCTGAGGTTCAGGCAGCCGTGGCTGACGTTGCGCACCCCCTGATCACCCAGCGACCACGGCGCGGAATGGAAGAAGATGCCGCTGTACGACATGCGCGTCGCCCAGTCCACCGGCGTGCGGTAGCCCTGCGGCGAGTCGGCCGCCACCCCGTACGTGGACGAATCCATGATCATGTGGTCGAAGCGGTCGCCGATCGTGTAGACGCCGTTGGGGGTGGGCGTGCTGTCCTTGCCCATCGACGTCGGCATCGACATGATCGCGCTGCCGTTGCGGTTGACCACGACGGTCTTCGTGTTGTCGTCGACGTCGATGATCACCGCGTCGCCGATGGTGAACGACGAGTGCACGTCCGACTGGCCGAACAGTCCGTCACCGAGGTCCTTGCCGTACGCCTTCACGTCGACCGTCACGGTCGTACCCGGCGTCCAGTAGTTCTCCGGCCGCCACCGCACCTCGCGATTGCTGAGCCAGTAGAACGCACCCTCGACGGGCGGATTCGTGACGATGGTGATGGCCGCCTCGGCCGCGCGCCGGTCCGGGATGTTCTCGTCGAACTGCACCGCGACGGGCTGGCCGATACCGACGACCGAGCCTTCACCGGGCAGCACGTAGGGCTGGGTGAGGTTGCCGGGCGCGCTCGTGGTGAACATAGCGACGGACGTGGTCGCTCCGCCGAGCCCGTACGCGACCGTCTCGAGCGTGTACTTGCGGTTGTAACCCAGGGGTTCGGAGTTCGCCCACGTGGTGCCGTCCGGCGCGAGCACACCGTCCACCGCTTCCCCGTCGGGATTGCGGAGCGTGACGGAATCGAGCTTGCCGTTGACCACCGAGACCGTCACCGGATCGATCGGCGAGAAGCCGACACCACCGTCGACGACGCTGGACGACACCGTGGGCTTGATGAGGGCGGCGAGGGGATTCGAATCGATGGGGACCTCGTCGGCGCCGCCGGCCGAGCCGCCGGCGCATGCAGTGACGAAGGTCATGACACCGACCAGTACCGCCCCCAACACCGCCACGGTCGTACGCCGGGAGCGGCGCCGCGGCGTCCGCACACTCTTGTCGATCACTCTCAACCCTCCGATTCCGGACCTCCCCCAGGCCGCAAAACTGCACGTCAATGCATGTCTCATCGATGATGCCAGCCGGTGAAGACCGAGACCAAATCTGAAACCTCGACGACGAATAACGTTCGAATACCAATCGCCCGTCCACCCCTCCGCGTTACCGGCCGACATCGAGGAAATCGCCTTTGACCAGGCGATTTGGCGCCGTACAGCGGAGTGTGTAATCTTCTCTTCGTCGCCGGGACAACGGCCCGGAGACAAACCGCCAAGCGCCATTAGCTCAATTGGCAGAGCAGCTGACTCTTAATCAGCGGGTTCGGGGTTCGAGTCCCTGATGGCGCACAGCAGAAGGCCTGCACCGAGAATTCTCGGTGCAGGCCTTCTTCGTTCTCGGCGCCGGCCGGCGTCACCACCGGATGACGACCGGGTCCCCGATCTTCACGTTGTCGAAGTACCACCGGGCGTTCTCGGTGCTCAGGTTGATGCACCCATGGCTGACGTTCGCGTAGCCCTGCGAATCCACCGACCACGGTGCGGCATGCACGAAGATTCCGCTCCACGTCAGACGGACCGCGTATTCGGTGTCGATCCGGTACCCCTCGGGGTCGTCGATCGGAACGCCGTAGGTCGACGAGTCCATCACCAGCTCACGGAACTTCTCGAGCACAGGGAAGGTCCCGGTCGGCGTCTCGTAACCGGGCTTGCCCATCGACGCCGGCATGGTCCGGACGATCTCCCCATTCAGGGAGACGGTGAACTGGTGCGTGGACAGGTTCGCCACCGCGACGAATTCGTCGCCGGTTCGGAACTGCGTCCGGGTGCCGCCGGCCAGGACGGTGACAGCGGTGTGGCCCGGCCAGAATCCGTCCGGAACCCACTCGAGGTGACGGTCGTCGCGCCACCGAAAGTCGCCGGCGACGGGCACGGACGGGATGACCGCGACGGATCGTTCGGCGGCGGCCCGATCGGTCACCGGGGCACCGAAGCGGACGGTCACCGGCTGCGCGATACCGACCACGGCCCCGTCCGAGGGCGTCAGCGCGTCCACCGGAGGCCCGCCCGGCGGCGCGATGCCGATGCGGCCGGCGGAAGCGGCCGACCCCGTCACCAGCGCGACGGTCGCGGCGAGGATCGCGACCAGGACGAGTCGTGCAACATGCTGCGCAGTCCGCATGACCGTCACCCCTTCGAAGACGAGACGATCGACGTCTTCTCAGTGAACCACGCAAAGATGTGAACCACGACAAGATCGAAGTCGCAAGAAAGTGACATGTCACAGCTAGCGGCGCAAAAACGAGGGCACCGCCGTCCGCGAACGGACGACGGTGCCCCCGGATCGACGGGTCGTCAGCGCAGCAGTCTGCGCAGAACCAGAGCGCCCACGACGACGCCGACCGCGATGACGGCGTACTTGACGTTCGGCTGGTTCACCTTGGCGACGAGCGTCTGCTTGGTGTTGGCAACAAGTGTCTTCGGATTGGTCCGCGCACTCAATTCGTCGAGCGTGCTCGCGAGCTGGTTGCGGGCGTTCTCGATGTCCCGCTCGATGGCCTCGGTGTCCCTACGCACGTGATCCTCCAGGAGTCGCTGTGTGTGCTGCGACCACGGTAGTGGACGCGCGGTCCACTACCGTGGCGGACGTGACGGATAACAGCAGACTCGCCCCCGGCGACCCCGCGCCCGAGTTCACCCTCCCCGACGCCGACGGCAACGAGGTGTCGTTGTCGGACTACCGCGGCCGCAAGGTGATCGTGTACTTCTACCCCGCCGCGAGCACGCCCGGCTGCACGAAGCAGGCATGCGACTTCCGCGACAACCTCGCCGAACTGAACGACGCCGGGCTCGATGTCGTCGGGATCTCCCCCGACAAGCCCGCCAAGCTCGCGAAGTTCCGCGACAAGGAGGAACTGACCTTCCCGCTGCTCTCCGATCCGGAGAAGACCACGCTCACGGCGTGGGGCGCGTTCGGCGAGAAGAAGATGTACGGCAAGACCGTGACCGGCGTGATCCGCTCGACCTTCCTCGTCGACGAGGAGGGGAAGATCGAGGTGGCGCAGTACAACGTGCGCGCCACCGGGCACGTCGCGAAGTTGCGTCGCGACCTGTCGGTCTAGCTCGCGGACCGCTCGGCAGTCGCTCTAGCTCGCGGACCGCTCGGCCAGGGACAGCAGGAGCAGCGCCTCCGCGACGGCGAGGTTCTCGATTTCCGTCGGGTCCACGCTCTCGTTCGGAGCGTGGATGACGCTCCGCGGCTCCTCGACACCGATCAACGCGATCTCCGCCCCGGGCACGGCCCGCTGCAGGGCCGTGCACAGCGGGATCGAGCCGCCCTGGCCGGCGGTTCCCACCTCGCGCCCGTACGCGGCCGCGAGCGCCGCACGCAGGGCGGCGTATCCGGGACCGTCGGTGGCCGCGCGGAACGGTTCGCCGAGGGCTTCGCGCTCGATGCGCAGGTGCGCACCCCACGGCACGTGCGCTTCGAGGTGGGCGACGAGGGCGTCCTGCGCGACCAGCGGGTCCAGACCCGGCGGCACCCGCAGGTTCAGCCGCGCCGAGGCGCGAGGCACGATCGCCGCCACCGAGCCGACGACGGGCGGTGCGTCGATGCCGAGCACGGTCAGTGCCGGCCTTGCCCACACGGCGTCGGCGACCGTGCCGGACGACAGCAGCGACACCCCGTCGAGCACACCGGCGTCGGCACGGAACCGGTCTTCGGGATAGGGCACCCCGTCCCACTGCCCTAGGGTGTCGAGGCCGTCGACGACGGTGTTGCCGTGTTCGTCGCGCAGGGTGTTCAGCAACCGGACGAGGGCGGCGAGCGCATCGGGCGCAGCCCCGCCGTATTGCCCGGAATGAACCTCCCCGGCAAGGGTTTCCACGTGAACGACGACGTTCGCGATACCGCGCAGCGACGTCGTGACGGTGGGCCGGCCGACTTCCGCGTTGCCGCAGTCGCCGATCACGATCAGGTCGGCGGCGAACAGGTCGGGGCGCTCCGCGACGAGGTGTTCGAGCCCGGCACCACCCATCTCCTCGGACCCTTCGACGACGATCCGCACTCCCACCGGCAGGGGTCCGTCGGCGAGGGCCGCGCGCAGCGCGAGCAGATGCATCACGATGTTGCCCTTGCAGTCCGCGGCGCCCCGGCCGTACCAGCGACCGTCCCGTTCGGTGAGATCGAAAGGCGGGGTGAGCCACAGGCTTTCGTTGCCGGGAGGCTGAATGTCGTAGTGACTGTAGAGCAGAACCGTGGGCGCTCCGGCCGGGGCCGGACTGTGCCCGACGACGGCGGGGCAACCGTCGGACGTCTCGACGAGTTCGATGTGCTCGATACCGGCGGCGGCGAACGCGTCCCGCACCCAGCGGGCGGCGGCGAGACACTCCTCCGCGGGGAACTGTCGCGGGTCCGCGACCGAACGGAAGGCGACCAGTGTCGCGAGTTCGGTTCGGGCGGTGGGCATCGCGGCCCGGATCCGGTCGCGGATCCGCTGCAGGGTGTCGGTGTCGGTCACGCTCACACGCCTCCTCGGAGTGTCGGACGAAGGTCTCACGATCGGGCACCTGCTCGTCCTGTTCGGTGCCCGTCGCAATCGTAGGTCGCGCGTGCCCTCCGCCGTTCCGTGCCGCGCGGCGCGGCGACCGCGTAGCGTTGTTGTTCGACATCCGGGCCACCGTCGAACCAGTTCCGGCCCGTGGACGGAAAGGCACTGCGATGCCCACCGAACTGTCGCCCTTCTACAAGCAGGTCCAATCCCACTACGACCTGTCCGACGAGTTCTTCGCCCTGTTCCTCGACCCGTCGATGACCTACAGCTGCGCGTACTTCGAGCGGGACGACATGACGCTCGAGGAGGCGCAGACCGCCAAGATCGACCTGGCCCTCGGCAAGTGCGACCTGCAGCCCGGCGCGACCCTGCTCGACATCGGCTGCGGCTGGGGATCGACGATGTTCCGCGCGGTCACCCACTACGACGTCGACGTCGTCGGCCTGACCCTGAGCCGCAACCAGTACGAACACGTCGCGGCCGAGGCCGCCCGACTGCCCGGTCCCCGGACCGCGCGGGTCCTGTTGCAGGGCTGGGAGGAGTACACCGGCACCGCCGACCGCATCGTGAGCATCGGGGCGTTCGAACATTTCCGCCGGGAACGCTACGACGAGTTCTTCGAGCGGTGCCACCGGATGCTGCCCCCGGGTGGGCGGATGCTGCTGCACACCATCATCGGGCACACCCTCGCGACGCTGAAGTCCCGCGGCATTCCCGTGACCCGCGAGAACGCCCTGTTCCACCTGTTCATCAAGCGCGAGATCTTCCCCGGCGGGCAGCTTCCGCAGCCCGAGGTGGTCGTGGCGGGCGCCGAACGCGCTGGGTTCCGCGTCGAACGCGTCCATCCGCTCGGCCCGCACTACGTCCGCACGCTGGAGCACTGGGCCGCGGCGCTGGCGGACCGGCGCGCCGAGGCGGTCGCGCTGTCCTCCGAGGAAATGTACGAACGCTTCATGAAATACCTGCGCGGATCGGCCGATCATTTCCGAACCGGACATATCGACGTCATGCAGTTCACCCTCGCCGCATGAGCACCGTGAGCACGCTCGGCCGTGTTTGCTGCGACTCGCCCTCACGGCAATCTCTCGGCATTCCCGCGCACTGCGGCTAGCCTGGGGCGCGTGGAGTCTGCAACGAACGTGCGCAAAGCACCCCGCCGGATCGATCCGGCGTTGGAAGTACAAACAGCGCCACAAGAACTCGTGCCGCGGCGGCGACCGACGCAGGAACGCAGCCGGCGCAAGTTCGACGCCCTGCTCGCCGCGTCCCGCGAACTGCTCACCGAGGTCGGATTCGAGTCGTTCACCTGCGAAGAGGTCGCGTCCCGCGCGGACGTGCCGATCGGCACGCTCTACCAGTTCTTCGCGAACAAGTACGTCATCGTCTGTGAACTGAACCGCCAGGACCTCGTGGGTGTGCAGGAGGAACTGGCCCAGTTCAACGGCAAGATCCCGTCGGTCGACTGGCTGCGGTTCCTCAACAGCTTCGTCGACCACATGGCCGGGCTGTGGACCACCGATCCGTCCCGCCGCGAGGTGTGGCTGGCGATGCAGTCGACCCCGTCGACCCGCGCGACCGGGGCCATCCACGAACGCAAGTTCGCCGAGCAGGTCGAGCGGATGCTCGCACCGCTCACGCCCGACACACCGAGGCCGCGCCGCAAGCTGATGGCCGAAGTCCTCGTCCACGTCGTCTACTCGATGCTGAACTTCTCCGTCCAGGACGATCAGACCCACGCCGACGCGGTCGTCGAACTGAAACGGCTGATGGTCGCGTACCTGCAGGTCGCCGAGCAGGACTCGAGGGCGCGGGCGAAGAAGCGCAAGCGACTGCAGGCCCGCGCGGAGGGAGCCGGAACCGGCGACGGGGACGGCAGTCGCGAGAAGGGTGAGACCGCCGACGCGGACACGGTCCCCGATTCGAGCGAGACTCCGGAAACGAGTGAAGCCGAGGAGGCTGCGACCTCCCCGGCTTGATCCGGTCGACCGGATCTACGCGTCCGGAGCCTCCTCGAGAACGACGAACGCTCCGGCCATATCACCGTCGTGCGTGAGCGAGACGTGGATGCTCATGCCCGCGAGGTGCTCGGCGACGGCACCGTGCAACCGGATACCGGGCCTGCCCCACGCATCCGAGACCACCTCGATGTCGCGGTGAATGCCCTCCGGCAGCACCGGTGGGTGACCGAACAGTGACGCCGACCATGCCTTGATCAGCGCTTCCTTGGCCGCCCACCGGGCTGCGAAGTGGCGTCCCGGACGGGAGCTGCGGGTGTTCGCGTCGCGACGCTCCCCCGGCGTGAAGCTCGTGAGCATCGTGGTGCCGGGACGACCCAGCTGCTCCTCGAACTCCGTCACCGAGACCAGGTCGAACCCGACACCCGCAACTCCCATCCGCGCCTGCTACCTATCCCGTCGCTTCGCTCGCCCTGGCCCTACTTGCAGCCGGGCAGACCCGAGCGGTACACGTCGTCGTCGCCGAGACGCGCTTCCGCGCTGAGCAGCACGTCCGCCTCGAGCTGACGCGACGCCGCCGCCGGAACCCCGTCGCCGCCGAGGCGACGATCCGCCGGACGCTGGTACAGCGCGGCACCACCGGTCATCGCGTCGGCCAGGCGACGCTTGCCGGCGACCGTGCGCTGCTGCGCCTGCGCGAGGTAGGCCTCGCGCCGCTCGGCGGGGATCGCCTCGACGAACGCCTGCGGGTGCACCACCGCGATCAGACCGGACACGTGCCCGAACCCGAGGCTGGTCAGCAGACCGGCCTTGAGCGCGTACTGCTCGCCGAACCGGATCGGGGTCCGTGCCCACACCAGGTGCTCGAACCGGGCCATCTTGTCGTCGACGCAGTCCAGGCTGCGGTTCGGCGGGACGACGCCCTGGCTGAGGACCTGGCACAGGCCGATCAGCTGGAACGCTGCCGCGCCACCCTTGGCGTGACCGGTCAGGCTCTTCTGCGACACCACGAACAGCGGGTTGCCCTCGCTGCGGCCCAGCGCGCCGGCCAGGCGTTCGTGCAGCTCGGCCTCGTTCGGGTCGTTCGCCGCGGTCGACGTGTCGTGCTTGGAGATCACGGCGATGTCGTCGGCGGTGACACCGAGCTTGCGCAGTTCCTTGGCCAGGCCGGACTCGAGCCCACCGCGACCGGCGCCGAGAGCACCGATGCCCGGGGCCGGGATCGAGGTGTGCACGCCGTCGGCGAAGGATCCCGCCCAGGCGACGACACCGAGAACCGGCAGGCCCATCTCCAGCGCCAGGTCACCGCGCGCCAGCAGCACCGTGCCGCCACCCGCCGATTCGACGAACCCACCGCGACGGCGGTCGTTGGCCCGCGAGAACCGGTTGTCGCTGATGCCCTTGCCGGTCATGTCCTCGGACTTGGCGGTCGCGGACATGTCACCGAAGCCGACGATGCCCTCGATGCCCAGGTCGTCGAAGCCGCCGGCCACGACCAGCTGCGCCTTGCCCAGCTTGATCTTGTCGACGCCCTCCTCGACCGACACCGCAGCCGTGGCGCACGCCGCGACCGGGTGCACCATCGCGCCGTAGCCACCGACGTAGGACTGCACGACGTGCGCGGCGATGACGTTCGGCAGGGCTTCCTGCAGGATGTCGTTCGCGCGGGACTCGCCGAGCAGCGTGTCGATGTACAGCGACCTCATCGAGGACATGCCGCCCATACCGGTGCCCTGCGTGTTCGCCACCAGCGACGGGTGCACCCAGCGCAGCAGCTCCGACGGGGTGAAGCCACCGGTGAGGAACGCGTCGACGGTGGTGACGATGTTCCACAGGCCGACCCGGTCCACCGACTCCGCCATGTCCGCGGGGATGCCCCACTTGGTGACGTCGAATCCGGTGGGGATCTGGCCGCCGACCGTGCGGGTCAGCTTCGCCTTGCGCGGCACGCGGATCTCGGTGCCGGCCTTGCGGGTGACCGTCCAGTCGCCGGACTCGGCGTCCACGGACGCGACCGTGTTCTCCGGGTCGGCGTCGACGAACGCGCGGGCCTCGGCCTCGGAACCGACGACGAAGGACAGGTCCTTGTCGAGGAACACCGAGGTCAGCAGCGGTGCGGTGTTGTCGACCATGGCGCCGTCGTCGGCGTAGCGGCGGATGCCGCAGCGCTCGACCACCGCGTCGTGGTAGCGGTCGGCGATCTCCGACTCCGGCACCAGCTCACCGGTCTCGGTGTCGTAGAAGCCGGGCTTCGGGTCGTTCTCCCACTCCACCAGGCCGGTCACCCAGGCCAGCTCGAGCACACCGGCGGCCGACAGTTCCTCGTCGACCTCCATCTCGAAGCGGGTGCGGGCCGAACCGTAGGGGCCGAGCTCGCCGGCGCCGACGATCACGACCAGGTCGGCCGGGTCGACGTCGAGCTTCTTCCACGCCGGGACGGGCAGGTCGGCGTCGAGTCGCGGCGCGGACGGCAGGGCCGCGATGGTGCCCGACTCGTCCTCGTCCTCGGTCTCGGCGGCTTCGGCCGCGTCCTGGGCCTGCTTCGCGAGGGCCGGCAGGTCGACGTCCGCCTCCGACAGTCCACCGGTCAGGTCCGCGACCAGCGGCTTGTCGGCGGCGAGGCGGCGGGCCTCCGGGCCGACCAGCTTCAGCAGCTCGGTGGCCATCTCCTGCGTCGACCAGGTGCGCACACCGGCCGCCTCGACGGCCTCGACCAGCGGGTCGTTGCCGCCCATCAGGCCGGTGCCGCGCACCCAGCCGATGAGAGCGTGCGCGAGGGTGACGCGCTCGGCCCACGTGCGCTCGGCGTTCCAGCGGTTGACCACCGCGTCGAGCGCGGCCTTGGCCTCACCGTAGGCACCGTCGCCACCGAACTTGCCGCGGTTCGGGGAACCGGGCAGCACCACGTGGAGGTGGGTGTCGACGTCGCGGTCGTTGCCGATGGCGGCGAGACCGGCGATGAGCCGCTCCACCGACCACAGCAGCACCCGCATCTCCATCTCGGCGCGGGCACCCGCGTCGGCGAGGGAACCGGCCACGCGGGGCGCGGCGAAGGGGAACAGCAGCGTCGGGGTCAGCGCGTCCTTGATCAGCTTCTTGGCGCCGCCCGCGTTCTCCACGGTCTCGGTGCCGATCCACTCGATCAGGGCGTCGACGTCCGCGTAGGACGCCATGTTCGCCGGGACCACCCACAGGGCCGCGCCGGCCCGTGCGCTCTCGGCGTACAGCTGCTTGTAGAAGCCGAGGCGGCTGTCGTTGAGGCTGGACGTGGTCACGACCACGGTCGCGCCACCGCCGAGCAGCTTCGCGGCGACGGCTGCGCCGATACCGCCCTTGCTGGCGCCGGTCACGACCGCGACCTCGTTCGCGTATTCGGCGTCGGCGACGTCCGCGGCGGCGGTCGCGATGCGGCCGAAGGTCTCGGCGAGCACGGTGCGGCCGGCCTCGGTGGCCTTGCGCTGCCAGAACGTGGCGTGCGCGGCGACGGTCGCGCCGGCACCGGCGAACCGCTCGACCTCGATCTCTGCACCCAGCCACACGCGGGCCAGGTCCTCGCGGGCGGTGGCCCAGCGGTCGTCGATCAGCACGGCCTTGCGGGCGTCGAACGCCGGGGCGACCTGACGCGGCCAGTCGGAGCCGAGCTCCGCGGAGACCAGATCGACCAGTTCGCTGTCCGCCTTGTCCGCCAGACCCGAGGTCTGCTCGGCCAGGCCGAGCTGCTCGAGCACGAGGCGCGCGGCGTTGGCGAGCACACCGTCACGGCCGGTGATCTGCTCGGCGAACTCGCCGAGAGCAGCGGCGTCGACGGTCGCTCCCCCGCCGCCACCGGCGGCCGGCATGGACACCGCGATACCGCGGCGGCCGGCAACGGACTGCACGGCGGCGTCGATCAGCGTGTCGACGGCGGCGGCGTCGGAGAGGGCACCCTGCGACAGGCCGCCCAGGTCGCCGCCACGGATGGAGGCGCCGTCACGGCTGCCGAGTGCGACCTCGGCGGTCACGTGCTGGGTCCAGCCTTCGCCCAGGCCCCACACCTTGGTGACGCGCTCGGCGATGTACGCCGGGCGCTTGCCGGACGGTCCGAACACCTTGCGCAGGTGATCGTTGATCGAGTCGGTCAGCACCGGGCCGAACGGGCGGTAGGTGCGGGCCAGACGGTCGACGGTGGCTGCCAGCGCGCCCATGTCGGCGTCCGCGGCACCGTCGATCGCGCCGAGCGACAGCTCGGAGCCGAGGTCGACGAGCAGCTGGTTACGGCGCGAGGACACGCCGTCGCACAGCGCCTCGATGGTGTCGACGGGGCCGATCTGATCCGGACGCAGCTTCGTCCACAGCGCGATGAGCACCTTGGTGGCGTCGGCGGCCTTGAACGCGATGTCGTCGGGACGCGGTCCACCGGCCGGAGCGGCCGGAGCCGCTGCCGGGGCGGGAGCCGCGGCGGCCGCCGGGGACGCCTCCGCTGCCGGAGCGGCGGGCTCGTCGTCCTCGATGGGGGCCGGATCGACGTCGGTCGAGTACACGATCGACGCCTCACGCTCGATGTTGAGCACCTCGACGGGCTCACCGAAGCGGCCGGGCAGCTTCAGGGTCTGCGACGCCAGGTTCGCGACGGTCGGGGCGGCACCGAGGCCGACCTCGACGAACCGCTCGACACCGAGGCCACCGTCCTCCTCGGGAGCGAACAGCAGATCCTGCGTCTCGATCCAGCGGACCGGCGACGCGAACTGCCATGCGAGGAGCTCGGCGAGCACGACGCGGGTCAGTTCGACCGGCTTCGCGGCCCAGGCGTCGAAGTCCGCGAGGACCGCGGCGAGGGGCTCCGAGGGAACCAGATCGGCGATCTCCTGGATGAACTCGCGGCCCAGGTTGAACGGCTTGGGCACGAGGTTCGGGATGTAGCGGCCGATGAGGATCTTCGGGTCGATCTGCTCCGGGAGCAGGTGCAGCAGACGCTCGCGGAAGTCGTCCACGCCGCCGCGCAGGACGGTCGAGTGGAACGGCACGTCGATGCCGGGGACCAGGATGAACGCGCGCTTGCCGCCGAACTCGGCGACCTTGCGCTCGATGACCGTCTCCAGGGCCTCGAGACCGGCGACCGTGCCCGCGATGGCGTACTGGGAGCCGCGCAGGTTCAGGTTCACGATCTCCAGGAACTCGCCGGCCTCGGCGGCGACGCCGGCCACGAAGTCCTGCAGGTCCTCGTCGGCGACACCGAACTGCGACGGCCGGATCGCGGCCATGCGGTAGTTCGAGCGGCCGTGCTCGTCACGCGGGACGAGGGCGTGCATCGCCGAGCCGCGCTGGAACACGACCTCGAGCACCGCCTCGAGCGGCAGCACACCGGCGACCGCGGCGAGCGCGTTGTACTCACCGACCGAGTGGCCCGCGAGGAACGAGCCCTCGACGAACGCTCCGGCCTCGCGGAGTTCGGCGATCTGCGCGACACCGAGGGTCGCCATGGCGACCTGGGTGAACTGCGTCAGGTGCAGCACGCCGTCCGGGTGCTTGTGGGTGACGCCGCGGGCCTTGAGCACGGTCGGGTTGTCGCGCACGACGGCCAGGATCGAGAAGCCCAGCGCCTTGCGGGTGTGCTTGTCGGCGCGGTCCCAGATCTCGCGGGCGGCCTTGCTGCGGGCACGGGCGTCGAGGCCCATGCCCGGACGCTGGATGCCCTGGCCCGGGAACGCGTAGACGGTCTTCGGGGCGGCGGTGCGGCCGGTCGCGACCATCACCAGGTCGCCGTCGACGCGGCAGCCGACCTCGATGATCTCGGCGCCCTTGTCGGTGCCTACGCGGTCGACACGCACGTCGATCTGCGCGCCCGGACGGACCATGCCGAGGAATCGGGCGGTCCACGCGGTCAGGCGGCGGACCGGCAGCTTCGCGTCGGCCTCGAACGCGGTCACCACCTGCTGGGCGGCGGCCGACAGCCACATGCCGTGCACGATCGGCGAGCCCAGGCCGGCGAGCAGCGCGGCGTTGTCCGAGGTGTGGATCGGGTTGTGGTCGCCCGAGACGCGAGCGAACGCGCTCATATCGGTCGGGGCGACGATCACGGCATCGCGGCGGCGGCGACGCGGGGTGTCCGCGGCGTCCTCCGACAGCGATCCACCGGCGCGGACCGGGTCGGCGAGCTCGACGGTGCCGGTGCGGCCGCGGATCGCGAACCGCTCGACCAGCTGCGCGACGACGTTGTCGCCGGAGCCGTCACCGTTGTCGGCAGCGATGTCGACACGCACCTCGACGACACGACCGAGGTCGGTGTCGGCGACGTCGGCGACCTGCGCCTTGACACCCAGGATCGCGGGATCGGTCGGCAGACCGTTCTTGACGTCGATGGCGTGGTCGAGGTGGACCAGATCGAGCATGCCCTCGATGACCGAGAGGTTGTCGTCGGTCTTGGACGCGCCGAGCGCCGCGAACACCGCGGGCCAGCACGCACCGACGAGCACGTCGGGCACACCGTTGGGGCCCGTGGTCAGGTTGGCGGGCAGGCCGGCGCCGGTGACACCGGCGTGGTCGGCGATCTTCTCGGGCAGCCAGCCGAGGGTGATCCGGGCGGCGCCCTTCTTCACGGCCGGCAGCTCCTGCCCGGCGGCGACACCGAGCAGCGCGGACATCGACGCGGCGGCGTCCGCCTCGGTGACGACCGGCGCACCGCCGGTGCGGACGGAGGCCGGGACGGTGATGCGGATCTCGACGGCCTTGTCGCGCAGCAGCGGCACACGCAGGCCGACGTGCTCGTCGTCGAGGACGTTCAGGGTCGCACCGGTCGGGGCGTGCACGGCGGCACCGTCGGCCTCGACGGTCCACTCGGCGACATCGCCGAGACGGTGGACCGGGTTGAGGGTCTGACGGCCGGCCCACGCGACGTCCGGAGCGGACAGCACGGCGTCGAGCAGCCCCGCGGCACGGTCCTGGTGACGACGCGCGACGACCTGCACCGGCTCGGCACCGGCGGCGAGCAGCTCGTCGACGGTGGCCTTCTCGAAGCGGTCGAGCAGCTCACCGACGGGCTCGTCGGCGCGGGTGATGCCCGCGACGGCGACGGTGCCCGGGATGACGCAGACCTGGTCGGCGGTGTAGCGCGGGTCGTGCGCCTGCCACAGCGAGTCCGAGCGCCACCAGCGACGCACGTCCTGGTCGACGACCGGCACGAAGTTCACCGGCTTGCCGGGGGTGCGGCACAGGGAGATGAAGAACGGCACGTCGGCCGGGTGCAGCACGACGTCACCGGCGTCCGGGAACTGCCCGGTCAGCGCCTTGAGCGCCGCGTAGGGCCGCTCGAGCACGGCGTCGTCCGCGAACAGCGTCGGGATCGGGCCGCGGTCGACCGGATGCAGGCGGGCCTCGGCACGCTGCAGCATCTCGCGGAAACGCTCACGCCACGACACGTCCAGCCACGGGCTGGTGTGGGCCTCGGCGACGGCGTCGCCCAGGTCGGTGCCGCAGTCGAACTCGCACGCGGAATCGGTGCCGACCGCAAGCTCGAGGTAGCGAGTGAGCCACTGCAGGTAGGTCATCTCGGCGACGTCACCGAAGTACGGCTTCGCGGTGATGTCCAGCGCGGCGATGATCTCGTCCCGGCGGGCGGCGACGGCGTCGGCGTCACCGGCGACCTCGTCGAGCAGGCGGCCGGTGCGCGATGCGGCGTTGTCGATCTCGTGGATGTCGGCGCCGAGCTGGCTGCGGCCCGAGGCCATGCCGCCGGACGCGGTGCCCGCACCGACCCAGTCGGGGGTGCCGGGGGTGTCGACGAGCAGCTGCTTGACCTCGGGAGCGGTGGTCGCCTCGAGGGTCGCCATCGCGGCGGTGCCGACGAGGATGCCGTCGAGCGGCATCGCCGGGAAGCCGTACTCGGTGGACCAGCGGCCGGTCAGGTAGTCGGCAGCCCGCTCCGGGGTGCCGATGCCACCGCCGACGCACAGCACCAGGTTCGGGCGGGTGCGCAGCTCGGCGTAGGTGTCGAGCAGCAGGTCGTCGAGGTCCTCCCACGAGTGGTGACCACCGGCGCGGCCGCCCTCGATGTGGACGATGACCGGGTAGTCGGGGACCTCGTTCGCGATGCGGATCACCGAGCGGATCTGCGCGACGGTGCCCGGCTTGAACGCGACGTGGCTGATGCCGGCCTCGGTGAGCTCCTCGATGATCGAGACAGCTTCCTCGAGCTCCGGGATACCGGCGGTCACGACGACACCGTCGAACGGCGCGCCCGCAGCGCGGGCCTTCGGCACGAGACGCTTGCCGCCCACGTGGAGCTTCCACAGGTACGGATCGAGGAACATCGAGTTGAACTGCACGGCGCGACCCGGCTCGAGCAGCTCCTTCAGCTCCTCGACGTGGTCGGCGAAGATCTGCTCGGTGACCTGGCCACCACCGGCGAGCTCGGCCCAGTGGCCGGCGTTCGCGGCGGCGGCGACGATCTTCGGATCCACCGTCGTCGGGGTCATGCCCGCGAGCAGGATCGGCGAACGGCCCGTCAGACGGGTGAACGCGGTCTCGACGCCGAGGCGGCCGTCGGGCAGAGCGACGGGCTTGGGCGCGAACTCGGTCCACGCGCGCGGCACCTCGGGCTCGGCGCCCGGGGTGAGCAGGTTGCGCTGGCCACCGCGGGTCGCGGCGGCGATGATGCCGACGCCCTGGCCGCGCAGGCCGGAGGAGGTCATGCGGGTGAGGAGCTCACCGGGACCGAGGTCGAGGATCCACGAGGCACCCGAGGCGACGGCACCGTCGACGAGGTCGACCCAGTCGACCGGGTCGACGAGGATCGCCTGCGCGAGGGAACGGGCGAGCTCGACGTCGAGGTCGCAGCGCGACGCCCAGTCGGCGACCTGCTCGACCGCGTCCGCGAGGGCCGGGTGATGGAAGCCGACCTCGGCGGAAACCGGCTCGAAGGTTGGGTCGAACACGGCACCGCCGCGCTTCTTCGACTCACGCTCGCGGGTCTCCGCGGCGGAGATCTCCTCGCAGCGCTGCTGGACGCGTGCGAGCGCGGCCGGCGGGCCGGACAGCACGACGCGACGGCGGCCGTTGCGGATCGCGACGACGGCGCTGCGCTCGGGGTCCTGGCCCACGAACACGTCGGCGACGATGGCGCGCAGGCGCTCGGGATCGACACCGGCGACGGCGAGCATCGGGAAACGCTCGGCACCGGAGATGAGGCCGCGGCGGCGGCCGACGAGGGTCGCGGCAGCACCGATGAGCTGCGCGATCGCGAGGATCTCGGCGTCCTTGCGGCCACCGGCGGCGACGGCCTCGACCGACAGCACACCCTGGGAGTGGCCGATCGCGGCGGTCGGCGCGTGCGCGGACACGTCGAGACCCTGGTTGGCCAGGGCGCGCAGGGCGGCGACCTGGGTGAGGAACACGCCCGGCAGGGACACCGCGGCGGAAGTCAGAGTGGCGGCGGACGGGCCCGCGGCCGGCTGCTCGTCCTCGTCCGCGACATCCTGCTCGAGGATCCACGCGACGGGGTCGAAACCGGCGGGGCGCACGACCACCAGGTCGTGGGCGACGGGAGCGAGGGCTGCCGCGGCGGCGTTGACCAGGTCCGTCAGGACCGGCTCGAGGCCGTTGTCACGGCTGAGTTCGTCGAGCGAGCTGAGCCAGGGAGCACCCTGACCACCGAACGCGAGAGCGTAGGGCTCACCGGCGAGAATCTTGTCGACCAGCGCGCCGGGCCGCGAGGTGGTGACCCCCCGTTCGTTTGTGCGTCGTGATGCCTTCGAGTTCCGTCCGTTGTCGGCTGGTGTGGTCTCGTCGATCGTCACGCGTGTTGTTCCTCTCCTGAACACCCCTGCGGTCGAGGCGTGAATCCTGTGGAAGCACTCGCCGTCGTTGGCGTGTTGCATGGGCTCATCTGCTCTTATGTGCGAGGCCCAGATTGACACAGAATCATGAGGATTTCCTCATGTTTTGTTGCGCGAAGAGTGTCGCACGGCGCCCTGACCAGTGATTTGTCTCACAGTAACGGCGAAGGTAACCCGCGAGTAGGTGTCGTAGGTGCTGGCTGCGCCGGTGCGTGGACGTCCACGAACCCGAGGAAACCCTCACGTTTATTGTTACCTAATCGTTACCATCTTGACGAGTGGGCGGCGGCGTGCTCGAGCGGCGAAACTTGTCGGACCCGACCGTTACCTTTGTCTCGATCGAACACACATTCGAGCGAGGGGGATCGATGACCAGACCGGTCAAGTACACGAAGGAAATGCTCGAGGAAGCTGTCCAGCACTGCGTCAACTTCGCGGAGGTGATGCGCTACTTCGGCCTCAAGCCCAACGGCGGCCATCACACGCATCTCAGTCGGAGGATCAAAGCGCTCGGCATCGACACGTCACACTTCACCGGCAAACCACGTCTCCCCGGCGGGGCTGTCCTCCGGCGGCACTGGACGACCATTCTCACCGAGAAGCCTGCGGGCTTCCCACGCATGAAGCCCCACATGCTGCGCCGCGCGCTCCTCGAAGCAGGCAGACCACACCGTTGCGAGGGCTGCGGGATCGATCCGATCTGGAACGGCAAGGACCTCATCTTCCACGTCGACCACATCGACGGGAACCCCAACGATTCGAGACCGGAGAACGTGCGATTCCTGTGCCCGAACTGCCACACTCAGACTCCGACCTGGGCAGGTCGCCGGAGGTTCGGCTTCGAGTCGGGGCAGTCGAGTTCGTGACGTATTGTGTCCGTGGCGCGCGAGTGGCGGAATGGCAGACGCGCGGCGCTTAGAACGCCGTGCCCTAAGGGCGTGGGGGTTCGAGTCCCCCCTCGCGCACACGTAGCAGTACCGTGAACTGCGGAACAAGGCCACGAACTCTGAGAGTCCGGGGCCTTGTTTCGTTCACCGCTTCCGACTGCCGGCGAACGGCGCACGACGAGTTGCGACGACGTACTCCCACACGTCCAGGTCCGTCGCCTTCACACCGCGCGGCACTTTCGGGTGCGGTGCCTTCCGCCGCCACGCGTTCAGCTGCACCTCCCCTGCCCAGATCTCGCAGATATCGATCCGCTCGGGGTCGATCGGGTCCGCGGTGATGGACAGGTCGACACAGCCCGGCGCGCGGCGGGCGGCTTCGATGAGCGTGCGGTAACCGGCCAGGGCGGCGTCGCGGTGCTCGGCCGGGAACCGGCAGTGACCTGCCACGACCACCATGGTCTCGTCGTCCCCGTTCGTCGCGGATTTCCGTTTCCCGCTGCTTCTTCGAGTGTTCGTCGGTGTGGACATCGTCGGCTTCCTTTCCGGGCTTTCGAATACCGACTCGGCTCGGGTTCCCGACTCATCACCTGCCCGAAAATCCGGCGTGACCTGGCGCACGGCAACCGACCGGTCTTGGCAGGTCGGCGCCCCATTCGGGTACCGTCGATGTCGTGTCCGAAACTCGTCGTCCGCCCCGCCGGGCCGCCCTGATCGTCCTGGTCCTCGTCGCGACGGCCGGATGTCTCGCTCTCGGGTACTGGCAGTGGACCCGCTTCGAGGGAGTCGGCGGTACCGCCCAGAACCTGGGATACGCCTTCCAGTGGCCGGCGTTCGCGTTCTTCTGCGTCTACGCGTACCGACGGTTCGTGCGCCTCGAAGCCGAGGAGTCGGAGGCCGAGGAGACTGGGGAACCCCGACCGTCCGGGTCGTCCGAGCCCACCGAGATTCCGGAACACCTTCTGCCCCCAAGGCCCGGCCGGAAACTCGAATCGGCCACCGACGCCGACCTCGACGACCCCGAGGCCCGGCAGACACTGGAGTACAACGAATACCTCGCGCAGCTTGCGCGCAGGTCCGGAAGGAGCGGTCAGTGAGCACCACCCCCGAGAAGACCGGCACAGCGCCGCGGACCCTCAGCGACGCCGACCGGAAGAAGATCTCCTCGGCGCTCCTGCGGTACCGCGTCCTCGCCTACGCGACCGGCATCTGGCTGCTGGTGCTGGTCGGCGAGATGATCGCCAAGTACGTGATCGGCATCGAGAACGTTCCCTCGTGGATCGCGATCGTGCACGGCTGGGTGTACGCGGTGTACCTGGTGCTCACGTTCGACCTGTCGATCAAGGTCCGCTGGCCGCTGGCCCGGACGATCGGAACGCTCATCGCCGGCACCATCCCGTTCCTGTCGTTCTTCGTCGAGCACAAGCGCACCCGGCAGGTGAAGGCCGACTTCGGGGTGTGACCCCCGAAGCTGTGGCACCTTGGGACCCCGCCGCCGCGGGCGTCCTGCGCCTGCCGTCGGGCCGGCTCGTCCGCGGTCGCGGCCTGCGCCATCCGTTGCCCGACGGTCCGCTTCCGACGTTCGCGGTGTATCTGCAGCGTCGCGAGCCTCCGCCGACACCGTGGCCGTCTCGCTGGGTGCGCTGGCCGGATTTCCGACTCCCGACCGACCATGTCGATGCCGCGGCCGCGATCCACGAGGCGTGGGAGCGCGCCGCCGGCGAACGGGTGGAGATCGCGTGTTCCGGCGGACTAGGACGCACCGGCACCGTCCTGGCGTGCCTCGCCGTCCTCGACGGTGTGCCACGCCGGGAGGCGGTCGCGTTCGTTCGCGAGCACTACTCATCCCGCGCGGTCGAAACACCTTGGCAGCGGCGGTATGTCACTCGGTTTCGCTAGACGTTCAACCTGCCGACAGTCGGTTCCGCAGCACCGAACTTCAGGCTCAGTTCCCGCCGCGCGGCCCGATCGCCGACCCGCTCGAGGAATCGTCGGCCCGCCGGGGTGCGGTTGATCACCGTCGACTTGACGGCGTTCCCGGCGACGACGGGGGCGACGGCCAGCGGCGGAACGGAGGGCAACCCCAGATCGCGCAGGCCCTCGGCTCCGAGGAAGAAGCGGAGCATGCTCAGCAGGCGCAGTCGCTCGTAGTGTCCGCGCAGCGTCGGGAACTGGCGGTAGTTCAGATCGCGCTGTCCGTCGACGAGTGCGCGGGACAGGTCGGCGCCGGCGGGCGTGACATCGTCCTGCACGAGCACGACGTGGTAGTTGAAACGGTGCTGCTGACGTTCGCTGTCGAACAGCCACTCCTCGTCGATGCCCATGAGCCAGCCCACGTATTTCCACAGGTGCATGACCGCGCGGGATTCGTCGCGCGAGACCCGGTAACCGAGGGCGCGGACGCCGAGAAGCAGTGTGCCGTTGAACAGTCCGAGGGTCGCGGCCTGGTCGGCCTGGTTGATGGGCAGGCCCCACCGCTGGGACGTCCCAGCGGCCGTTCGTCTCGAATCGGTGGTTGACCAGCGCATGCATGGCACGGACGTGCACGGTAAGTTTGAATCCTTCGCCGCCGCGACGCATTCCGCCCGGCTCGCCGACGGCGGTGCCCCACTTCTGGGTTTCGCCGAGGCGCCGCATGGCGGTCGAGCCGGTCAAGCCTCCGGTCGCGACCAGCAGGTCCGGCGGGCCACCGAAGCGGTAGCCGCCGATCAACGAGAGCTGGAGCAGCACGTCGTTGCGGCTGCGACCCATGCGGCGGAACGCCCGCGCGCCCTTCTCGAGCAGGTCGAAGTCCACCCACTCGGGCACCGTCTCGACGACCGCGAAGAACTCGCGCAGTGCCTCGGGAGCGTCGGGAACGGTGTCGATCCCGTGCTCGAGAGCCTGGTGGAACTGCCGCATCGTGACGCACTGCGGGTCGGTGCGGTGGCGACGCATCGCGTGCACAAGGGACGCACCGAGTTCGTCGCGCGCGAACATGCGCCGGCCGATCCGGTCGAGCAGTTCCTCGTCGACGCTGTCGACCTTTGCGAAGTGCTTCAGGGGTCGGCCGATGCGCTCGTTGCGCGGGCGAATTCCGGCGAACCGCGCGGGGTACGGACCGGCCTCGGTGGCCGTCGACGGCTCCCGTGTCATCATGCGGGTCATGTTCACACGAGCGTTTACTCGCATTCAATTCGCATTTCGGGGGCACCTGTGACGGCGCCCGACCGCCGGCAGATGCGTCGCACACCGCGGCAGGATCGGTCCCGTGCGATGGTCGAGCGCATCGTCGACGCGGGCCGGGCAGTTCTGCTGGAACACGGCTACGAAGGCGCGTCGACGAACCGGATCGCCGCCCACGCGCGCATCAGCCCGGGGTCGCTGTACCAGTACTTCCCGAACAAGGACGCGATCGTCGCGGAGGTCGTGGATCGGTGGACGACGGAACTGCATGCTCGCATTTCGCGCGTGTTCATGACGGCGCTCGAGGGCCCCACCTGGTCGTCGTCGGTGCGGGCCACGATGCTCGAACTGCTCGACGCGCTCGGCGAGAACCCGCGGTTGCTGCGGGTGATGATCGAACAGCTCCCCCGCACCTCGGGTAGTCGCCTCTCGGAGTTCGAGCAGCGTATCGAGACCCTGTTCGCGGTGTGGCTGCGTTCCAACCGCGCGCATCGCTCGGGCCGGCCTCTCGACACGATCGCGTGGATGCTGGTGCGGACCGTCGAGAACGTCGCGATCGCATACGTTCTCGAGCAACCGGACATCGATCGCGAGACGGTGGCGGACGAGATGACGGCGATGGTGACGACCTACGTGCAGACGGTGCTGTAGGGGCGGCTGAGCCGCCCGTGTGCAGTAGTGGCGGCTCCGACCGCTGTTCAGTCTGGGTTGATGTGAGACACCGGATGTCTACCCAGATGTGAGACACGCTGCTGTCCTCGTGGGTGCGGACACCGGAACCGGTCACAGACTGTGCCTGTGACCAGATCGGAT
>Ga0180215_1001994_pt1 | contig 21371 bp, 24 predicted proteins | sample eDN3rd37CBELigBY_FD_128871 | JGI IMG/M metagenome (GOLD analysis project Ga0180215, IMG submission 128871) | Enriched backyard soil microbial communities from Emeryville, California, USA - eDNA 3rd pass 37_C BE-Lig BY (version 2) (version 2) | ecosystem: Environmental > Terrestrial > Soil >... | reverse complement strand
TCTGTTAAATCGTCTGGAAAAATGGGTGCGAGATCAGGATGGTTTGCAACACGACGATAAAAAGCATCAATTAACCGGTACAGTTTTTCTTCCCCAATCATGTCGAATGGTGTTGGTGCATTTTCGACCATATTTAAATCCCCTTTGCCATGTAGTTTTAGCATCCCTTGATAATAAACGATATATTGGGCTGATATATAACACTAAATAAATACTCTTCTATTTTAACAAGCTACCTTTTATATCTCAATTAAATAGCCTTAAAGTAGTTAAATAATGGGGATGTAGGGTTAATGAATAAAGAAAAAGAGCTTTTATTCAGCAAATTTTAAAGAATAAGAAATTTGTCGTTTAAATGACTTTCATGTAAAAAACCCGTTTTTAACGGGTTCCTACTGATTTAGATTATGCCAAATAATGATTTTTTACTTTTAGTACGTAATTTTGTGTTTCTTTAAAAGGGGGAATTCCCTGATATTTGTCTACGTTTCCAGGACCGGCATTATACGCTGCAAGTGCTAGCTCAGTATTACCATCATATTTTGTTAACATTTGGCTTAAATACTTACTGCCGCCCATAATATTTTGATATGGATCAAAAACATTTTCAATCCCAAGAGATTTGGCCGTTTGCGGCATCAATTGCATGAGTCCGCCTGCGCCGGCTGAGCTTATGGCATTCGGATTAAAGTTGGATTCTTGTTGGATCACAGCCTGAATTAGTTTGGCTGGAATTTGGTATCGCTCAGCAGCCTCATTAATGATATTCTCAAATTTCTCACCGGAGCCTGAAAGCTTTGTCAACTGTTTTGGCATGATAGAAACCGCATTTACTGACGTTTTCAAGGTATTCTCTAACACTGTCGAATTAGGTGTTTCTTCTGTTAATATGAAACTGTTCAATAAATCATTGAAAAAGTTAGTTTGAGTTGGTTCCGTTTTATTCTTAAAATTCAAATTTTGCAAGGCCTGCAATTCCAGCATGGCTTTTAACTGATTAACATTCATTGCTTTTCCACCCCATGATTTAAACAGCAATTGATCTATTTGTCCATAGTCTACTATGGGTGTATTCGTTTTAATTCGTCATAAAAACGCTTCACTTTGTTATCTGTTTTACGAATCGGAATCTTCATTTCACCCAATAATTGGTGAAAAATAGCCATTCCAGATTCCCGATTACTCACCTCATATTCTAACTCATAATCTTTGTTATTTAAATAGGAACTGGAATCCAAAACAAGCAACCCGCCATGATAAGGAATTTCTGCTCTCTCGGTCATAAGAGTGCCAAAATAGCAAAGGTCATTCATGTTAATTCCTAATTCGGAAATCTGTCTTTTAATGATGCCATCCTTTATATGGCCTCTATTTAGTAACGTTTGTGCATATTCCTGTGTAAGTATCTCATTCGTTTCAAGCAAACCATCAGGATGTGGTTCTTTAAGTGTCATTTCATATTTGTCATTTTTCTCTCTAATTCTGAGCGCACAGCCCTTTTGCTTTAAAGAGAAGTCCTTTGTATCAAAATAATGATTTTCTTGTCTAAAAAAATCTAATGGTGTTAAATGAAATTTAGTAAGTAATCGATCGAATTCCTCTTTTTCTAACATATTTTTAAATTCTATTTCAATATTCTGAGACATCTCTTATTTTCCCTTCTCCACTAATTCATACATGTTATGTAACAGTTGGAACCTAAAAGGTGCTTCCGCTTTTTTTCATTATCTCTCTTTCAAGTAGTGAAGGCAATTTTTAGGGTATAATAGATGTTCATATGATAAAATAAGAAATATCACAGGAAGGAAATTATCGTCATGATGAAACGTATAACAGTAGCAAATGCAATAATTAATTCTAATAACGAGCTTCAGCTCGAACTAAACAGCCAAGATGATCTAAGCGGTTTAAAGCCAAGCGGGCAAATGCTAGTTGATTCAGAGGGCTTATCATTTATCTATTTGTTAGAAAATGATGATGCTTATACATATATTTCAGTGCCTGATACTATTTGGAATACTCTAAAGGCTGTTATTTCTGACTCTCTTCCTGTTGTGGTTACAAACGGAAGAGAACAGCTTCTACTAGAACAGTTTCAGGAGGAGCTGGAGTATTTAATTGAAAATATTAAAGGAAATAGTAATTATGGTGAAAAAATGATGAACAAAGTTGAGGCGGTTTTTGTAAATTAAAAAGGTAAATATTTTTAAAAAGGTTAGTGGTCTAGCGCAAGTGCTTGCGCTTTTTCTTAATAGGGTGGTGTTTTTTTGGAAGATTGGGAAAGCTTTTTATCTCCATATAAACAAGCGGTTGAGGAGCTAAAGGTAAAATTAAAGGGAATGCGCGGGCAGTTTCAATTGCAATCCAGTCATTCACCGATTGAATTTGTAACTGGCAGAGTAAAGCCGATTGCCAGTATTTTAGATAAAGCTCACAACAAAGGGATTCCGCTTGATAAGCTTGAATTAGAGATGCAGGATATCGCGGGACTAAGAATGATGTGTCAGTTTGTTGACGATATTAGTAGAGTAGTTGAACTGATTCGCAAACGGAATGACTTTGAAATTGTTGAGGAAAGAAACTATATTTCAAATAAAAAGAAGAGCGGCTATCGTTCTTATCATATGGTTATTAGATATCCGGTTCAAACGATTAACGGAGAAAAGAAAATACTGGTTGAAATTCAAATACGTACATTAGCAATGAATTTTTGGGCAACGATTGAACATTCATTGAACTATAAATACAAAGGTCAGTTCCCTAAGGACATTCAAATGAGACTGCAGAGAGCAGCAGAAGCTGCTTTCCGGCTGGATGAGGAAATGTCCTTAATAAGAGGTGAGATACAAGAAGCCCAAGCATTTTTTAGTAGTAAGAAGGAGTCCCAGCAAAAAGGGGGAAGCAAGTAAAAGTTGATGAAAAGGGAGCTTAAACCTATGAAATTCGCGATCACTTCAAAAGGCGATGCAAACTCCAACACGCTCATGCATAAAATTAAAATGTATTTACTAGATTTTAACTTACAGTATGATGAGGATCAGCCGGATATTGTTATTTCTGTTGGCGGTGATGGCACGCTGCTTTATGCTTTTCACCGTTATTGCAGCCGACTAGATAAAACAGCCTTTGTCGGTGTTCATACTGGACATTTAGGTTTCTATGCTGACTGGCTTCCGGAGGAAATTGAAAAGCTCGTTATTGCGATAGCGAAGACACCATTTCAGGTTGTTGAATATCCATTGCTAGAAATCATCATCAGGTACCAAAACGGTGAGCGGGAATCATCCTACCTTGCATTAAATGAGTCAACTGTCAAATCCGTTGAAGGATCACTTGTCATGGATGTAGAGATACGAGGTCAGCATTTTGAACGTTTTCGTGGGGATGGTTTATGCATCTCCACACCTTCGGGAAGTACGGCCTATAATAAAGCGTTGGGTGGAGCGATTATCCATCCAGCTATTCCTGCGATACAATTGACTGAGATTGCGTCAATCAATAATCGTGTGTTTCGAACAGTAGGTTCTCCACTGATTCTGCCAGGACATCATACTTGCATGCTAAAACCGGTTAATCAAAGCGATTTTCATGTTACCATTGATCATCTCACGCTTTTGCATAAAGATGTGAAGTCCCTACAATTTAGGGTCGCTGACAGAAAAATTCGTTTTGCACGTTTTCGTCCATTTCCGTTTTGGAAAAGAGTACATGATTCATTTATCTCAAACAGCTAACCCGATGTGAAATGGAATAGGAGCGGTTCATTTATGTCACGTTTTGTACTGCAATGGGTAATAGATAACCAAGATGCAGGTAAGATGATAAAAGAATTCCTAAAAGAAAAGAGTATCTCTAAAACAGCGTTAACAGATATTAAGTTTAAAGGCGGCAGGATTGCTGTAAATGGCCAGGATGTTAATGTTCGCTATTACCTGAGGTCTGACGATCAATTAACTGTATATTTTCCAGCGGAGGAGCCTAGTCTGGGACTTGCTGGGGAAAATATCCCATTAGATATACTTTTTGAAGATGACTTTATCTTAATTGTCAATAAACCTTTTGACATGAATACGATCCCTTCTAGAGAGCATCCAAAAGGAAGTTTGGCTAACGCATTGATTGGCTATTTTCGTCAGATTGAATTGCAGGCAACCACACATATTGTCACGAGACTGGACCGGAATACATCTGGACTTGTTTTAATAGCTAAGCATCGTCATATCCATCATTTACTGAGTAACGAGCAAAAAGCAGGCAAAATAAAAAGAACTTATGAGGCTTTTGCAGAGGGTGTATTGAAAGCAGCAACAGGGAAAATTGAGGAGCCGATTGGCCGAAAAGAAGACAGTATTATTGAACGGGAAGTAAGAAGTGATGGGCAATATGCCTTGACTCATTACCAGGTTATTCAGTCGTTTCCCCAATTTACATGGCTGCGGCTAGGGCTGGAGACGGGCAGAACGCATCAAATTCGAGTCCATCTCTCCTATATTGGACATCCATTAGTTGGTGACGACCTTTATGGGGGATCAACCAATCTGCTCCAAAGGCAGGCTCTTCATTGCCGTAAGATTGTATTTAATCATCCGATTTCAGGGAGACCGTATGAATTTACAGCGGATCTGCCTTCGGATATGCAAAGCCTTTTAATAACAGCAGGAAATCGTTAAAGGAGATAAACACCTAAAAGCCGGCATATCGCCGGCTTTTAGGTGTTTATCTCACGAAACTTTTCAGGTACAAATGGCATGGAAGAAGGTACAGACATTATTTCAAATTCCGGATATCTTAATGCAGAAAGTTTACCGCCGAAAACTGCTCCTGTATCAATATTGTATGTATTGCCAACTTTTCGTACTTCTGTTACAGGTGTATGGCCATACACAATAAAGGCATTGCCATGATACTCCAACGCCCAGTCCTTTCTTACTGGCGATCCGTCCGCATGTTTTTCACCGGTTATATCACCATATAGTACAAATGTTTTAACTCTCGAATTTTGCTTTCCAATTAATTCCTCGCTGATTCCCGCATGTGCGATGATAAGTTTCCCATTATCAAGGACGTTATATAAGGGAGCATTTTCATATAATTGCATAAATGCTCTTCGAACCTTTTGCTGTTCTTTTCTTTCAAGGATTTCATATTCAGCTACAGTTGTTTCTAATCCATGTGTGATTTGCACCTTATTGCCCAGAAAATAACGATAAAGCTTATTACAATGATTACCTGGTACATAATAGGCCAAATCCTTTTGTATAAGGGAGAACACTGTGTTAATGACACGGATAGACTCTGGTCCACGATCGGTTAAATCGCCGACAAAAGCAAGCTTTCGGTTCTGAGGATGTATTGGAATCCCATTTGTCCAGGTATACCCCAGCTTGACAGTTACATCATGGAGTTCCTTGAAACAGCCGTGAATGTCTCCAATAATATCTACTTTCAAGTTAAATCCCTCCTTTGCACTACAGTAGATTCAGCTAAAAATCGAATGATTTTACAGGACAAACAAGTATGCTAGTATCTTCGCAGTTTTCCTATTCTTTCTTAATATGTTCAATTCTGTGTTAAATAGTATCGTATTTGTCAATTACTTGATATAGAGTATTCCTTATTTCTAGCAATATTAACTCTTTTATGTTAAAAAGTTAAAATAGATAAGATTGACTGTAGAATTCAGTGAATTCTGGATTACTTTCATTTGCTAAGAATTTGGTAAGGGGGCTTTGTATGGAACATGGATTATCTGTTACTTCTTTATTAATTGTCATTTTAGTTGCTTTTTTAACACCTTTATTATTACACCGATTAAGACTGACGGTGATTCCAGTTGTGGTGGCAGAAATTTTGATGGGGTTACTAATTGGAAAAAGTGGATTTAATCTTGTGGAATCGGATATGTGGATTGAAACATTGTCTACGCTTGGATTTATTTTCCTTATGTTTTTAAGTGGACTTGAAATTGATTTTAAAGCTTTTTCAGCGGGAAATAAACGATCAAAGCTACCGAATGGCAAGTTTGAGCCAAATACATTTCTTGCTTCCACTATTATATTTAGCGGTATTTTTATCATTTCATTGCTATTATCGTATTTGTTTGTGTTAACTGGTTTTATCGATAATGCACTACTCATGACTTTAATTATTTCTACTATTTCCTTAGGTGTGGTAGTTCCGACGTTAAAGGAAGCACATCTAATGAAAACCGCTATCGGACAGATCATATTATTGGTTGCTGTTATTGCTGATCTTGTTACGATGATTCTTTTAGCTGTATTTGTTTCGTTAAAGGAAGGTGGCGGGAACACCTGGCTGCTCCTTGTTTTATTTGGTGCTGGAGTAATTCTTTACTTTGTCGTAAAACTGTTTAAGAACCGAACCTTTTTAGAAACAATGGCAACTGGGACAGTGCAAATTGGAACAAGGGGAGTATTTACTTTAATCATTGTGCTTGTTGCTATTTCTGAGACGGTAGGGGCCGAAAATATACTAGGAGCTTTCCTCGCTGGTGTCCTTGTTTCACTCATGTCACCAAATCCTGAATTAGTTCATAAGCTTGACTCCTTTGGTTATGGGTTTTTAATTCCCATCTTTTTTGTGATGGTTGGTGTTGATTTGGATATATGGTCATTATTTGGTGATCCGAAGCTCCTGCTGCTTATTCCATTATTGTTGATTGCCTTATTCATTTCAAAAATCATCCCGGTATATTTACTGAAAATTTGGTATGACGTCAAAACGGTTGTGGCTTCTGGTTTTTTATTGACGTCCACTTTATCGCTTGTCATAGCTGCAGCAACAATCGGTGAGAGAATAGGTGTCATTACAAAGGAAATGGGAGGAATGTTTATATTAGTAGCTGTTATTACGTCTATTTTTACTCCTATTGCCTTTAAAAAGTTATTTCCATTTGAAGCGGAGCATATTAAAAAAACGAGAGTGGCTATTATTGGTGCAAACCAGTTCACTCTTCCAGTATATTCAGAGTTGAAAACAGGAGCATTTGAACCAACTCTTTACCATAAAACACAGGGCAAATCTGATAATGCTATTAGTCCTTCGTTGTTTGACATTACTGAGATAGAAGACTTTTCAGTTGACGCATTAAACGAAACTGATGTTTATGAAGTAGATATAGCAGTTATTACAACTGGTGATGAAAGGATCAATGCTGAGCTGGGTTCAATGCTAAAGGAAAAAGGTGTAGAACGAGTCATATGCCGTATCGAAAGCCAAGACCTTGAGGCGGATTTAAAGGAAAAGGGAGTGGAAGTGTTTTCGGTACTGCTTTCAACGAAAACATTATTACGTGCACTCATTGAATCACCACATGTGATGAATATTTTAACAAACCAAGAATCAGCATTATACGAAATTAATTTAACAAATAATCGGTTTGAAGGTATGACATTACGTGAATTTCCTTTTACCGGTGACGTTATTTTTGTCCGTATCTTTCGTGGCAAAGACTCCATTGTACCACATGGAGAAACAGAGCTGCATATAGGAGATCGTTTAATTGTAACAGGTACGAAGGAGTATGTAGAGGAATTGAAACAAGAGCTTCAGTTCGGACTTTACTATTAATTAAAAAGAAGTTCATGACGTTTTATGAGCTTCCTTCTTCCCTTTTTAACTAAACTGTAGTAAAGTTAGTACTAGGTACTAATAACTTGTTATAATAATGGAGGTTAAAGAAATGACGATAAGTTTAGCTGGTAAAACATTTGTTGTCATGGGTGTTGCAAATAAACGTAGCATTGCCTGGGGAATTGCCCGTTCATTGAATAATGCAGGCGCTCGGTTAATTTTTACATATGCTGGAGAACGTCTTGAGAAAAGTGTAAGGGAGTTAGCAGAGTCCTTAGAAAGCCCCGATACCCTTGTCCTTCCTTGTGATGTGACAAAGGATGAGGATATTGCACAATGCTTCCAGGATATTAAAGAAAAAGTTGGTACGATTCATGGATTGGCACATTGTATTGCGTTCGCTCATAAAGAAGAGCTTGATGGCGAGTACATGAATACAACACGTGACGGCTTTCTTTTAGCGCATAATATCAGCTCTTACTCTTTAACAGCAGTTGCAAAAGAAGCGCGTTCATTAATGATAGAAGGCGGCAGTATTGTGACACTCACTTACCTTGGCGGTGAGAAAGTAGTGCAAAATTATAATGTAATGGGAGTTGCAAAAGCTTCTCTTGATGCAAGTGTAAGATACTTGGCAGCAGACCTTGGAAAAGATAATATTCGTGTTAATTCAATTTCTGCAGGACCAATTCGAACATTATCTGCAAAAGGAATCAGCGATTTCAATTCCATCTTGAATGTTATTGAAGAGCGTGCACCATTACGCAGAACTACAACTCCTGAAGAGGTTGGCGATACGGCCGTATTCCTATTCAGTGATATGGCTAGAGGTATTACAGGAGAAAACCTTCACGTGGATTCCGGATACCACATTTTAGGATAAGATGAAATAATTAAAAGACAAGACCTGCTATCCCTTTAAAAAGGATGACAGGTCTTTTTTTGCTGTCTTCATAAGTTTTTTATATATTTATGCGGAATAAAGAAACCAATTTTTCTTTATTGCATAAAATTATACATAGATTCCTTAGAGGAGGAGAGTAGTATGCCTGAAAATCAATCGCGGGATCCGCTCCTTTATATTCAACAACCCGATTTTGCATACCCAAAGGTGGATATGCAGCAAACATATATCGTAAAAATGTCTAAACAGAAGCGGGATAAAGCTACAATAGCGCAGCTTCCCGAATTAGAAAGCGAGCTTGAGTCCATTCCGAATCCAACAGCAGAGCTGCAAGAGAATGAAGCTGAAAAAGCGGTTGAAGGAAAAAAGCAAGTAAAGGCAATAGAACAGCAAGTAAAGGCAATAGAACAGCAAGTAAATCAGGATAGTAATACGGAAAAGAAACAGCAAAAGCAGGTGCCCGATCGAAAAGCTGTTCAGGAGGTCATCAACCAATATCATAATCAAAGCCAGGAAAAAGAGGAGCCTTCAGAATCGAAGGGTAAACAACATTCCTATTCCTTTAAACGAGTGAAAAGCTTTAAAGAAATGAATACGATAGAAAAGCTCAATTATTTGGAGCATTTTCCGAAGCTTCTGCCACCGGTACCGTGTATTTTTGCGACAGGTAGCACCTCTGTGAGAGGTTTTTTATTAAGTAAAACAGAGGACTCAATTGAAATTAAATTGTTTAATGACAAAATCATGGATATTCCACTTGACCAAATTACAGACGTGAAAATGCTTGGTTTACAATAATTAACTGGCATTGTATGTAGAGAAGCCAGCGTGGTTGCTGGCCTCTTTTATTTTATCGGACTGAATCGTGGTTTATTGTTTATTCACAAATGCCAAGATCTACGTCAGCGATACATTGAACTGCACAGAAGCAATTTAAGTCAACAGTAATACAGTCATTCGTGCTTTCAAATCCGCATAAATCACAGAATGAACCTAAATCGATGCAGCAGTTTTTCACCATATCAAGAGTAGTCATTTGGCCGTTTTCCCTTTTGATTGGTTTGATCACTCTTAGTGTAGCACAGCAGTTATCAAACACTTCCTCTACTCTAAAGAAGATTGATACGCACGCACAATCTTTTGCTTTGAAGAATGCATGGAATGGTGAACCGTCAGCTGTTTTTAATACAAACACTCTTGTGTCCGCATTTGATCTTCTAGCTGGTGAAACAAGTGCTCCAAGTGGTTCTTGAAAACAATTTGTCGGACATTCACAAACATCTTCCGCATTATCTTGAATATCTTTAATTGCGCGGACTACATCACATACACAGCCTCTAGAACTAGTATCAGTTGTACCTAATACATCGTCGTTTCTTCCGCAACCCATAATGTTTTCCTCCTTATTTATTTCTTATGTGTTTCTACACTAATAACATATTGTTGGATGGTAATTTGGGATACGGACAAACGCCTTGTTTTTCGAAATTGGGCTGGTAAAAGCAGTAGTAAAGACAGCTGCTGCCTTACAATCTGTACTTGATTAGACCAACTACAGTAATCCTTGGGGGAATGATACATGGATATCACATTTCTAGAATTGCTTATTTTGGGGTTATCTTCTTTTCGACTTACTAGATTGTTCGTATTTGATAAAATAACTGCTTTTATTCGGAATTATTTTATAGATGAAATAGAAGAATTAGATGAAAACGGACAAAAGGAAATTTATTTAGTTCCAAAACAAGGTGTAGTGAAAGGATTTATAGGAGAATTATTAAGCTGCTATTGGTGCACGGGTGTATGGTCTTCCATCTTATTATGTACGATCTATTTATTATTTCCTTCCGTTGCTGTCCCAGTATTATTGGTACTTGCAGTAAGCGGGCTCGCGGCTATAATCGAAACAGCTATTCAATTATGGCTCTAAGTCGTAATGGTAGGCACCTGATTTACACAAGCTATTCTTTCCAGCATAAACTACTATATAGAGTGGAAAATATGTGAAGGGAGGATAGCTTTATGAGTCAATCCTGGAAGAAAAACGCATCGTCCCAAAATGCGAAAAGCGGAAGCACACAATCTGCTACAAAGAAGAAAGGCTGCGGATGTGGTAAGAAAAAATCTAGCTAAAACAAAATATACATGAAATCTTAAAAAAGTTCATTAAGGTAGTGAAAAAAGTAGTATCTGGGTTCAGATGCTATTTTTTTCTGAGAAGAATAATCGAAGGTGCATTTCACTCCTTTGATTGGAAATTATTTTTGTAGTGCAAACCATCATAAATTTGATTATTAGGAAGAAAATATATACATCAAGTAAGTAACTTTACATAGGAAGGGTCGCAAATGAAAATTAAACAGTTGATACTACACGTTTTCATTATTCAATGTCTGGCCTTAATCGTGACAGGTTGTAATATCCCGCAAAATCAGACGAGCAAGGATTATATGGTATTGCTAAAAGCTACAAATCCTACTCCGAGAACGGTGGCTTCAGATTCGAAAGGAGAAGAACTGATTACAGATATTGAAAAAAATATTGAAGCACATAAGGATCTTTATGATGTCGCTGTGATCAAAGGAAAGAAGCACATTCTTGTGGTGTACAAGGTTAAGCATTTGCAGCGATTTCATATGAAAAAGATTGAAAAGGAAGTCAATGAAAAGTTGGAGAAAGAATATCCTGATGAGAATTTTATTGTTTCGAGCGATTATAAAATATTCCTAGAGGCTGTCAGACTAGAGGAAAAGATGAAGGATACTAATTTCTCAGAGGAAAAAGCCGATCAGGAGTTTGAAAGAATTATTAAGCTTAAAAAAGAATTGACATAAGAAAGGAGATGGAGTGAATGGGGAATAAAAAGCAGAAAAAGACGCCGGAGCAGCAGCAGTATGAGCAGCTGCAGCAAAAACATGAAACAAAACGACCCATTTTTAAAAACTGCTTGAAAGCATTTTTTGTTGGGGGATTTATTTGTACCATAGGGCAAGCAATCAGTTACTTTTATATTTATTTCTTTAATTTCACCGAGCAGACAGCAGGTAACCCAACTGTCGCAACGATGATTTTTCTAGCCATGCTGATGACGGGTTTTGGCTTTTACGACCGAATTGGGCAATTTGCCGGGGCAGGTAGTGCAGTACCAATAACGGGGTTTGGTAATGCGGTCATATCAGCTGCAATTGAACACCGGACAGAAGGTTTTGTTCTTGGTGTTGGTGGGAATATGTTCAAGCTTGCAGGTTCCGTCATTCTGTTTGGTGTTTTTGCTGCATTCGTTGTCGCGCTAATTAAAACATTACTAATTATGTGGGGTGTAATCTAATGCTCGTTGGGAAACAATCTTGGATCTTTCAGCAGCATCCTGTCATTGCTGCAACTGGAGTATCAGGCGGTCCGTTTGAAGCCAATGGTCACTTAGCTGAAGATTTTGATATCCTGCATGATGATTTATGGATGGGGCAGGACTCTTACGAAAAAGCACAGCGGGTACTGATTGAAGAAGCTATTCAAACCGTGATGCAAAAAGGAAACATACAAAAAGAGGATGTTCAATTTTTAATTGCCGGGGATTTAATTAATCAAATCACTCCAACTAGTTTTGCTGCAAGAACTGCTCAGATTCCTTACTTTGGTCTTTTTGGTGCTTGTTCAACGTCCATGGAGGGACTGGCATTGGCATCATTTATGGTAAATTACAAAGGTGCGAAGAATGTATTAACAGGTGCATCAAGCCATAACGCTGCAACAGAAAAGCAATTCCGTTACCCCACAGAATATGGCGGTCAAAAACCGCCGACAGCACAATGGACGGCAACAGGTGCTGGAGTTGCGCTAGTAACAGATAAAAAGAATGGGGAGAATCTGCCCTACACAACATCAGCGACCATCGGAAAGGTTATTGATATGGGGCTGACGGATCCGTTTAATATGGGTGGAGCCATGGCACCGGCAGCTGCCGATACCATTACTGCTCATTTAAAGGATTTGCAGCTTGAGCCATCACATTATGATTTAATTGTAACAGGTGATTTAGCTAGAGTCGGCCGGGAAACCGTACTGGATTTATTAGAGACCAATGGCTTAAAAATGGACCCTAACCGCTTCCTTGACTGCGGACTGATGCTTTATAAAGAGGATCAGCCAGTGCAGGCAGGTGGTAGTGGTGCAGGATGTTCGGCAATCGTTTTATATGGACATTTATTGAATCAAATGAAAAAGGGTATTTATAAACGAATTCTGCTCGTAGCGACAGGTGCATTGCTATCTCCGTTGAGCTTTCAGCAGGGTGAATCAATTCCATGTATAGCACATGCAGTGTCGATTGAAATATGAAACGAGTAATAGAAGGGAGAATGCAAAATGCTGCCAATGTTTTTTTGGGCATTTGTGGTTGGCGGACTTATTTGTGTAGTCGGTCAATTATTATTTGATGTAGCAAAATTAACCCCTGGCCACACCTTAAGCCTATTAGTTGTTATTGGAGCAATTCTAGATGGCTTAGGTTTATATGAACCACTTGTAGATTTTGCCGGTGCGGGGGCAACCGTACCCATCCTAAGCTTTGGAAACTCCCTTGTTCATGGTGCATTGCAGGAGGCCGAGCAGCATGGATTGGTAGGTGTGCTAACCGGTATGTTTGAGGTGACAAGCGCAGGTATTTCAGCGGCCATCGTATTTGGATTTTTGGGGGCATTAATGTTTAAACCAAAAGGGTAAATAGCTTGGGCTGGTCCTTTTTTCAAAGTTATGGAAAAAATGGATTCAGCTTCAAGCTTTTATTTTTTTAGCTTGCCCTCACCTTTTCCAATCCCGTACATATTTTATAGTGACTCCATTTTTAAGTGAGGTGAATGGATATGTACGGATGCGGATTCGGCGGTGGCTACGGCTACGGTGGTGGCTATGGTTATGGCGGCAGCACATTTGTTTTAATCGTTGTGTTGTTTATTCTTTTAATTATTGTTGGTGCAAGCTTCTACAACTAATGAACTTATGTAGAAGTGAAAGCCGCTCATGGATTTGAGCGGCTTTTTTTGTGGTTTTTCGGTAAGGTGACACGATTTTTTCCTGCTCCTCATACTATATAAAAGGCTTGAAAGGGAGGCATCATTTAAAATGGATAATCAATTCTTTAAGAATATCGAGAGAAAAACAGGCGTCAATATGAAGGATATTTTAGATTTAGCGAACTCACTACAAAACGCAAATTTTAAAGACGAAAAAACCGTTCGTAATGTGGTAAGACGCGTAGCGCAAATTGCCAATAAACCAGTTTCTCAGGACACAGAAGATAAAATTGTTGAGTCTATCGTTAAGGACGGCAAACAGCTTGATATCAATACAATTTCTAAAATGATTAATAGAAAATAAGAAATGAAAAAAGCTGTCCGTAGCGGGCAGCTTTTAATAACGAATGGAAGTCAAGAAACGAGAGGGGTTTGCTTTCTTCCCACGCCTGTTTTGTGGGACAGAAAGGAATAATTCCTCTTTTGCTCTTGTTACAGCGACATATAACAGCCGTCTTTCCTCCTCAAGGGGCTCGCTGTCACCGGTACGGAGAGATTCAAGCGCATAATCGTGCGGGATGCTGCCATCAACAGTCCCAATGACATAAACAATCCTATATTCCAGTCCTTTTGCACGATGGATTGTACTTAAGGTAATAGCATTATTACGTTGTTTACTTTGCTGTTTCATTTCTTTATTCATAGCAGCCATATGGTCAGCGTGATCAAGAAAATCACGAATCGAAGTAAAGTTTTTCGCAGCTACTTTGAGATCGCGAATATCGTCTGACCCTTTATCCCACTGATTTCCTTCATTTCCCCGTTTTTTAAGAAACTCTTGAAAGCCCAGTTCCCTCTCAATGGTTTCAATCGCATCAAGTGGTGTCTTTGGAATAAGCGAGCGAATAACGGGGGCTACTTTTTTAAGCTTTTTTTCTTGAAAAGAGAAGTTTGTCTTCACATTTCCAATACATTCGAGCAGGGTACAGTCATTCAAAATACTTTCAGCTTTTATATCTGTCATTACACTTTGCTTAAGAAAAAGGGATGGCAAAATGTTAGCCAATGCATGCTGATTATCTTCATTCAATGATAATTTTAAAAAGGACAGCATGCTTTTAATCACAAAGCGCTCATAAAATGAATCGATGTCCTGATCGATTCTAAATGGCAGACTGGAGGTTGTCAGTCTTTCAAATACAGCCCTCGAGGCAGTATTTGTACGAAAGAGAATGGCGAAGTCACCAGGTTCTGCACCAGCTGCAATTTTTTCACCTATATCTGTAACAATCATGGTTGCTTCCTCTTCTTCATCATCAGGGAAGAAGATAACGGGTGCATGATCATTTGTAAATTGTGCATGCATTTGCTTTGGCCGGCGATGTTTATTTGCGACAATGATTTTATTAGCAGCCTCAACAATGGAATGTGAGGAGCGGTAATTTTCATTTAACAGAACCACATCGGCCTGCGGAAAGTCTCTCTCGAAGTACCGGATATATTGTGGGTCGCTTCCGCGAAAAGCATAAATGGATTGATCATCGTCTCCAACAACACATACATTTTTCTTTTTAGTGGACAACATTTTTATTAGCTCATACTGAACCTTATTTACATCCTGAAACTCATCGATTAAAAAATAATCAAATCGATCCTGATAGCGTTCAAGTAAATCTGGTTCCTCTTGAAATAACTGGTAACATCCTGTCAGCATATCATCAAAATCGAACAGCTCTTTTTGCTTTTTAAATTGTTCATATCGCTCATATAAAAACAATGCTTTTTCATCCCAGCTTGTTTCGGCCTTAACCTGCTGCGGGTTCCTCAATGAATTCTTCCAATAGCCAATTTGCTGAAGTGCTGCGTCATAGGCAAACTCCTTCTCATCAAGATCTAATTCTCTGCCCGCATCCTTTATTATTTGCCTGCGCTGCCATTCGATATTTAAAAGCCTATGGCTATTCCACTTTTCAGGATAATGATGTGAAAGTATTCGATAGAAAATACTATGAAATGTACCTGTGACAAGCCGATTAATCTGGTTTTTAACAATATGAGGATAGTTTAATAGTCTTGTTTTCATTTCTGCAGCCGCCTTAGCTGTAAACGTAACAAGCATAATTCTATTCGCTTCTACTTTTTGTTCTGTTAGCAAATAAGCTGTCCTTGCAGTCAACACTCGTGTCTTTCCGCTGCCTGCGCCGGCAAGTACAAGTAGCGCCCCGTTTGAATGGATAACCGCTTCTGCCTGGTTAGCATCTAAATAAATATTAGCCTCCTGAAGTGCCTGTATATATGGAGAATGTATGGTAGATATCGCTTTTTCATTTATACTAAATGGGGGAAGCTGAGCGACAGCCTTAGCAGATTTAAAGCTGATTCGGTTGTTTTTTGACAATGTTATGACTCGAGAAGAGGGGATACGAAAGCCGTTTATTTCCTTTTCGATATCAGCTTCAGCCTGCACTTCTGTTTCAGCATCTTTACAGGCTGGATTCTTCGTATGGATATGCTGAAAATAAGGTTCCTCATTAATCCCTAAAAATAGTCGAACTTTTTCTGAGCATATAGGACATTCTAACTGTCCCTTTTTTCCTTCACTATATATACGCTGATAGGATGATCGATCTGTATCATAAAGATTGATGGTTTGATTCCCTTTTTTAGCTGTTTTCATATTTATTACTCATCCTTTATAAATCTATAAATAAGACAAATTTAATCATATCAAAAATTGAACTTGGACAAAAGGCAGATTTTGAAAAAGGATTTGTTTGGTATGTTCAATCACTACTAAAAAACCCTGCATAAGCAGGGTTTAAATTTCTTTCATCATTGTTTTATGGGGGATTCCAGCATCGAGAAATTCTTCCGAGGTAACCTCATATCCTAATCGGCTATAAAAAGGAATTGCATGTGTTTGGGCATTGAGTTTTAAGCGTGTGAAGCCTTCTTTTTTTGCGTAGGCTTCTATTTTTTCCATGATCGCTTTACCAGCACCAGTGCCACGGTAATCCTTTAACACACAGATTCGTTCAACCTTGCCATATCCGTCCACTGTTCTGAATCGCCCTGCTCCGGCAGGTTCTTCATTAATATAAAGAATGAAGTGCGTGGATTCTGATTCGAGCTTATCTATCTCCTCTTCTGGAGGCACCTGTTGTTCCTCAACAAAGACTTTTTTTCGAATAGCGAAAGCATCATTCTGCTGCTGCTGATTGCTGATTATTTGTACATCTAGTAAGTTACTCTTCATTGTTTTATTCCTTTCTAAGATGAAATGTTTCATATACAGTCCAAGATCCATTTTCCAGCTGGTACAAAAGATGAAAACGATCTACTTTATCTTGAAAATTTACTTTTAGCATTTGTAATGAGCCAAATACATCAGAATGTTCATCATTCGTGAGCTTTTGGCCGATCGTAATATGTGGAACATACACATATTCGGATACATGACCTGGAAACTTTGTATCAATTTCATTGTGAAGGTTTTCTAAGCTATCCCTTGGATCAATTTTTAGATAAATGACATTATTCACCGGTTTAAAAGAACTAAACTTTGTAATGGTAATGTCAAAGGGTTCAATTTTTTGTGCAACGACATGAAGCTTTTGCACGATGTCATTGATTTCATGCTCTTCTGCTTCAAAGCCTGATTTTAATGTGATATGTGGAGGTATGTGTGTGTAATGCGGGTCATATCGTTTTCTATAAGAATTAACAAAATCTTGTAAAGGTTTTGCAGGGAAAATCACAATACCATATTTCATCTATTTACCTCCGTTTATGAAAGATTGATAAGCGTTTTATTAATAGATTTTAACATAAAGAAGATGAAAAGGGTGGCGAAGAGATTCAAAATGTCGGGGAAATATCTATTGAAATTGACATAATAATTAACAAATGTGATAGAATTGTAATTAGAAAATTAGGAATATTATGTGTTTTACCTAACTTTCTAAAAAAATAAAGGGGGAAATCTTTTGAAGAAAAAAACTTCCTATCTGATGACTGTACTAGTTGTAGCTCTTTCATTGATTTTGGCAGCCTGCAGCGGTTCAAGTGAAGAAACAAGCGGGGATTCGACTGATAAGGATGGAGGTTCTAAAAAACCAAAATTTATCAGTATCCTAACCGGTGGGACAGGTGGTACATATTATCCACTTGGCGGTGCTTTTGCTAATATCATCTCAGAAGAAACTGGGATTGAAACAAATGCGGAGACGTCCGGTGCATCAGCTGAAAATATGACAACTTTAAAAGATGGAAATGCAGAGATTGCATTCTCCCAAACTGATATTGCTGCATACGCTGCTGAAGGGAAATTGATGTTTGAGGGTGCAAAGATTGATAATGTACAAGCAATTGGTACCCTTTACCCTGAGACAATCCAAATTGTTACAACTGAAAAATCTGGTATTAAATCTGTTGAGGATTTAAAAGGGAAAAAGGTGTCTGTGGGTGCACCAGGATCTGGTACAAACCCAAATGCCGAGCAAATTCTAGAAATGTACGGCATGACATTTGATGATATTGAGAAGAAAGATCTTTCATTTGATGAATCCACAGCAGGAATACAGGACGGTACAATTGATGCTGCCTTTGTTACTGCAGGTACCCCAACAGGTGCAGTTGAAGGCTTGTCGGCTACTGAAGATATAGTAATTGTGCCGATTGAACAAGACAAAATTGACGCGCTTATTAAAAAATACCCTTACTATGTACAAGATGAAGTGGCAAAGGGGACCTATGGTCTAGAAGCAGCTGTTTCAACTGTGGCTGTACAAGCGATGCTTGTTGTAAGAGATGACCTATCTGAGGATGTAGTCTACGACATTACAAAAGCCATTTTTGAAAACCTTGATCAAGTTACACATGCTAAAGCAAAACTAATTAAAGCTGAGAATGCTTTAAAAGGTGTTGGTATTGATGTACACCCAGGAGCAAAGAAATACTTTGATGAAATTGGTGTAAAAGCTGAATAGGTGTTAGGAGTTACAATAATCACCAGCAATTGAAGATAAATAGTAAGTACTTCTACAATTGGACGGCCGGCTTGCAATCATTTGGTTAAAGGCCGGCTGTTTGTCTTTCAAAAAGGGGAAGGGGAGATCGATGATGAAGAGAAAGTTTGTCAATCTGCTCTTTATAATACCCTTTATCCTATTTATATTTCTTCTTCTATTCATTCCTGTTTCAGATGCTCTTGTGTTTCAATATCAAAACAGCGGAAATACACTTGCCTATATCCCTATTTCAGAGGGTGAAACCTTTCAAATGAAGTATACCCACTCGATTCATTTATCTGATGTTGTGGAAAGCTATGAAATTACAAATGATAGGCAAATAAAGCAATATGAATTAATGTACGAGGATTTTGCAATTGGGATGCCCGAGAATGCATCAGAGGGAGAGATATTTGAACAGAAGGATGGAAAGTACTATTTGAAAAATATGGACAGAAGATTCCCATCCTTTGATCTTCGTGTTGGAAAAGTACGGGCTAATCATACAGTAATCTTTGAAGGAAAGGAATATCCACTGTCCCGTGTCATAGAGCCGGGAACATGGGTACGGATAAAAATAGAAAGAATAAATTTATGGCAAAGATGGAAAGGAGTGAACATGCTTGAGTAAACATTATGAGACACTTTCTGAGGAGGAGCAGCAGCAGCTCCTTGAAAAATACGACCCTGAAGCAGGCACTAGGAAACTAAGGGGAATGGTCGGCTGGATTGTCTTCTTTGGACTCTTGGCCTTTTCACTTTTTCAAGTCTATACATCGGTATTTGGTGTTTTAACGGCACAGCTTCAGCGAACCATTCACCTTGGCTTTGCGTTGGCATTAATTTTTTTACTTTTTCCTGTGAGAAAAAAGAATGCAGGCAGACGGAATAGGGTTGCCTGGTATGATACGATTCTTGCCCTCTTGTCGGTTATAGTGGGAGCTTACTGGCCGTTAATGATTGATGATCTGGTAAACCGAGTGGGCCGCTTAACACAGGTCGATTTTATTGTTGGTTTGCTAGCGATTCTATTGGTTCTTGAAGCAACAAGACGGACTGTTGGTTTGCCGATAACGATTATAGCCATAATTTTTCTTGGTTATGCGATCTATGGACCCTATATGCCAGGACCGCTTGCGCATCGTGGTTTAGAGCTGGATAGACTTGTACAGACGATGTTTTATACAACCGAAGGTATTTTAGGTACACCGTTAGCGGTCTCGTCCACCTTTATTTTCTTATTCTTGTTATTCGGTTCCTTTTTAATTAAAACGGGTGTCGGAGAATATTTTAATGATCTCTCGATAGCCATTGCCGGACGTAGTATTGGCGGTCCTGCAAAGGTTGCGGTTTTCTCGAGTGCTTTACAAGGGACAATCAGCGGAAGTTCGGTTGCCAATGTCGTGACAAGCGGTGCGTTTACCATCCCCATGATGAAGAACCTTGGTTACCGTAAGGAGTTTGCCGGTGCCGTTGAAGCAGCCTCCTCAACCGGTGGTCAGCTGATGCCGCCGGTAATGGGAGCAGCGGCCTTTTTAATGGCTGAGTTTATTGGCATTCCTTATGCGGAAATTGCCTTGGCAGCTGCGATCCCAGCCATTCTTTATTTTGCCGGCATATGGATTGTTACTCATTTTGAAGCAAAACGAACGGGTTTACGCGGATTAACAAAGGAAGAGATGCCAGACAAGAAAGAGGTTTTACGGAAATCCTACTTGCTAATCCCCATTATCGCAATTATTGTTCTCCTTATGACAGGTATGTCGGTTATGCTTGCAGCACTTTATTCCATTGTCATTTCCATTGTGGTAAGTGCGTTTAATAAGGAAACGAGAATCGGAATTAGAGGGATTATTGATGCGTTAGTCGATGGTGCGAGAACAGCGCTCGGTGTAGCAGCTGCCACAGCTGCTGCCGGGATCATTGTCGGCGTTGTGACAAAGACAGGACTTGGTTTGAAGCTGGCAAATGGTCTACTGGACATTGCAGGTGGAGCTTTGCTGCCTACATTGATATTGACAATGGTTGCCTCACTAATATTGGGAATGGGTGCACCGACAACTGCAAATTATGTCATTACTTCAACGATTGCAGCACCAGCCATTATTATGCTGGGTGTACCGGATTTATCAGCACATCTCTTTGTATTCTACTTTGGCATCATTGCTGATATAACACCGCCTGTAGCATTAGCTGCTTTTGCAGCGGCCGCAATTTCAGGCGGGGAACCCATTAAGACTGGCATAGAATCAACAAAACTGGCTATAGCAGCATTTATTATTCCGTATATGTTTGTTTTTTCTCCGGAACTCCTCATGATTGACACAACCTGGTACCAAGTTTTATGGATTACCATTTCAGCCTTTGCCGGCATGATAGCAATTGGGGCAGGTGTTGTGGGGCATTGGTATCGAAAGATTTATTGGTATGAGCGCATTCCTGCAATTGTGGCAGGCTTGTTGCTAATTCACCCAGGTGGAGTAACGGATATCATCGGTTTTGCCATATTTGCTGCGTTGATAGTTATACAGTTTATATTCAAAGGCCATAGTACACCTAAGGCTCAGGTTTCAGGATGATAAAAAAGCACCGGAGAATTGAACTCTCTGGTGCTTTTTACTTGAATGTGTTAGATTTCCTCGGTTAACTGCTTCGTTGAATTTCTTGTCTCACAGGCATTAACGATAGGATATTTTTTAATTTGAAAATCCGGTTTTGATTTCGAAGAACACAATAGGCTCTAATATATTCTCCATCTACTTGGTGTACAACAATTTTTCTTTGCGTAAATTGTTGTTTATCAGATAGGTAGATCATTTCGATAGGAATTTGCTCGGTTAACGATTTGTTAAT
>Ga0180215_1001991_pt1 | contig 21378 bp, 19 predicted proteins | sample eDN3rd37CBELigBY_FD_128871 | JGI IMG/M metagenome (GOLD analysis project Ga0180215, IMG submission 128871) | Enriched backyard soil microbial communities from Emeryville, California, USA - eDNA 3rd pass 37_C BE-Lig BY (version 2) (version 2) | ecosystem: Environmental > Terrestrial > Soil >... | reverse complement strand
CTATGTCATAGCGCTGACACATAAACAGTATACGGCTGAAAAAACAGCGATGTTATTAAGAACACAGTCGACGCCTGCCATTGTTGTCAGAATTCAAAGGGAAGAAATCCAAATGGATTTACGATCCGTTAGCAGTGAGGAAGAGGAATTACTTATCAAAGCACTTGCGGAGCTTGCATAAATTATGGTGGAGTTTAAGATAAACGGTGTTGGATATCTGTGGGGATATCAATCCCTTTTTTATTGAAATAAAGGAAAACAGTGTCTGAGGAAAGAATAAATGATTATTATAAATCGTTCTTTCAGAGGTGAGAGAGTTGGCTGGATTTCCTTATAAAAACTATGACGGAATGGGTTTAGCTGAGTTAGTTAGAAAAAGGGAAGTAACAGCAGGTGAAGTCATAGAAGCGGCTATTGAGGAAATCGATAAGAAAAATCCCAAATTAAACGCTGTGATTAATAAAATGTATGACCAGGCAAGAGAGAAGGCAGAACAACTAGATTCCTCCGGTGCGTTTTCTGGTGTACCGATGCTGTTAAAGGATATTGCTCAAGAAATAAAAGGGGAGCCTATTACAAGCGGCTCTAAAGCGTATTATCATTATAAAGCAGCAGAGGATTCAGAGATAGTAGAAAGAATGAGGAAAACAGGAACCATTTTTATTGGACAAACGAATATTCCCGAACTTGCTTTAATGGGAATCACTGAACCTGCTTTATACGGTTCTACAAGAAATCCTTGGAATCTGAATTATACTCCTGGAGGTTCAAGCGGAGGGTCAGCAGCTGCTGTTGCTTCTGGAATGGTTCCCATTGCCGGGGCCAATGATGGAGGAGGTTCCATTCGTATCCCCGCTGCCTTTACCGGTCTTTTCGGATTCAAGCCGACAAGAGGGAGAACACCAGTTGGTAAGAAAGAAGGAAGGCATTGGCAAGGGGCAGCAATTGATCATGTATTGACCCGCTCTGTACGTGATAGTGCCCTTATGCTTGATTGGATTAAAGGTTATGAGCGAGGTGCTGCTTTTCACACGGGCCCCTTTGAAGCAAACTATTGTGACGCTGTCAAAGAGCCATTTACCCGACCACTTAAGATTGCTTTTTCAACCATTTCTCCGATTGGTACAGACGTAGACCCTGATTGTAGAGAAGCAGTCCATAAGGCAGTAACATACTTGGAATCCTTGGGTCATATTGTGGAAGAAAAGAATGCTCCTGTAGACGGAAAGAAAATAGCAAACAGTTTCATGACCTTGTATTTTGGGGAAGTAGCTGCTTCGCTGAAGGATATGGAAGCACTGCTCGGAAGAAAAATAAAAATGGGCGACGTGGAACCGTCTACCTATATTCTTGGTTTGCTTGGTAAGGCAATCACAGCAGAAGATTTTGTCCTAAGTATAAGAGAATGGGATAAAGCTGCCAATCAGATGGAAGCATTTCATGATACGTATGATTTTTATGTAACGCCTACTACAGCTTATCCTCCTTCAAAAATCGGCGAGCTTGATATGAATGCGTTCGAAAATTATTTAATTCATATTGTTGGAACATTCCATTTACAAAGGGTAGTGAAAAAGTTAGGAATGATTGATCAAATGGTCGAAAATAACTTAAAACGAACGCCTTTTACTCAATTAGCTAATTTAACTGGGCAGCCGGCAATGAGCGTCCCTCTGCATATGACAAAAGAAGGATTGCCTGTTGGAGTCCAATTTATGTCGGCAAAAGGAAGGGAGGATTTATTATTTCAAATGGCCGGATTGTTGGAAGAAACAGATGATTGGATTGATGTAAAAAAGAATCGAATGTATTAATAGGTGAGCGATAACTATGTAGACTACAGTATGTATCACTGTAGTCTACACGAATTTTAGTCTGTTTTTCTTTACATATCATGATGTGACTTGCTTTTTTGTCTTGTATGGTTGCGATTTTTTACTTTGTGTGATCCGCTTAATGGTTCAGGCTGACCTGAAGTTTTTGGCTGATTTCTGCGCATATCTTTCCCGTCGTTTTTGTTTACCATTTGTCATCCCTCCTCATTCATTAGGATAGGAAATTGAACCGATTTTATGCTGAATATTTTACTCCATGATTGCACAATTTAACGGTACATACTGGGCAAAGGAGGGATTAGTTATATGCCGTATCATAAAGATAAGCAGCAGGCGTTTCAAGCTGCCCAGCAGGGTGTAGAGCATGCACAAGAGGCCTATTTTGACATTGTTCAAGATTCAGCCAGCTATGGGAGTCAGTTAAAGCATTTGCAGAAGGAAGTCAATGAAGCCTACCAGCAAATAGAGAATGCCATGGAAGTTGCTTCCGAACACCAGCGAGTGCAGCTGGAAAGATTTCAAAATGATCTTCGAAGCATGGTAGATGAAGTAAATGGAACACTGTAATCAATAACAAAAACCCCCGTATTGGGGGTTTTTGTTATTGATTTTTCTTTCGCTTTTTATTATTCATTTTTTGCATTTCTGTTAACGGTTCATTCGAAAATTCTTCATTGAATCCAGTTCCTTTCCCTTGTGCACTAGCGGCATTTGCACCGGGAATGACATGATTTGCTCTTCTCTTTGCCATTTGTCTTCACCTCCATATTCCATTATTATTCCTGCGTTTTTTGTCGTTATTCAGCCGATAATACTTCATTCGACATACAAAAAAAGGTGAATTTAGATTTTATTGACAAATCTTAATAGTAAATAATATTTTATGAAAAAAATAAGTTTAGAGGATGAAAAACATCGTATTCTTGTTATTTACTTATGCGAATGCTTATATTAAAATAAAAAATGTTAGAGAAGTTTGGCGCAAAATCAAAAATTCAAACTTTTCGACAAATATGCGAAAATTGTTTATGATAATAACGAACATGATTTTAAAAAAGGGGGAAATACATAATGTCAACTAATGATGTTTTTCAATCCCGTAAGTCATTTGAATTAGACGGGAAGCGTTATAATTATTATGATTTGGCTGCGTTAGAACAAGCCGGAATAGGTAATGTATCTAAGTTGCCTTATTCTATTAAAGTATTATTAGAGTCTGTCCTTCGTCAGTATGATGGACGTGTGATCACAAAGGAGCATGTGGAGAATTTAGCTAAATGGGGAACAGATGAAGTAAAAGAAATTGATGTTCCATTTAAGCCTTCACGTGTCATCCTTCAAGACTTTACAGGTGTACCGGCTGTTGTTGACCTTGCATCACTTCGTAAGGCGATGGCAGATTTAGGCGGCGACCCAGATAAAATCAATCCGCTTAAACCAGTTGATCTTGTTATCGACCACTCTGTACAAGTAGATAAATACGGAACACAAGAAGCTTTAGGACTTAACATGGAGTTAGAATTTGAACGTAATACAGAGCGTTACCAATTCCTAAGCTGGGCACAAAAAGCGTTCAATAACTATCGTGCGGTTCCGCCAGCAACTGGTATCGTACACCAAGTAAACTTAGAATATCTTGCAAACGTTGTACATGCAGTAGAAAATGAAGACGGAGAATTTGAAGCATTCCCTGATACACTAGTAGGTACTGATTCTCATACGACTATGATTAATGGTATCGGTGTACTTGGATGGGGTGTAGGTGGTATTGAAGCAGAAGCAGGCATGCTTGGCCAACCTTCATACTTCCCAGTTCCTGAAGTAGTAGGGGTTAAGTTAGTTGGAGAACTTCCAGACGGTGCAACAGCAACTGACCTTGCTTTAAAAGTAACACAAGTTCTACGTAGCCATGGTGTGGTAGGTAAATTTGTAGAGTTCTTCGGACCTGGCGTACCTGCATTACCACTTGCAGACCGTGCTACAATTGCTAATATGGCGCCTGAATATGGAGCAACTTGCGGATTCTTCCCAGTTGATGGTGAATCTTTAGAGTACATGCGCTTATCTGGACGTTCAGAAGAGCAAATTAACATTGTTGAAACATACTGCAAAGAAAATGGATTATTCTTTGATCCAGCTTTAGAGCCAGTATATACAAATGTGGTTGAAATTAACTTAGCTGAAATCGAAGCAAATCTTTCTGGTCCTAAGCGTCCACAAGATTTAATTCCACTTTCACAAATGAAGAAGGAATTTAACAAAGCGATTACTGCTCCTCAAGGAAACCAAGGTTTCGGATTTAATGAGGATGAAATTAATAAAGAAACAGTTGTGGCTTTTGCTAACGGCGATCAAGTGACAATGAAAACAGGTGCAATCGCCATCGCAGCTATCACAAGCTGTACAAATACATCTAACCCATATGTATTAGTCGGTGCAGGATTAGTAGCGAAGAAAGCGGTTGAACTTGGTCTAGAAGTGCCTAAATTCGTTAAAACTTCATTAGCACCAGGATCAAAAGTTGTTACTGGATATTTACGTGATTCAGGCTTGCTTCCATATTTAGAAAAGCTTGGCTTTAATACAGTAGGATATGGCTGTACAACATGTATCGGAAACTCTGGTCCTTTATTAGATGAAATCGAAAAAGCAGTTGCAGACAGCGATTTACTTGTTACATCTGTTCTTTCTGGTAACCGTAACTTTGAAGGCCGTATCCATCCGCTTGTAAAAGCTAACTACTTGGCTTCACCGCCGCTTGTTGTTGCTTATGCATTAGCAGGTACGGTTGATATCGATCTTCAAAATGAATCACTAGGTAAAGATAAAGATGGCAACGATGTATTCTTCAAGGATATTTGGCCAACAACTGCTGAAATCAATGAAGTCGTGAAACAAACCGTTACACCGGAATTATTCCGTGCTGAGTATGCGAACGTATTTGGTGATAATGCTCTATGGAACAAAATCCAAACAAGCAATGATGCACTTTATACATTTGATGATAAATCAACTTATATCCAAAACCCACCGTTCTTTGAAGGCTTAAAGCCTGATCCAGACGAAGTAAAACCATTAAGTGGTTTACGCGTTGTTGGTAAGTTCGGTGATTCTGTAACGACTGACCATATTTCTCCAGCAGGTGCGATTGGAATCAATACACCAGCAGGTAAATATTTACGTGAAAACGGTGTAGAACCACGTGATTTCAACTCTTATGGTTCTCGTCGTGGTAACCATGAAGTAATGATGCGCGGTACATTTGCCAACATCCGTATCCGCAACCAAATTGCTCCTGGTACAGAAGGTGGATTCACAACTTACTGGCCAACTGGTGAAGTCACATCTATTTATGATGCTTGCATGAAGTATAAAGAAGATGGAACAGGTCTAGTTGTTCTTGCTGGTAAAGATTATGGAATGGGATCTTCTCGTGACTGGGCAGCAAAAGGTACAAACTTACTTGGAATCAAGACAGTTATTGCTGAAAGCTATGAGCGTATTCACCGTTCTAACCTTGTTCTTATGGGCGTTCTTCCATTACAATTCAAGGACGGAGAAAGTGCTGAAACTCTTGGTTTAACTGGTAAAGAAGTAATCGATGTTCAAATCGATGAAAACGTTCGTCCACGTGACCTACTGAAAGTAACAGCTACTGATGAAGCAGGCAACAAGAAGGAATTCGAAGTACTTGTTCGTTTTGACTCAGAAGTAGAAATTGATTACTACCGTCATGGCGGAATTCTACAAATGGTTCTTCGTGAAAAATTAAAATAAGAATCTTTTGAAACACCATACAAGTTTATTTAACGGGTTTACTTGTGAGGTGTAAAACAGAAAAACGCAGGCAATTTCACACGCTAAATCACATAAACCTAAAAACGGCATGAAGAACACTCTTCATGCCGTTTTTTTCATATTTGCTTATCGAACTAACGCTCTCCATTAGTTTAATATCAATCTTAATTTCCGTTTATTTTGTCTTCTAACTCTTTCATTTTCTTTTCCAGTTTCTCAACTTTCCCCTTTGAAAATAAAGCCAAAGAAAGCGAAGCTGCTGCAATTGAGAAGGCTAAAATTTCAAAAGTTCCCAAATCATCTCCTCCTATTTTTAGGAATTTTACTAAATTCCCCGTTTCTTTAAGTGCATTACATCACAAACTATATATATACCTCTATTTTAACATAAATATCCAAAACCTTCTCTTTCACATTAGAAATCACATGGTAAATCACAAGAAGGAAATATTTATTTCCACCGATGTGAATAGGGGTGTGAATTGATTTATTATTTCATAACTATTTAACGATAAAGCGCTGATATAACAACAAAAATCACATGTGATTTTGCTTATGAATGGCTTGTTTGCACCTCTGAAGTAAACCTGTTAAAGTTTATTGTATAGTGTTTTATTTTATAATGGCTATGTTAGCGTATCGTGTTGATAAGTCAGATTTTTGACTCATCCGTGAGAAATGTCCATTTCTCACGCCTTTCAGCTGTGCTGAAAGGTCACTTCCTAACCATACAGCCTGAGATGAGTAAAAAATCAACAATGTTAATAAACAAAGCTTTTATAATAGAGGAATAATGATTTCATAATTCTAAAATTTTAGGTTACAATATACATAATAATGGCTGGAAAATAAGGAGGATTTTTCATGGTTAAAAAGGTTGCTGCAGCGGTTCTATTGCTCATAATGATGACAGTTGCAATTGTGCAAGCAATGGAACAAGAAGAAAAGCCGGACAATCTTCCAGGGCTAAAAATCGGTGGGAAGGCACCAGATTTTGCATTGAAGAATGTAGCTGGTGAAACGGTCAAACTATCTGATTTTCAAGGAAAAAAAGTATTGTTAAACTTCTGGGCGACATGGTGTCCGCCTTGTAAAGAAGAAATGCCGGATATGGAAAAGTTTTATCAATCTGCTGGAGAAGATGTGGTCATCCTTGCTGTCAATATAGATCCTCAATACAATGTTAGTAAATTTATATCAGAAATGGGACTAACCTTCCCCATATTACTAGATGAGAAGGATGAAGTGAATTCGCTATATCAGGTATTAACGATACCGACAACTTATTTCATTGATGAAAAAGGGATTATTCGACATAAATATATTTCAGCTATGACCGAGGAAATTATGAAGCAATATGTGGAAGATATGTAAATGAAAAAACACTGGTTGTTCCCAATCAGTGTTTTTTTTGATGACTATTAATAGAATTTTTGAAAAATGGGCTTTTTAATAAAATAAATTTTCAGAAGATAATGTATTTTTAATAAAATTTCTCGACAAAATATGCTATAATAAAACCAAGCAGAAAATGTCGAAATAGCTCGTAAAAAGACTAATTTTCGAAAATTTGTAATAATTAATCCGGTTATTGGACATAATAATGATTATAATAGTAAAAAAAGGAGTGTAGAACATAATGAGAAAACCAAAAAAACGTTCTTTTTCAGAATTAGTTAATGAAAATAAATTACAATTATTACGTGATCAAGAAGCAATTGAGAAAATTGAAGAAAGATTAGAAAAGAAGCATTTAAGCAAGGCTGAATAGAGTGTAGAGTAATCCTGCTAACAGTCATTACCATTTATGAAACCAGCCTAAGAGGAGATACTTTATTATGAGGAGTAACAGCAGCAATTGAAGCGGCTGGTAATAGCATTCTCATGAAAGAGTAGCTCGAGGAGGGATTCGAATGGGTAATCCAAAAAGAGATAGCAAACATCATGTACCCGAGACATTAGGCACTCAGCCACGTGGTTTTGGGGGGAATAAAGGAAAGAAAATGCAGGATACGTCTGGACAACACGCTCAAGTAATTCAAACAAAAGGTGAATGATAAAATAAGCGAGAAATGCCAAATGGTATTTCTCGCTTATTTATGTTTACATAACATATTTATGGGTAACAAAATTTTGTTCGCCTTTTTTGTTTATTTTTTTGTGAAGGTGACAAACTAACTCTGTACTTTTAAACTTCATTTTGAAGTTTGGCCTCCGGCGAGCCATGCGATTATTCGACGGAGCGAATTTAATGATTAAAGATATGGAGGAATTGAAATGACGTATAATAACAAACCAAATCCAGACGATCGCAGTGATAATGTAGAGAAGCTTCAGGAAATGATTGTCAATACTGTTGATAATATTCAAAAGGCTGAAGAAACGATGCAGAATGTAAGCGGTGAAGACCGAGCGCATATTGAAGCAAAAAATGAACGTCGCCGTGAAAGCATTGATGCTATGCGCTCAGAAATAAAGGACGAGAATTCTGCTCGTTAAAAGAAGAATATACCATCCTTAGTATTTCCTGTATCCCATTGAAGGAGAGATGTTTCTTCAATGGGATTACTCATTTCTCCTCTATAATTAAACCCCTAATGTCTATTCCTTTAAATAAATATGGTAGAATAAAAAAGCAATTATTTATCCAATAATTAAGTTGAAAAAGAAGTGATATGAATGGAAAGATTGATGACACAAGACAAAGAGCAGTTTTTAATGAAGGTTCAAAATTGGGAAAAGGAACTCCATGAGAGAGGTTCTGTAGAAAACGAAGGAGATTTATTAAGAACCCTTCAACATATGGATATGAAAGAAGATGATAATCATCTATTGGCTTCAAAGCTATTAACCATATTGGCTTTATCTGCATTGTCTAAAGGAAAGAAAAGTTCTGTTGTACTAACCTGGATGGAAAAAGCAAAGGAGTTGAATCCAGCTAATACAAGAGTGAATGAGTATCTAGCCGCTTTTGAATGGAAAAAAAACACTCATTTATTTGATATATTAACCTTTCCTCCAATAAGAGAAACGGATAACCGTCAGGCAAAGAAACAAACAATAGAAATATATAAAGCTGTTTGCGGGCAGTTCTTAACAATTGCTGAAGATACTATTGAAAAAATTTCCTATTATATTCAATCAGCAACATACATAACGAACGCAGATATACTTGTCCTCTACGAAAAAATGAAAGGCATCTTGGAAGAAACGATTGAGGAAAGTGCTTCTCTACTAAGAGCAACAAGTGAATATGAAAATTCATTGGTGGGAGCATTTCATACAGCCGTTCATCTTGAAGAAATGAAGTTGCATCTTGCAGCCATTGAGGAATTAAAAAAACAATGGTCTGCCCTGTTTGCTGATGAATTAGAACGCGAAGAGGCAGAGGAAGCAGTCAGTTCTTTAGAAGAATTAAACAATATGATAGGCCTTGAGGCTGTTAAAAGAAAACTAAACGATTTTTATCAGTTTTTTAAATACCAAAAAGTCCGTAAAGAGAAGGGTTTTCAAACAAAAGATGAAGTAAGTTTGAATATGATTTTAACGGGAAATCCAGGTACTGGAAAGACAACACTTGCTCGATTAATTGCTAAAATCTATCATGAACTTCATGTGCTGCCTCGAAAAGAAGTGGTGGAGGTAGACCGTTCTCAATTAGTAGGCTCTTATGTGGGGCAAACAGAAGAAAATGTACGACAGGCAGTTGAACGCGCTCTCGGCGGGGTTTTATTCATTGACGAAGCTTATAATTTAAAGCGGGAAGGACAATCTGGGAATGATTACGGACAAACGGCCATTGATACACTTGTTTCGTTAATGACCGGGAATGAATATGGCGGAAAATTTGCTGTCATACTTGCCGGGTATCCGGATGAAATGAGACCATTTCTTGATGCAAATCCGGGGTTGCGCAGCCGTTTCCCAATGTCTAATCATATCTCTTTACCTGATTATACCAATGAGGAGTTAATCGTAATCGGTGAAAAGATAGCATCTGATAATGATTATATTCTTACGGATGAAGCAAAAATAGCCCTTGAGGAGCGGATTGAAAAAGAGCGGGTTGATGATTCATTTGGGAATGCTCGAACGGTTCGTCATGTCATTCTTGATGCGATTTTTCAAAAGGGTGCCCATCAGTCAATAGAAGAGAAGGATGATATTCTGCAATTTTCATTACTAGATAAGCCGGATTTTATTCAGTATGAGTCGGACTCAAAGGATAAACCAGAGGAAAAATTATCTGGCTTAGTGGGATTAGAGAATGTTAAAGAAGAAGTTCGTTCGATTATCTCGTTTGTAAAAATGCAGAAAATGAGGCGTGATCATGGATTGCCTGCCGTACCGATTCAGCTTCATTCCGTTTTTACCGGTAATCCTGGGACAGGAAAAACAACGGTTGCCAAAATCTATGCTGAATTACTAAAAGAATGCGGTCTATTAAAAAGAGGTCATTTAATTGTCACAAGCCGTGCTGATTTTGTTGCAGGCTATGTGGGACAAACTGCGATAAAAACAAAACGAAAAATTAAAGATGCACTTGGCGGTGTCTTGTTTATTGATGAAGCGTATTCGCTTTTGGGACAATCAAGCGGTGACTTTGGTAAAGAAGTCATTGATACATTAGTGGATGAAATGACGAAGCATAATGAAAACCTTGTTGTTGTTCTGGCTGGTTATCCAAATGAAATCAATCTTTTATTAGAAAGCAATCCAGGTTTACAATCACGATTTAAAAAGTTTTTGCATTTTGAGGATTATTCAAATGAAGAATTACTGCAAATCATGAAATTATATGGGCAGCAATTTGATTTCCACCTGACAGAAGAAGCAGAGCAATTCATTCTTTCGGAACTAATGGAGCAGCATGTTGATGGGAATGGGCGATTTGCTGCGAATTTAATGGATGAGTCGATTCAAGCGCAGGCTCGTCGTTTAATGAGTTTACCTTCTCTTCCAAAGGTTGAGGAAGCTGTTGTGATTGAAAAGGAAGACGTGGAATTAGCCCTTGGTAAGATAAGAAAAGAATAAATAAAAACAAAAAAGCGATGAAAAAGGGAGAGGAATACATGTTTATTTCAACGAAAGAAATTCAACTTCTATATGCAGATACAGATATGATGGGTGTTATTTACCATGCGAATTATTTAAAATGGTTTGAGCTCGGAAGGACCCAATTAATTGAGGATATTGGATTTAGCTATGTAGCTATGGAAGAGGCAGGTTATTATGCACCTGTCTATGATGTCAATTGTACATATAAGAAAGCGATTCGATATGGAGAGAAGGCATTTGTTCATACATGGGTTGAAGCAATCGATAGACTAAAAACGGTTTATGGTTATTCAATTGTCAATGGCAATGATGAAGTATGTGCGGAAGGAAGTACGACTCATATTGTGGTAAGAAAAGATGATTTCAGACCGGTTCAATTTAAGAAGGCTTTTCCTGAATGGTATCAAAAATATGAAGAAATAAAGAAAAAGTAGTTATGCACGGTAAAGCGAAGCTAGGGAGGGGTGGAGAATGGCTTTTGGAATCACGCGACAGGAATTGCTTGAATGGAAACAAAAGATTGATAAAGGTGAAATTGCTTTTCTTACTCATTATTGGCTCGACAGCCGTTTCCCAGAGAGTAAAACGGTCACAAAAGTAGGTTGTAGGGATATCGAAAAGCTAGTTGCTTGGGGAAAGCAGTATGGGCTGAAAAAAGAATGGATTGATAGAAGAAAAGACGGCTATTCACATTTTGATTTATTAGGACAGAAGCAAAAAGAAATCCTTGAAAAAGAGGGATTAATGAATCATCTTTGGTAATAGTTGTTCTATTCCATAGATGATTCAAATTAGTAAAAAAGCAGACGAAGTTACTTGTCTGCTTTTTTACTAATTTGGAATTCAGGCTCTTTTAATGTTGGATTAAAAGCAATATGCAAGTCGTGCTCATCAAAATACCATAAATCCTTTTCTTCAATATAAAAAGTAATTCCGTTGAGAGTGGTTTTTGTTCCAATCTGATCCGGTTCTTCTGTTGAGATTCCTAATGAGAAGCCTTTTTGAATTTGACTGGATCCGCCGTAGCGAGCATAAAATCGAACAAAATTTCCGTTCTTCAAGTCCATTTCATCTATATACCATTCTACTGCTTCGTTACTTATTGTGATGTTCATGTAAACCCATCCTTCGCTGTTTTGTTATACTATATCATCCGTATACCATTATCATTTAACAAACGTAATGAAATCATTACTAATCGTACACTAGATTTTCTGCATTGTACACTGCCTGTACATGAAAGTTCATCGATTGTTTATTCGTGAAACGTATGAAACATACGAACGAAAGTCGTTTCAGTCGAAAACGCACTAGTGCGGTTAAAAAAATAAGGATAAAATAAAGATTAGTAAGAAACAGTCGAGTGAATGGTGCAGCAATGGCGAAAATCAGCTTCATCTACTATTCTGACCTATATTTTACTGTAGGAATGAAGGTTCTAAGACCTAAAGGAAGAGTATTTATTCCACTCAATCATACACGTACTAAACAAAAGGAGATGTTAGTCTATTGTTTAAGGTTACAGCAGCCGCTATGACAATATTGGATCAAGCCATAAAAAAGGAACAAAAAGATGAATTTGAAAAGCTGTATGTCCGTCTTTCAATGGGTATTGGCTGAGGAGGACCGAAGCTTAAGCTGTCTCTGGAAGAGCGGCCTATTTCCGGTGATCAAGTGTACACATTTGATCTTGTTGATATTTTAATTCATGAGAAAGATTTTATTTATTTTGATTACACGAAGCTGGATTATATTAAAGATGTATTAGGTAACGGAACATTTCAATTACTTAAAATATAATAAGGAAAATAAGCTTTCATCATTAGCTGTTTTGTTCACAAGACTGTTATTGTTCCATATTTTCAAAAAAAGTAATGAGTTCATCAAAGTTATGAATCACCGTTTCCCGTCCAATGGATTCTTCATCATTTTCAGAGCAAGTAAATAACTCTAATAAAAATTCATCTTGATTCTCTGATGTGTCAATGGATGTATAGTAAATATAATTTTTATCTTCCTTTTTCATGTGGAGAACCTCCTATAGGTTTATTATATTTTTATTGTATATCAATTCTTCAAAAAAATTTATGAGTAAATATGGACATTTTTTAACATCAGTATTTTCATAATTATTAAATGAACAAATTTTGAACAAAAAGAGAGTGTGTATTAGACACTCTCTTTAACGAAGTTCAGTGATTTTCATTGTGTAAAGGCAATGCGACGGTAATTTTACTGCCTTTATTTTGATTAGTGCTTATGGAAATGGTCCCTTTATAATAATCGATAATGTCTTTGCAGACGGTAAGACCAATCCCTGTTCCCTTTGTCTTTGTTGTATAAAAGGGGGTAAACAGTTGATGGATGGTATCACTCGACATTCCGCAGCCATTATCAATGATATGAATAAAGACCTGTTGCTCATGTATTTCTGTGCGAATAATAATCAAACCAGTGTGAGTACCATGTTGTTCTATTGCCTCCATGGCGTTCTTAATAAGATTTATAAGAACCTGTTTTAATGCGTCTTTATCAATATAAATCTGAATATCTTCTTCAGAAAACTCAGTCAACAGTTCAATGTTTTTAGCTTTAGATTCACTTTCGAATAACTTAGCCATATTTATTAGAATTTTATTTATTGAAAGTAATTCCGTGTGACATTGGTTGGGCTTAATGTCGTTCAAAAAGTGATTAATAATGTCATTTACTCTTTCAATCTCATTCAGTGCAATTTCAGCATACTCGCCCCTGCCCATTTCTCCTAAAGCAGGTTGAAGTAATTCAAGAAATCCTTTAATCGTTGTCAGCGGATTACGAATTTCATGGGCCAATTCTGCCGCATGCTTTCTCATATCCAATAATTGCTCTCTAGCAAAGTTTGGCTCACCGATTTCAATTGTCAAAGATTCACTTTGGAATTCATTCGTCTTTATCATTATTCAATCGCATCCCTTTTTAAAGAATTAATCATGTGTAAAAACCGATTAATAAACAGTATGACGAATACTGACAATTTATGAGTAAAAAATGGGGAATAATGTCAAAATAAGTCAATAATAATGCTTTTCTATATGATACTAAATGATTGTAAGGTTCTTAAATAGATAAAATGAAGTATTTTCAAATCAAGCCCTCTTTGTTTCTAGGGTAAAATAACTAATTTCTCAAAAAAAGCAAGCACAATATGTGCCTGCTTCGATTGCTTTTTATCCAAGCCACTTTACTTTTGGTTCGGTTTTGTCTATGATTCGTTTAATATTGGCTCTATGTCTATAAATGACAAATAAAGTAAGAATAGCGACAACGATAATGAGTAAAATATCCTGGACAATAATGGAATAAATCAACGCTACAAGGCCGCCAAACATAGAGGATAGGGAAACATACTTTGTTATGTATAAGCAAATGAAGAAGCCTGCAATCATAATGATAAACATGAGCGGTGCGTACCAAAGTAAGACGCCTGCAGATGTCGCTACAGCTTTTCCACCCCGAAAGCCTGCAAATATTGGGTAGGTATGTCCTAGTACGGCAAATATCCCAGCAAATAAATAATGCATATCAGACTGAAAAAAAAGAGGCAAAGCAGCAGCCAGTGTTCCTTTTAAAATATCAGCAATCGTTACCGTAAGGCCTGCTTTTACACCTAGGACACGAAAGGTATTTGTGCCGCCTAAATTTCCGCTCCCATGCTGCCGGATATCCACTCCAAAAAACTTCTTTCCAATGATTAAGCCTGACGGAATGGACCCAATTAAATAAGCAAGAATAACAATGATTCCGTAGTCTAACATTCAAACTCTCCTTCTTTTTCGATGAATCAAAAATAACTGCACAAAGTTCCTATATATTTTACCATGTTATAACTAAAAGATTCCATTGACCAAATTATTTTATTTTTTTGCTTTGTTAAAGCACTATGTTGATAAGCCAGATTTTTGACTCATTCGTGTGAAATGAATATTTCACACGCCTTTCAGCTATGCTGAAAGGTTGCTGTATGGTCATGAAATAGTAGGAGAAAATGCATTTTCTCCTACTATTTCATGACCTACAGTTTAAATGAGTCAAAAATCAACAATATTATTTTAAGCACGAGTCGTATTCAAGATGAATTAAGGATTTACTAGATTGATATGCTAGCAGATCAACATCTAAACAATAATGAAATGAGGAAATTTCTTTTCAAGCAGGTGACATTTCGTTAGGATAAGGATGAGGAGGAACAGTGAAATGTCAAACATTGTTTATAAAAGAAGAAAAAACGCGAGAAAAAGCTTTGTGCTCGGTATAGTAAGTGTGCTGCTTGTGATTATTTCTAGCAGTCTATTCTTTTTGTACCCTTTTGCTTCAAATGAAACCGTAAACTACTTTCACGGAGAAAACCCCATTTTAGTTCATGGCAAGCAGGAGGGGAATGCTTTGATTGAGGGAGAAACTGTCTATGTCCCGCTTAGCTTCATGAAGGAAAAAATAGATGAATATATGATGTATGATGAAAAGTCTTCTTCAATCATTGTAACGATAAATAGTAAAGTCATCCAATTGCCAAAGGAATCTCACGTTTACTATATCAACCAAGAGCCTGTCCAAGTGCCCCTATCTGTTGTAAAGGAAAGTAATGGAGAACTGTATGTAGCTTTAACTCCGTTGCTTGAAATCTATGGAATTCAATACACTATTTTACCAGAAACAAAGGCGATTGAAATTGTGAGAAATGGACAAAAAGTGGTAGAAGGTTCGATTAGAGCTGAGGATGTCCATGAAGAAAAACTGCGTTTAAGAGTAGAGCCTAATCAGCAGTCTCCCTTTACAGAACGGGTGATTGATAAAGAAAAAGTGAAGATAGAACATGAAAAAGAGGATTATTACCTTATCCGCAAGGAAAACGGGATTGCCGGTTATCTTCGTAAAAAGTATGTAGAAAAGGGGCAAACGACAACCATTGAGATCAATCAGGATACTCCGGAACTTGTGACACCTATGTTTGACGGACCCATTCACTTAACCTGGGAAGCGGTTTATAGCAAAAACCCTAACCCGGCAATGATTCCAGAGATGCCAGGCGTAAATGTGGTTTCGCCCACATGGTTTGAGCTAAGTGGGACGGATGGTTCGGTAAAAAACCTAGGATCCCAAGAATACGTTAACTGGGCACACAATAAAGGCTATCAAGTGTGGGGCTTATTTTCTAATGCTTTTGACCCGGATCTTACACATGAAACTCTTCAACATTATGAATCTCGTCAACATATCATTAGGCAGCTGCTTCAATATAGTAAAATGTATCAGTTGGATGGAATTAATATTGATATAGAAAACGTACGTGAAGAAGACGGGCCGTTTGTTACACAATTTGTGCGGGAGGCCGCTCCTTATTTGCATCAAGCCGGCTTAGTTGTATCTATGGATATTACATTTATTACGACTGGTAATTGGTCTGCTTTTTATGAACGCGAGAAACTGGCCCAATCTGTTGATTATTTAATTGTTATGGCCTACGATGAGCATTGGGGCTCCTCTCAAACAGCGGGAAGTGTGGCCAGTTTGCCATGGGTGGAAGAAAATTTACAAAGATTATTGGATGTAGTACCAAATGAAAAATTAATTCTTGGCGTTCCGTTATATACACGATTATGGGAAGAAAAACCATCAGGTGACATGTCATCAAAGGCATTGTCGATGGCGGAGGTTAAGGAATGGTTGGCGACAAATGGTGTAACCCCTAGCTATGATGAACAAAGCGGGCAAAACTACGCAGAAGCAGTGGATCCCGTTACTCAGTCTACTTATCGAATTTGGCTGGAAGATGAACTATCTTTAAACAAGCGTGTTGATCTTGTTTCAAAGTACAAGTTAAAGGGAATCGCTAGCTGGTCAAGATCGTTTGCAGATGAAACCGCATGGCTGGCTCTTTCAATAGAAACGAAACCCATTGCACAAAAGTAATAGATTCGTGAAGGCGGGATTCATTTAGGTGAATTCTCCTATTTGCGGCATATGATTATTGATTCGTTCTCTAATATGATACACTTAAAGAAGATTGGGAAATAATGTTATCGTCAACATGACGATATAAAAATTAGGAGGGAATAAGAATGGCAATTGAAAATCCAACAAGGGATGAAATCCGAGAAATTTTGAAAAAAGCAAAGCGCATTGCAGTAGTAGGTTTGAGTGACAACCCTGAGCGTACTTCTTATATGGTTTCTAAAGCGATGCAGGATGCTGGATATGAAATCATTCCAGTTAACCCAAAAGGAGTTGAAATCTTAGGAGTTCAAGCTGTGAAAAGCTTGAAAGAGATTGAGGGACATGTGGATATTGTTAATGTATTTCGTCGTTCAGAGCACTTACCTGAAGTGGCAAAAGAATTTGTTGAAATTGATGCTGATATTTTTTGGGCTCAGCAAGGACTTGAAAATGAAGAGGCTTATCAATTTCTAAAAGAAAAAGGTTATACGGTAATCATGGATCGTTGTATAAAAGTGGAGCATGCTATGACCAAATAAATAACAGGATGAAAAAGCGTATACCGATAGTATTTTTGGTATATGCTTTTTATTTTAAGACTTCTCCAAAGCCCTTATTTTCATATTCTCCCATGGATGATTGGCGGTATTTTTTCCTCTGCGTCTTAAAATCTCATTTGCCAAATTAAAATAAATCGATAAAATAATACCTAGACTCTCGTTTCGGATATGTTATGATAATAAAAGGAACATTTGTTCTTTATGTTATTATGTTATGATACGATTTAGGAGATTTTCTGGAATAATTCAGTTTTTTTTACATCAAATGGTATATGTAAAAAGTAATATTGTAGAATGATTAATAAAATGGAATAATCTTTCTTTGTGATGAAGAGGAGAATCCGAATAAAAAGAGAATACCATTAGAACAAATGAAGACAACAGATCAAAAAACGTATAAGTATAAATGGAATCTTAATATAACACGTTAATCGATCTTTGAATTGACATGAAAGGGGAATGTTCGTGGCAAGAAATCAAACGGCATTTGATTATAATGATGATGCCATACAAGTCTTAGAAGGGCTTGAGGCAGTCCGTAAGCGCCCAGGAATGTATATCGGCAGTACGGATTCAAGAGGGCTGCATCATCTCGTATATGAAATTGTAGATAATTCAGTAGATGAAGTGTTAGCCGGCTATGGTGATCATATTATCGTCAAAATACACAAGGATAATTCAATCAGTGTCCAGGATAAAGGACGAGGAATGCCGACTGGTATGCATAAAATTGGCAAGCCTACGCCTGAAGTTATCCTAACTATTCTTCATGCGGGCGGTAAGTTTGGACAGGGTGGTTATAAGACGAGCGGAGGTTTACATGGTGTTGGCGCATCTGTTGTCAATGCTTTATCCGAATGGCTTGTTGTGAAAATAAAACGTGATGGTGTTGTGTATGAACAGCGCTTTGAGAATGGCGGAAAGCCTGTTACAACATTAGAGAAAATTGGGAAAACGAATCAATCGGGTACGACTATACACTTCAAACCAGATGCATCGATTTTTTCAACCACAACCTATAATTATGAAACACTCTGCGAACGTCTTCGTGAATCAGCTTTTCTATTAAAAGGTGTAAAAATAGAAGTCATTGATGAGCGCAATGATTTTCATGAAGTCTTTCATTATGAAAATGGATTGGAAGCATTTGTGCAATATTTAAATGAGGAAAAGGATGTATTGCATCCAGTGATTAGTTTTGAAGGTGTCCAAAATGGAATGGAAGTGGATTTCGCTTTTCAATTTAACGATGGGTACTCTGAAAATGTATTGTCATTTGTTAACAATGTTCGGACAAAAGATGGCGGGACGCATGAAGTTGGTTTAAGAACAGCTTTAACGCGTTCTGTCAATGACTATGCACGTAAAGTGAGTCTGCTTAAAGAGAAGGATAAGAATTTGGATGGTTCCGATATACGAGAAGGCTTTTCAGCTGTTATTTCCGTTCGTATCCCGGAAGAGTTGCTTCAATTCGAAGGTCAGACGAAAGGGAAGCTTGGAACCAGCGAAGCTCGTTCGGCAGTAGATGCCGTTATTTCCGAGAATCTAACTTATTTTCTCGAAGAAAACCCTGATATTAGTACATTGTTAGTGAAAAAATCGATTAAGGCATTTCAAGCCCGCGAAGCAGCTCGTAAAGCTCGTGAAGAAGCACGAAGCGGAAAGAAACGAAAACGCTCAGAAGCGCTGCTTTCTGGTAAATTGACTCCTGCCCAATCTAGAAATCCACAGAAAAATGAGTTGTATTTAGTTGAGGGAGATTCTGCAGGAGGTTCAGCAAAGCAAGGCCGTGATCGTCGTTTTCAGGCTGTGCTGCCATTACGGGGCAAGGTGATTAACACTGAAAAAGCGAAACTGTCCGATATTTTTAAAAATGAAGAAATTAATACCATTATTCATACAATAGGTGCCGGTGTGGGTGCAGATTTTCAAGTTGAAGATGTAAACTACGATAAAATCATCATTATGACGGATGCTGATACAGACGGTGCCCATATTCAGGTTCTGCTGTTAACTTTCTTTTACCGCTATATGAAGCCTTTAATTGAGGCGGGTAAAGTATATATTGCTTTGCCGCCGCTCTATAAAGTCAGTAAGGGGACTGGAAAGAAAGAAGTAATAGAATATGCCTGGAGTGATGATGACCTTCAAGATACGATTAAAAAGGTCGGAAAAGGGTATATTCTTCAGCGTTATAAAGGACTTGGGGAAATGAATGCGGATCAGCTGTGGGATACAACGATGAATCCAGAAACAAGAACATTAATACGAGTGAGGATAGACGATTTAGCTCGTGCCGAACGCCGAGTGACCACGCTAATGGGAGATAAGGTTGAACCGCGTCGTAAATGGATTGAATCCAATGTTGCTTTTGGTTTGGAAGAAGACGGAAGCATTCTTGAAAATGAGAACATTTCAGTCTTAGAGGAGGGTGATCCTTCATGAGTTCAGTAGAAAAGTTTCATGATCTTCCTTTAGAAGAAGTAATTGGCGACCGATTTGGCCGCTATAGTAAATATATTATTCAAGATCGTGCGCTTCCTGATGCACGGGATGGATTAAAGCCTGTTCAGAGGCGTATTCTTTATGCGATGCACGTAGAAGGAAATACGCATGAAAAGAACTTCCGCAAATCAGCCAAAACAGTTGGTAATGTTATAGGTAACTATCACCCCCATGGTGATTCTTCTGTATATGACGCAATGGTTCGTATGAGTCAGGATTGGAAGGTGCGAAATGTACTGATTGAAATGCATGGAAATAATGGGAGTATTGATGGTGACCCGCCGGCTGCCATGCGTTATACAGAAGCAAGACTGTCAGCTATTTCAACCGAACTTTTGCGTGACATCGATAAAAGAACCGTTGATTTAGTACCAAACTTTGATGATACATCCAATGAACCTACCGTATTGCCAGCAGCGTTTCCGAATCTGCTTGTTAATGGATCGACAGGTATTTCTGCCGGGTATGCGACAGAAATACCTCCTCATCACCTGGGTGAAGTCATTGATGCAGTGATGTACCGTATGGATAAGCCTGATTGTTCAGTAGATGAGTTAATGGAATTTGTCAAAGGTCCGGATTTTCCAACAGGTGGAATTATTCAAGGTGTGGATGGCATTAAAAAGGCCTATGAAACGGGAAAAGGGAAAGTTATTGTCCGTGGAAAAACAGAGTTTGAAACCATTCGCGGCGGAAAACAGCAGATTGTAATTACTGAAATACCTTATGAAGGAAACAAAGCCAATTTAGTCAAAAGAATCGATGAGTTTCGTCTAGATCGTAAGGTTGAGGGAATTGCAGAGGTGCGCGATGAAACCGATCGGACAGGCCTACGAATTGTTATTGAACTGAAAAAAGAAGCGGACGCGGAAGGTGTCTTAAATTATCTATTTAAAAATAGTGATTTACAGATTACTTATCATTTTAATATGGTGGCCATTTATAATAAACGCCCTAAGTTAATGGGGCTTAGAGAATTGCTAGATGCTTATATTGGTCATCGAAAAGAGGTTGTCACAAGACGTTCCGAATATGATTTATTGAAAGCGCAAGATCGATCACATATTGTAGAAGGTTTAATGAAGGCTTTATCTATTCTAGATGAAGTGATTGCTACCATCCGAGCCTCAAAGGATAAGCGTGATGCAAAGAATAACTTGATGGCAAACTATCAATTTAGTGAACCACAGGCTGAAGCAATTGTTTCTTTACAACTTTATCGTTTAACAAATACGGATATTACAGCATTAAGAGAAGAAGCGGCAGAATTAGCTAAGAGAATTGAAGAGTTAACAGCTATATTAAGCAATGAGAAGAAGCTGTTATCCGTCATTAAGAAGGAGTTAAGAGAGGTTCAAAAACGATTTATCGATACGAGAAGAACGAAAATCGAAGCGGAAATTGAAGAAATTAAAATTAATCTTGAAGTGCTGATTGCTAGCGAGGATGTCATCGTGACCGTTACAAAGGACGGATATGTGAAACGTACAAGCCAGCGGTCGTATGCTGCTTCAAATGGCCAGGATTTTGGCATGAAGGATTCAGATAGGCTGATTGCTCAGCTTGATATGAATACAACCGATGTTTTATTGCTGTTTACAAACAAGGGAAATTACTTATTTTGTCCTGTTCATGAGCTTCCTGAT
>Ga0180215_1001989_pt1 | contig 21381 bp, 13 predicted proteins | sample eDN3rd37CBELigBY_FD_128871 | JGI IMG/M metagenome (GOLD analysis project Ga0180215, IMG submission 128871) | Enriched backyard soil microbial communities from Emeryville, California, USA - eDNA 3rd pass 37_C BE-Lig BY (version 2) (version 2) | ecosystem: Environmental > Terrestrial > Soil >... | reverse complement strand
TTTATACTTTTTTGATAAAAATTCGGAACATAAATAAAAATTATTTCATTAAATTTTATTTTTTTTTTTAAAAAACCGATTATAGAAAATAATTTTTTCCTAGTACCTCTTATTTGTAAAATAATTTTTTTATACTTTTTAAGTTTTTTGTTTAAATCATTTAGTACCAATTTTAAAATTAAATATAAAGTTTTTATATGTTTTTTTGATTTTTTGTCGTTAACTTTTAATTTTTTTAATACAAAACCTGAAGATACAGCTAGGGCTGTTTTGTCAAAAATTGTTATGTTTATAAAAGGTTTTTTATTTTTAATATTAAGCATAAATATATAATATTTTTTAAAATTATTTAATTCTAATTTTTGTAAATTATTTTTGTCAAAGTTATAAAAATTTAAATATTTTAAAAATAGATTATATAAATTTTTAAATTCGGTTAATGTTATTAAGTCTTTGTAAAAATTAATTTGATTAAATTCAAAAAGAATTTTTTTTATAAAAAATTTAAAATATTTCCTATTTAATTCAAAATCTTTTTTCCAAAAAAATTCTTGTACAGCAACCTCATTTTCAGTACCTACAAATTCTGGCATTTTTTCTTCAGGAACATAATTTATAATTGTATTTATTTCTACCAAACCTTCACTATTTTTTTCTAAATTTGAAATATCGATATTAGCTAAAATTCTAGACGCGTTTAAACGGTATTTTGCATTTATATTATTTTCTTGTTGAAAAGAAATTTTGGGTAAATAATTGGAATTGAACCAATAACCTTTAGGGCCACAACCTAACGCTCTACCAATTGAGCTATATCTACCAATTTAGTTATTAAAATTGTCAATTTAAAGCATTCATTTGCCAATCATAAACTAACGATAAAATTATCAAGCCTATAAATATCAACACAACTATAAAATTAAAATAATTTAAATAAAATAAATTAAAAAATAATGGTATAATTAAAGTGAATTCAATATCATATAAGATTAAAAAAACACAAATCATTGAAAAATTAAAATTTATTTGTATATTAATATCAGATGTTGATTTAAATCCACATTCATAAAAATTTTTTTTTGTTGTATGATTTTTTTTTGTAAAAAAAAATTCACCGACTCAAGTTAAAAATCAAAAAATCAACGTAAACACAAAAATATTTTGCACTAAAAATATAATAACTACATCACCCAAACTTTAATTTATAATTTTTATTATAAGTAGTTTATTTTAAATTATAATTCCATATATAACGATTTATAAATAAATTATTTTTTGAAAAAATTTCAGTTTTATTTTCAATTTTGTTTATTTCATTAAAATTTATATTTTTATTTATATTTTTAAAAATTATTAATATTATAATACCCATAGCGTATTCAACACCTGCAAAACCTAATATAAAAAGACTAAAGGATATTAAATTTATATCATCATTTATAGAACCTAATGTTAAACTATAACAATATAAAATAACCCAAATTAATTCAGAATAAAATAATAATTTAATAAAATTATCAATATTACTTAAAAATAATAAAATACTTATTCAAAATAAAAATGACCAAAAGTTTATTCAATTTTGCAATGAATAATATATAAATATATTAAATTATTTAATAATAGTATGTAACAGGTATATAATGTATAATATGCATAATACGCTTTTAATAGTATTGTGTTTTATAGAATTTTAAAAATGAAAACTATTTTTAATTTATAAAAAGTAATAATTATAATTCTATAAATTCGTTTTTAATATAATTTACTTTATTTTCAAAAAAATCAAAATAAATTTCCTCATAACCTTCTGTTGGAAAATCTTTTAACATTGGAAATTCATTCCTAGAATAATCTAATAATAATGATCTGTTGTCTTTTTTATTTAAATAATTTATATTGTACATTTCACTATTCTCTCTTTCTAACCAGCTAGAATTTATATAAATAGAATCAATAGAATCTGTATTATTATTTATTGCTTGAATTAGCGTTATTCTTGATTTTAAATGATAAAAATAATATATGTTGTACTTTATAAATCGACTCTCATTAAATAACTTATCCATTTTTTTATTTAGTTTATTATATTTTAAAGTATCGATAATTGACATGTCAATTAATGTAGAATAACTAAAAAATATTTCATTTTTTATAAATATATTAATATTTTTATATCACTTTTTTGGTATTATACATAAATAATGATTAGAATTTAGGTGTGTTGATGTATAAATAACAGGTTTAATTTTTTCAAAAATTATAAATAAATTTATAGGAAATTGGTGTTTTTTAAAAAACATTAACTGTTTTTTTTTTTTTGTTAATAATTATTTAATTTTATATATATTATAATCATAAATTTAAATTATATTATATATTTTTAAATAAGTAGAAATTTTATAAATTTTTTAATATGGCAGTACCTAAAAAACGAAAAAGCAGAGCGTGAAAACGGCATAAATTAAATTTAATTTTTTTAAAAAATAATATATCAATATATTCTAATACAAATAGTAAGTTATTCGATCTTAATTCTTACACCAATAAAGAGTTTTACAATCGATTTTTAAATACTTCCAATTAACTGTATTTCGTATTATATAAACTTCACTATAGATGTAAAAAATTAAATAGTTTGGTAAATTTTTTGTTTGGTTTGGTTTCAAAGAAATTATTTTAATTTAAGTATTTTAAATTTAGTAAAGTATTTTTCTACATTAACTGTAGCTTTTCATGATATACATTCATTGTTTGGATTTTTTATAATTTTAGTAGTTATGTCTCAATTAGTAAGTGGAACGATGTTATCATTTAGTTTGGTTCCTGAAGCTATGATGGTTCCAATAGTGCGTGATGAAGAAGATATTGAAGATTTATATACAGATGATTTTTTTTGAATACACGAGCGAGGTGTTGATCTTTTATTTATATTTTCTTGGATTCATTTATTTAGGAAGTTATACATAAATTCATTTGAATATGAACACGAAATCGCTTGAAAAAGCGGTGTTTTTACATTTATGATTTTACAAGTTGTTACATTTTTTGGATTAGTTTTATGTTGTACTCATTTAAGTGAAATAACTTTAACTATTGCTGCAAATATTATGCATACTTTTTTTTTATTTCATGGAAAAGTTTATTGGTGAATTTTTACAGATAAAAATTTGAATACCGATACATTAATAAGATTAGCGTACGGGCATTATGTTTCTGCATTTTATATGGCTTATTTAGGTATTTTGCATGGTATAGATATGCATTATGATTGAAAAAATGAGTCTACATATGATGGTTTGGACGTTGAGATGTCTTGATGGGATGAAGCGCTATCTAATGAATTAGGATCGTTTATTGAATTTTTAGTAATTTTAAATTTACTTTGTTGATGATTATATCCAGAACCAGAAGCACTATCATACGAAATTTTTATGTGGGGTGATATTGGTTTAATTTCTGATGTTCGTTTTTATGGAGTAGCACCTCATTGGTATTTTCGACCATTTATGGCTTGATTAATTGTTTGCCCGCATCACAAAACAGGTATTTTTGGTTTATTATTTTTATTTTTTGTTTTGTTTCATCAACCAACATTACATGGTGTTAATGAACATAGTTATTTTTACAAAAAAAAGTTGTTTTTTTCAGGGATTAAAGTTAAACAAATAAAATTTTACAAACAATATAGTTTAAATTTAGAGCTGAATTTATTTTATCAATTTTTTTATTTCTTTTTTTTAATGTGTGCTTTATATACAAACACATTTTTACCTTATGGTAGATTTTATAACAGATTAGGTGGTAACATTGGTATGTTAGGAGCATATTTTTTTGTTTTTTTTTATTTAAGCGCTATTTTTTTAAGACGACCTGTATTTATTGGTTTATATTTTTATTTTATATTTAATAAAGTAAATTTTTTAAAAAAATCTTTTTTATAATTTAATGGCTTTTTACGATTTTTTTTTTTATGAGTATTTTTATTTAAATTATTTTTATTTAAATTATTTTTATTTAAATTATTTTTATTTAAATATTATAAATTTTAGTTCTTTTTTCCACTATTTAAATTAAATAAAACCTATGTTTAAGTTACTAAAAGATGGGTACGAAAAACTGAAGAATTTTATTATCGTTAACGCTGATTCTACAAAATTTTATTTTGCGCTTATTTCTAAAAAATCTTTTTTTTTTTTTAATATTTTTGAAAAAAGTAAAGAAAATATTAAAAATTTATATCTAAAATATAAAACTACTGTAGGTTTTTTTTTTAAATGAGGTTTTCTTTTTTTTCTCTTTTTTTTTTTAATTTTACCTTTTTTATTATTAACAATTTATTTTTTTATTGTGTTAGATAAAAATATTTTAATAGAGAGTTTTGAAGATTCAATTATTTTTACAAATAATGTTTTTTTTTCTTTTTATTTAAAGAAATTATTTAATTTTGTTTTTTTTTTAAGAGAAAATATGCTAGACTATAATTTTTTTGAAATTTATTACGTTAAAATTTTGTCGGATAAAATTTATTTTTTTTGTACAAATTTATTTGAAAGTATTTTGTTTTTTTTTAAAAACGTTGTTTTACTTATTAATGTATTTATTAAACATAATTTTGGGGTTTCTATAGATCCGTTCATATTTCCAATTTTTTGATATATTTATGATTTATTTTATTTACTTTACTCATCATGAATTGATAATTTGGGTGATGTACTAACTGAAGTTTTTTTTTTTATACATTCACAAATTAAATTTTTTTGATGTTTTGATGAATGATCTTTACCAATTTTTTTTTTATTTTTTATTTTGTTTATATTAACCAATGTATCAAGTTTATTTTTTTTATCATTTTTAGGTTTTTATGGCGTTTTTATATTAAATTTAATTAGTTTAATTTTATTTTGGTTTTCCTCAATTTTCTATTTAAATAATTTTTTTATTTATAACTATATATATAATATAAATTTAGGACGTTGGTTTGTATTAAATTTAAATTTTTGTGTTAACTTTGATTTATATATTGATGTAATTTCGTTTAGTTTTATGTTTTTAACTTTAACTATTGCAGTATTTGTATACATATACGCTTTTTCATATTTTAGGTATGAACCTAATGTCGAAAGACTTATTTTGTTGATAAATTGTTTTGTAATTAGTATGATTTTATTAGTTATAAGTGGGAATTTTTTTGTTTTATTTTTGGGTTGAGAATTAATAGGTTTAACATCATTTTTTTTGATAAATTTTTGATCTACTAGAATGTCTACTGTTAAATCTGCCTTTAAGGCCTTTGTTTTTAACAAGGTTAGTGATGTGGCATTATTTACAGTTGTTATACTAGTTTACTTTTGTTTTAATGAAATTAGTATTTCTGTTTTTAATCAACAAATTTCCTATTATAATACATTTTTTTTTAAAATCGGGGGTTACGATATACCGTTTTTGGAGATAGTTTCATTTTTTTTTGTTTTATGTGCTTTTATAAAATCTGCTCAATTCGGGTTTCATATTTGATTACCTGATTCTATGGAAGCCCCTGTGCCAGCTTCTGCACTTATTCATTCTGCTACACTAGTTTCAGCTGGAATTTTTATATTGTTACGATTTAGTTATTTGTTTGAGTATTCAGTTTACTCTTATTATGTAGTCCCTATCATAGGGTCATTTACTGCTTTTTTTGGTGGTTTATGTTCTGCGTATCAATCTGATATTAAAAAAATTTTAGCTTACTCTACAATTAGTCATTGTGGATTTTTAATGATTTGTTATAGCACTTATATACCTGAGTATACAATTTTATATTTATACATTCATGGTTTTTTTAAAGCTGCAGTTTTTTTGTGTGTGGGTAACATCATAAGATTTAGTCGTAATTGTCAAGATTTTAGGCGAATGGGTGGGTTTTACAAATATCTACCATTTGAATGTTTTTCTAGTTTTATATGTTTGATAAATTTGAGCGGATTACCCTTCACTATAGGTTTTTACATAAAACATTTATTATTGATTGGTGTTTATTTAAATAATTTTTTATTATATTTTATTTTTATAAATATTTTAGGGGGCGCTATTTTTGGTCTTATATATTCGTATAGACTTTTTTATTATGTTTTTTTTGATTTTAGAAAATCAAAAAAAATTATTTATAATCAAGCGAATAGGGAAATATTAAAATCACATAGTTTTTATTCTAATACCTCATTAGCATCGAATTTTGCTATTTTTGGTTTAATACTAACGTCTTATATTGTTTCATTATATTTGTTAGATATTTTTTTAAATAAATCTGCTGTTGGTAATGGATTAACAATTTATAGCATAAATTCTACGCAGTCTTCTGAATTTACAAATCCAGTATTAACTTTATTTAATAACATCGGATATTTTAACTGGATTTTATTGTTATTTATTTTTATTATAATAACAGCTTCTTGAAGAAATATATATAAATATTATTTGGTATTTGATTATATATATTTAGTAATTATATTTTTTATATTTTTTTATATTTTTTATTGTTTATTGACGTTTTTGTAATACTATAATAAAAAGTTGTTTGTTTAATATTTTTTTTATAATTAATTTTGAGTATAAAACACTATGCTGTATTTTATGCAATAATATTATATTATTTTAATAAATTTATATTAATTTACGTAGTAAATTATTATTTATGTGAGGGAATATCGTTACAGAAGTTGCATTACAAACTAATTTTGGTGTCGGATTTAATAATACTAAATCAGATGTGTTAATTCATTTAACCCAATGACAATATTGATGGTGATTTTGATTTTGATTTCTATTTGCATTTTATTATTTAATAATTTTAAGAATTGTCAGATTTAGGACATTAAAATTTAGGCCTAGATTGGCTACCACATTTAGACCCCATGGTAAATGAGGAGATTTAATTATTTGTTTGATTCCTATTTCTTGATGTGCAAATATTATCACAAATTCTTCGTTAATTTTGAGGATGATAGAATGGCAAGCAGAAACAGGTTTACTAACTATCCGTATTAGAGGAAAACAATGGTATTGAATTTATAAGTTTGAATTAAAAACTTTTACTGATATATTAACAGTACCTAAAAATATAGGTAATAATAAATGGATTGTTTCTACTCCAGGAGATTTACAAGTTTCTGATGATTATTTACATATTTTACAATTAAGATCGCAAAATAAATGAGTCCATGATTTTTGAAATGATCTTATACAAAAATTTTCTAAAAAAAAAGACTTTAATTTAATATCACCACAAGAACAATTAAAATATGATTTTTATGAAACATTTAATAAAATATTTTTGTATAAAATGTATCGTTCATCGACATTAAATCTTCAAAATTTTAATTTAGCTTTTGATGGGGATATTTTTGTTAACTTAAATGAAAAATATTCGGTTTTAAATAAAACTTTTAATTATAAAACGAGAATTTTTAATAAAAAATCGTTTTGAAATGAAATATCTCAAGTTGAAGATTTTGGATATTTTTTTAAATTAACAGATTGAATTTTTTCATATAAAAATTTTTTTTTAAGAAAAAATCAAGTTGAAATTAAAAATGTTTTTTTTGATTTTTTTAAGACCGAATCTAATAATTTTAAGTATAAAAATACTTTATATTTTTATAATGATTTTTTAGAAACTAATAGATGGGTTAAAAGGGGTCAAATTAATTCTCCTGTTAGAATTATTAAATACCCTATTTCAAACAAATCAAATTTTGATTTTAATTCTCAAATAATTGAATTATTTAAATTTCGGTTTTCCGAAAACGAGACTAATATTAAACATAAACCTGTACCAAATTCAACGTTTTTAACAATGAAACAAAAACGATATAAAAGGAGAAAAACCATTCCTTTAAGAGTTAAATTTGAAAAATTACCTGAAGGTGGGAGTACTAAAAAAGTTAGATGAAGCGCTAATCCATATCTTTTTAATAATGAAAGTATTATTGAAAATTTTGGTAATCCTTCAAAACAATATAATTTTTTTAAAAAAAATAAAACTAGATATGAAAATACATCGCTAGTTTTATCAAAGAGGTTATTAAGAACTAGACGGACCTTAGTTTTACCAGCTCATGTAAATATTACTGCAATAACTAATAGTTATGATGTTGTTCATTCATGATTTATTCCTGGTTTAGGTTTAAAAATGGATTGTATACCTGGAAGAGCAACCCACCATAATTTTTATATTGATAATGTTGGATTTTATTATGGTCAATGTGCAGAAATTTGTGGTAGATACCATCATCACATGCCAATTAGAATTTGTGCTCTCCCATTTGAGCATTTTTTATTATGATGGCATACTTTTGGTCTACCAAAACTTCTTTTTACTAAAAATATTAAAAGAGTTTCTTACCATTACGGAGTTAGGAAATATAAATGATAATTTTAGTATAAATATATTAGCATTAATTTGCAATATAAATATCATATAAATAAGGTTGTAAAATACTAAATTTATTATATTAGGATGAGTAAATTTTTAATAATTACAGGGGTGTGATCTTAGCTCTGGATAAACGCTAGCCAGACGCCTGACACATGCAAGCTGAATGGCTAATTAAGACATGGTTTTTTTATAAAACTGTATTTTAATTTCCATGGCGGCAGGGTGAGTAAATATTTATTTTTTACCGAACAATTATCTTGAATAGATAATAAATCGAATTTGTTAATGAATTAATAAATCCGATAAAGATGTTTTTTTGTTTATATTTATTATAATAATTTTTTTTATTTAAATGATTTTTAAAAGTTATAAATATATTTTTAATTTCGTTGTTTGATAAATAAATTTAAGATTAGGTCTTGTTCCTTTATTTTTTTTTTTAAATAAAAAAAAGATACATTTTTTTTTTGTAATTTAAAAGGATAATTGTGTCCTGGAATAGCCAACGATCTTTAGTTGATTTAGAAGAGGAATCAGCCACAGGGGGTATGAGAACAACCTCCCGTTTTGCAGCAGTGGGGAATCTTAAGCAATATGTTAAGGCATGACTTAGCGAACTGGTGAAGATGAAGACGACTATGGCAGTTGTAAAGTTTGTGCGTAAGTTAAAATGATGATATTAAATTTAAATAGAAGCTATGGCCAATACATGTGCCAGCAGCCGCGGTAATACATGAGTAGCGAGCGTTATCCGTATTTATTAGGCGTTAAGGATGCGTAGGTGGAAAAAGAAGCTATATTTAACTATAACAGAATATTGGGTTGAACTATAAAACCTTTTTTCTTGGTTTTTTATTTTGTTAACGGTTGTTGTGAACTAGTGATAAAATACGATGAGTTTACAGCGATTTTCTTAAGTGAAAACAGTTTGCAAATAAAAAATGACGCTGAGGCATTAAAGTATAGTTATCGAATAGGATTAGACACCCTATTAGTTTATACCTTAAACGATGGGTATTAAATCTTTTTGATTAAAGTTAACACGTAAATACCCCGCCTGGGCAGTACAGTCGCAAGGTTGAAACTTAACAGAATTGGCGGGAATTTGTTTAAACGGTGGAACATGTGGTTTAATACGATAATCCGCGGAAAATCTTACCAAAATTTTTAATAAAATTTTATCCTTTAATTGGGATTTTTTTCAATATTTTATTAAGCTGGTATTGCATGGCTGTCGTCAGTTCTTGTTGTGAAATATAGAATTAAGTTTTATAACGAACGCAACTCCTATTTTTAGTTTTAATTTTCATTCAGAAATTTGAAAATTTTTAATTTTTTAAAATTGAAATTAATTTTCTGAAGCTAATTTTCTAAAAATTAGATTTTTATTATTGATTGCTTCAATAATTTAAAAAGGAGGTAGGGAATGAAGTCAAGTCGTTATGATCCTAGTATTTTGGGCTACACACGTGTTACATAGGTAAAGACAAAGAGTTGCGAAAAATTAATTTTTAGCAAATCTCTAAAAATTATCTTAGTCCAGATTGTTTTCTGTAACTCGAAAGCATGAAGATGAAATCGTTAGTAATCGTAAATTAGTACGTTACGGTGAATGTTATATCAAATTTTGCACACACCGCCCATCACGCTCTGAAAATTATTTTATCTCAAAGGACCTGTGAATTAAATTAATGCTACTTAGTAAATATAAAATAATATATTATATATTTCGAGGCTTTCATTTCTATAAAATATATAATTTTATTATTGTATATTTTTAACTTTTTTATATAAGTTTTTGTATAAGCTTTGTCTTTCTTAGCGCGGGTTGATAGAATAAAGTAGTTATCTGAGTGAAGTTGACACAAGGTACTGGTAGGGGAACCTGTTGGTGGAATATAATTTTTTTATTATATGGTTTTTTTTTTTTTTTTAGATACAATAAAGTATCGTTTTTTTTTATTGGATTTAAATTTTATTTTTTATAAATTTTGTTTTATGTTTAATTCAATTTTCACATTTTCTGATGAAATATTATTAATTTGTTTAATTTATAATTTTGTAAAATTAATTATTTTTAATTCAATTATTGAGTTAATTTGACCAACAAATTATTTTAATAAAAAACATAACATAAATTTTTCTTTAATTAAGTTCAGGGGTTTTACTGAAACAATTTTAAAATTACGATTAAAAAATTTTAAAAATGATTTTTTTTATAAAATATTTTTACGTTATTTTTTTTTTAAAAAAAAACTTAAAAAATAATTTTTTATTTATGGTAGGCTAGGGTTTACTTTATTTTTCTAATTAGATTAAGATGTTATTTATTTATTTTTTATGGTTAATTTTTAAATTTATTGTTCAATTTTTTTTTTATATAACTAATAATTATATTTATGTTTTTTATTTAGAGTTATTAAGGAATAAGAAAAATAGAGATTTAAAACAACAAGCTAGTATTTTTGAAAAAAGTAGTAACGATGTTTTTATTTTGAATCAATTAGTTTACAGAAGTATAGAGGTTTTTAGTGATTTTTTTTTGAATATTTTAAGGTTTTTTTTTGAGCCTTCCTATATTTCTCAAAATTTTAAATTTTTTTTGAATTGGTTTATTGATATGTATCCTAAAAATATCGAAGAAAATAATTTTTATTTCGATAAATTCAGATTTAAAAAGTATGTGTATTTTTTAGAAAATGCTTATAAATCTAATTCTTTTAAATTAAAAATGTTTAATCGCCAATCGGAATATAAAACAAAAAATCTAAAATTGTTAGTTAGACAGTATAATTTTTTTTTTGATTCTGAGTTCAGGCTTCTTTTTTTAAATATATGTGTTAGATTTTTTGATAAAGTACATAAACATCATTTGTTTTTTTATTTTTTATTAATTCAATTATTTTTTTTTAAAAATTTTTACAAATTTATTAGTAATTTTTTTTATTTTAAAGTTTCAGAAAAAAATCTAATAAAACTTAATTTTGTTTTTTATTGGTATTTACAAGAATGTGATGGTTACTTGTATGTTTTTGATAATAATAAATTATTAGACTGATATAAAATAAATTTCGATTTCTTGGAGCTAATTATTTTTTCTAAAACAAAATCCAATCCTAAAACTTTGAATTTACGAAAATTTTTTAGATTAAATAAATTTTTATATTTTTCAAAAATTTATAAAAATTATAATAAAATCTATTTTAATATTTTTAAAAAATTGTCGATTTTAGATAATTCGCTAAGTATTAAGAAATTGCTTTTTTTTAAAATTAATGAATTATACAAATATAAATTCACTTTTAGTTTTAAAAAATCTAATTTTTCAAAAATCTTACCTATAAGATTTTCTGAATCTTCTATGAATAAATATATTTCATTAAAAAATTTAAATTCTTATAATTTTTTTTTTTTACGTAAAAAAAAAATTTTTAATAAAGGTAGGTATTCTAGAAATAGACAATTATATAGAACTGGGGTTTATTGGTGTTTATGGTTAAATATAATTATTGTTTATGGTTTATTTTTTTTATTTTATAGATTTACATTTAATTTTGGTTACATTTGAATTGGTGTATTTGTATTATTATTTTCGTTAATAATTTCAAAAGTAATTAAATACAATTTTATTAATTTTTTTGAGGTGTATAAGGAGTTTTTCTTAATTGTTAGGTGGTTTGGGTTGATTTTTTCAAATTTTTTATTAAATTTTAAATCTATTTATAAAAAAACTTTATTGAGTTGAAGTATTTTTTATAATTTTAATTTTTTTTATGGGAGTTTTTTTTTTTTTCAAAAATTTATAGAAACTTATTTTAATATTAATTTTTTTAAAAAATTTGTTATTTTATTAAAACGTCTTGAATTAACTCAATTTAACATACTATGGAAAGAAATGCAAGAAGAAGACACATCCTTATTCAAATATAAAACTATTTTGCATTTTTTTAAACAATTAACACAAATTCACAAAATGGTTTAAATTTTATAATTAAATTATGAATTTAGGGGAATAGTTTAACGGTAAAACTACGGTCTTCAAAATCGTCATCGTCGGTTCGAATCCGGCTTCCCTTGTTTTTTTAAAATGTTTTTTAAAAAGAGAAATTTTGAAGTTTTTATGGTTACAGTTAGGAATTTTTTTTTTCTTTTATATTGTGTTTTTTTTGATTTTTTTAATTTTACTTTTAGTAAATTAGATTTAAAAAGGAAAAACTTAAAAGACCAAGAGGTTGAAATTTATAAAAATTATCGCAAAATAAAGTTTAATAATTTTATAAATGAACTTTTTTTTAAAAAAAGTATTAAAGATATAGATTTTATTTCTACAATATTAGTATATATTAAGTCAAAAAAATTATTTAATAAACAAAATATTTTTCGTTCTTATTTTAGGATTTTAGCTACTAAAAGTGGTTTTTATTTTAATTTTAATTCTTTTTCAAAAAAGAATTCTTTTTTTTATTTTTTTAAAAATTCAATTTTTTCTGGATTTAAATTTTTATGATTTAATTTAAAATTTTGAATTGTAATAGTTTTGATGTGTTTTGTTATGTATTTTGTTTTAGTAGTTAGGGCTTTACCATTCAATAAAATTATTTTTTCATGAATAGGTATTATTATGTTTTGTTATTGATTAATTTCTGGATTTATTTTTTTTATTAAAAAATATCAATTTGGTAAATACACTTCAGCTATCCAGCGTTTTTGAAGACGAAGTTATATTTTATTTTGATTAATTGAAGCTGCAACTTTTTCGGTTTTTTTATTTTTAACAATAAATGCATCCCAAGAGTCTTTTTATATGTTTGATCAAATTAGTTTTTATAAAACTCATTTATATTCATGAAAATTTTTCTTATTAAAATTATTTCCTATAGTAATACTTATTTTATTAACTTACTTTATGTTAGTTTCATTAAAATGGAATTTATTTTCAAAAAATATTTTTTTTATTGTGTTTATTACATTTAATTTGACTTATATAGTCTGATTAGAATTTTATCAATTTATTCATATTTTAAATTTTTATGGTAATTTTAATTGAATATATGATTTAGATGAACATATCTGGAATCTTGAATTAGAACCTAGACGTACTAGGATTGTAAATCATTATATCATGTTATTGTTTATTTTAAAATTTTGACATATTGTATTTATTTATGGTTTTTGAATTTTTTTTATTTTAAGGTCTTTAGAAATCAATCGCATAAGATATCCATTGTTAGCTGCTAACTTTCAAAATTTTATCATTTTGTATATTTTTGCTTGAGTTTTTATGTACCCTTGATTTAAATTTTTTTTTAAAAATTTTTTATATTCACCATATTATTGGTTTTATGTTAATAATAGGCGTTTGTTTTTTAGGGTTTTGTTTAATGATTTTAAGTTGATTTATTATGGTCTTGTTGATTATTTTGAGTTTTCTAAAATGAGGTTTTTAAACTATTTTAATTATTCTTTTTTTTACTGAAATTTAGCTAGTTTTGATAATGATTTTGAATTGTTTAGAAAAAATATAATTAAGAATCACGTTATTCAGTCACTTTAATTTTGATTGTTTTTTATAGTTTGGTTTTTTATTTTTTTTTTTTATATCTATTCATTTAAATATGAATTTTTAATTTTTTATCATATTTATATTTATTATTTATCTTTAATATTTTTATTTACTTATGTATTTAATTTTAGATATCGTAATTTTTTTAAAATTAATATTTTTTTTATTTTTATTTTAATATTTTTTTTTTGGTCGATTTCAATTTCTTTGTTTATTTACAATTTTTACGATTTTTTTAATTTTTATATTTTTCATATTTCAGATTTAATGATTTTTATATAAAGTTTTTTCACAATGAAACTTAATTTTTGGTCCCGCGTTCAAAACGATATTTGTGGTATTTTTTGAGATTTTCAATTTTTTTATTCTGGTTTGCAAAAAGATTTTTCTAATTTTTTAATTTTTCAGAGATTAAATATTTATTTTAACAGATTTAATGATTTACGTAAATATTTTTTAAAAAAATACGTTTATACTATTAATCATAAAAGAATAGCATTAAATTATTTTTATTTTAGTATGTGTACTGGAATATCAGGAGCAGCGCTTGCTACAATGATTAGATTAGAATTGGCCTACCCTGGTAGTACCTTTTTTAAAGGAGATTCGTTACGATATTTACAAGTTATAACTGCACATGGGTTGATTATGGTGTTTTTTGTAGCAGTTCCTATTTTTTTTGGTGGATTTGCGAATTTTTTCATTCCTTACCATATAGGTTCAAAAGATGTAGCCTTTCCCAGACTTAATAGTATTGGTTTTTGGATACAACCATGCGGTTGGTTATTGTTAGCGAAAACAGCTTTTTTAAGACCGCAATTTTGAAAGTATTATGATAAACCTTCTTTTTATTTACCATTATTGGATAAATCAAAAAATAGAAAATTTTTAGATTTTAAAGAAAAAAATTTTTTTGCATTAAACGAGTTAAAAAACTTTGAAACTGATCAATTTTTTATGCCTTGAAAATATAGAAAACAATTAAATTTTACAAATTACGACGTCTATTCTTTTATTCCATCTAAATTATTAAATTGAGCTTCTATAATTGATTATCCTGAGTCATTTTGATATGCAGCTAATAAAGCTGTGAAAGCAAGACGTAAAAAAGTTTATTTTACAAAATGTTCTAATAGGACATTGACTATGTCAGGTTGAGCATTTATAACACCATTTTCTTCTAATACTAAGTTTACAGGTATAGGAAGTCAGGATATTGCAGTTATTGGTGTTATTTTTACCGGTATTAGCACCACTATATCTTTTACCAATTTATTGATAACAAGAAGAACTTTAAGTATGCCAGGATTAAGAAACCGTCGTGTTTTATTACCATTTATTACTATTTCATTATTTTTAACAATGAGAATGTTGGCTTTAATAACACCTGTTTTAGGAGCTGCTATGATAATGTTATTATTAGATCGTCATTGGCAGACTACATTTTTTGAGTTTGTTTATGGTGGTGACACAGTTTTGTTTCAACATTTGTTTTGATTTTTTGGTCATCCAGAAGTTTATGTTTTAATTATTCCTTGTTTTGGTATTGTTAATATGATATTACCATATTCTAATACACGACGTATTGCTTCAAAACATCATTTAATTTGAGCTATTTATATGATGGCTTATATGGGTTTTGTAGTTTGAGGACATCATATGTATTTAGTTGGTTTGGATCATAGAAGCCGTGCTTTATATAGTACTATTACAGTTATGATTTCATTACCTGCTACAATTAAAATTGTTAATTGGACTATGACTTTATTAAATGGTGCTATACGATGAGATGTCGCGTTGTTATTCACTTTTGCTTTTATTTTATTTTTTTTATCAGGAGGGTTAACCGGTATGTGACTTTCCCATGTTTCGTTAAATGTATCTATGCACGATACATTCTATGTAATTGCTCATTTTCATTTAATGTTTTCAGCAAGTGTTTTTACTGGGGCATTTGGAGCAATATATTACTATTTTCCAGCTCTTTTTGGTATAAAATATTCTCGAATGTTCGGGTATTTACATTTAGTTTATTTTTTTGGGGGGCAGTGATTAACTTTTATTCCAATGTTTTGGTTGGGATATTCAGGTATGCCACGAAGAATTCACGATTATCCAGCATTTATGATGGGATGGCATGGAATGGCGTCTGTTGGTCATTTAACTACTTTGATTGGTGTTATGTTTTTTTTTTTTATGTTATTAGATTCTCATTTAGAGCGAAGGGTCGCTGTTCATAGTATTTTAGGTATCCCTAGATGACATAAACGTATTTTATATTATATTTTTAAAATTAGGTATTTACAATATGTAAATAAAAGACTTTATAGATTACCTAACTCTAAAGTTAGAATTCTATTATCTAATTCCTACTTCAATGAATTTGAATTTTATAATTTTAAATAAAATATTTTTTATTTATATAAGTAAATTTTTTAATGAGTATTTTAGGATCATTTTTAATAATTGTGATTAATATAATTTTAATGTTAATTTTGACTATTATTATAGCATCGTTAACTCTTATTGAAAGGAAATTTTTAGCTTTAGTTCAACGAAGGGTCGGCCCTAATTTTGTTGGTTATAAAGGTAGGTTGCAATATATAGCTGATGCTTTAAAATTATTTATTAAAGGAGCATTTGCCCCTAATGAATCAAATAAATTTTTATTTGTTACAATACCGAGTATTGCTTTAGCAATTTGTTATGCGTTTTGAATGAATGGTGTATGAGGGCCTAGTTTAGCATTATTTGATATGGAATATAATTTAATCTATGTTTCATTGTTTTCAGTTTTATTCGGGATGTGTGTTATTTTGACAGGTTATTTTAGTAAAAATAAATATGCTATGTTAGCAGCAGTTAGGACCGGTATCGGTATGTTAAATTTAGAATTATTTATGGGCTTAATGCTTTTAAATGTCATACTTGTATCCGAATCATTTTCGTTTCTAACAATTGTAGTTTTACAAGAAAATTTTTGATTTATATTTTTGTTTTTATTTTTATCAGGTTTAATTATTATTACATTTTTATTAGAAACAAATAGAGCCCCGTTTGATTTACCAGAAGCTGAATCAGAGTTGGTTACTGGTTATACTACTGAGTACGGTGGTTTTTTTTTTGGTTTATATTATTTAGGTGAGTATTTACATTTATTTTTTTTTTCTTTAGTTATGACATTGATTTTTTTTGGTGGTTGAGAGTTCCCCAATTTTTTAATTTCTATTTTTAATTTCTATTTTTAATTCCTATTTCTTTAATTTTTTTTTGGATTGATTAAATTTTTTTTTTGGTGTATTTTATAAATTTTTTTTTTGATGTGATTTTTTTAATGAAATTATAGTTATGCAATTTATAATTTGTTATATTCTTTATTTAATATTTTTTATAAATAATTTATATTTTTCATTATTCTATTTATTTTTTCAATTTTTTTGATTTGGTTTATATCTATCTTTTTTTAATACAGAATTGTTTACGGCGTTTTTATGATTAACTGAATGTGTTATCGTGTTTATAACAATTTTATTGTTATTTTATTTAAATGTGTTTGGTGAACAACTTAAAATGAATTTTGTTATCTATTCATTTAAATATTTTGGTTGTTTTTTAGGTTTTTTTTTTTTGATTTCTTATTTTATTTTCCCTTTTGAATTCGAAACATTTTTGCCTATAAATTTTAAATTAAATTATTTAATTGAGGATTTTTTTGAATCTTTATTTAATGACAAATCAAATGACTTGTTTTCGTTGTTTTTGAGTTATTATTCTATAAATAGTTTTGAATTTTTAATGGTTGGTGTATTGTTATTAATAGCTAGTTTAGTTTGCGTTAATTTAAATAAATTTAATTCGAATTTAAAATTGAATAATTATTATGATTTTTTTGTTTTATTTGATTTTTTTGAAGATTTTTTAAATTTTTCATTTTTAAGAAAACAGAATTTATCTGATCAAACTCTTCAATTTTCTTCGATTAGATTTTTTAAAAAAAAACGATAAAATATTTTTAATAAATTTATTTAAATAATACAGAAGAGTACTGTTTTTAGACCTACTGATAATTGTGGTATAGAAAAGGCTAGAATTTTCCATATATATAAGGGTGGGAAAGGTAAATTTGCCTATATAGGTGATTTTATTAAATGTTCGGCGATAGAGGTTGTCCCAGAAAATCCTATAAAAAAAAAATCTAAACATAAAGGAATTTTGATAAAATCTAAATTTCATATTTTAAAAAAAGATTCCTCATTTGTTAAATTCCATATTAATTCTTGTGTTTTGCTTAAGAGACGTTTAACTCCTAGGGGCGCTATTATAAAAGGTTTGGTTTCTCGTTTGATTAAGCGAAAAAAATTTATTGCTTCATTTCCTAAATCTATATAATTTTTAATTTATATAGCATTATACAGTGAGTTTGGGTATTAATTCCTGTCGTCTAACGGTCAGGACAATGAGTTTTCACCTCATAAATTAGGGTTCGATTCCCTGCAGGAATATTTTATGTAGAGGATGTTTAGTATTTTATATAAATATTGGTATAATGTTGTAGATTCACCTTCAATTTTATTTAAATTGAATTTATGATCATTCATAAATATTCGTTATTTTAAGTTGAAATTTTCGCGAGTTTTAGTTTATTTTATTTTAGGTTTAAAATCATTAAAAGTTAATCAAATTCGTATTTTTTATAAAGATTGAATTTTTGAAAATTTTTATAATAAATTTTTTAAGTTTATTTTTTTTATAATAATTTTAGTTATTTTGCTTTAATTAGTTTGTTTTAGTTTTTTTTTTTTTGGTTTAGGTTTTTGTAGATTTTGAATTGTTATACCATGAATTTATTAGTTTAATTAGTTTAAATATAGAAATTATGATTAATGTTTATTATATCTATTTGGTTAAGGGGTTGTTTGAATTTAATTTTTATTATTTTGTTTTTAGTCTTTTTTTTTCGTTAATTTTATTTTATTTATCAAAGTTTTTTAATTTTTTTTTTTTGTTTAAAAATTTTGATAGTATTTTTTTAGTTAGGTTTATCTTGTTAATTTCTTTATTTGTATCATTCTGTTTTGTTTTTTTTATATTTTGAATTTTTATAAAATGTTATAAATCTGCGCTTTTTGTTTCGTTATTTTCTGATTTTAATTTTAATTATATTGATATTATTTTTTTAAAATTACCGTTATTTTCAAATTTTTTTTCTAAATTTTCTATAGAGTTTTTTGGGTTTGTTTTTATAATTTTAGCTTATATCGTCGGTTTGATTTCATTTTTAGCTTTAGATACTCGTTTTTATTGAAAAAATATAAAATTTATTTTTATTTGTAATTTTTTAATTTTTGTTATTTATGTATTTTCATTAATAAACGATTTGTTACTTTTATTTTTATTTTATGAAGCTATGCTAATACCTTCATTTCTTTTTGTTTATTTTATGAGCCCATATAGACGAGGTGTTCAAGCTTCATTATATTTTTTGATTTGGACCCAATTAGGATCTTTATTAGTTTTAAGTTCCGTGGCATATATTATGTATGTTACAGGAAGCTCGTCATTTATTGTTTTTCAAAATTTTAAATTTACTTTAGATGAAATATGGTTTATTTATTTTTTACTTTTTTTCGGATTTGGGTTTAAAGTTCCTATTTGGCCTTTACAATATTGATTGACTAAAACTCACGTTGAAGCTCCTGCAGGTTTTTCTATTTTTTTAAGTGGTTTTTTAGTTAAAACAGCAATTTATGGTTTTTTTAAAATTTCAAATATGTTAGGATCAGAGATTGATACCTTTTTTTTTTCAATTTTTACAATTATGGGTGTGATAGATGCATCTTTGAAAATGTGAGGGCAGATTGATTTGAAAAAGCTGGTTGCATATGGAACAGTTCAAGAAATGAATTTAATTTATATCTCATTTTTATGAGGTGACGCTAATTTATTTATTGGTGGTATTTTATTTTGTGTGACACATGCGTTTTTATCATCGTTAATGTTTTATTTAGTTGACTGTATCCAAAGACGGTATCATACTCGTATTATTTCTGAGATTTCAGGAATACTCCATACAACCCCTAATTTAGGTATTAGTATTTTGTTTATGCAAATTTTTTATTCAGGGTTACCTGGTACTTTAAAATTTTTGAGCGAATTTTATATTTTTTCAGGTTTAATTAACACTTGTCCGCTAATTGTTGTTATTATTTTGGTTGTGGCTAATTTTTTAGGATTAATAGGGTTTAGTAAATGTTGATTTAATGTGACTTTTGGTTTGACTTTAAAATACCAGGATAAACTCCCAATTGATTTAACTTCTAAAGAACTTTTAGTTATTTTTATTTGTTTTGGATCGTTAATTTTTTTTGGTTTCGGTTTTAATATTTTATTTTAAAATTTTAAAATTCGAATTTTTTAGAGAGTGTTTTGATTTTTGTTAATAAAAACTAATTCTATGTTTTTTAAATATTATTTAATGTTTTTTTTAAAATCGTTCAATTATTTATTTTTTTATTTTTTTTATAAGAATTTTTTTTTTAATATTTTTAATAATTTTTATTTTTTAAAATTTATGCAGACTAAACCAAAACATTTTAAAAATAATTTTTTTTTTTTAAAAATGTTTAGATTTTTTAATTACAATATTTTATTCAGTACTATAAATTTTTCTAGAAATTATGTTTCTAATTTTGTTAATTTTAAATTTAAAAATTTGATATTTTTTGATTCTGTTTTGTTTAGGTTTTATAAGTTTTTTAATTTATTTTTATTCAATTTTTTTTATCAAAATTATAAAATGTTAATTTTTGATTCTTCTTATAAAAATAATTTTTTATTTTTTTCTAATTTTTTTAATAAAATAGATTTGGTTAATTTTTATTCTTTTTTTTTCCCGAATTCGAATTTCTTTTTAAAAAAAAATTGAGTATTTTTTTTTAAACATTTTTGTAAAAATTTTAATATCTCACTTTTTTTTATAAATGATTTTTTTAAATTTAAAAAATATATTAATAATGTATTAAATTTGGATATTCCGTTAGTATCAGTCCTACCATATAATTATGATAATTCTCTTTTTGATTTTTCTATTTTTTTTATATATAAAGATTTCAATCTTGTTAAGTTCATATCTTTGTTTTTAATTAACAATTTATTTTTTGTTAGTTTTAATTTCAGGTTATTGAATTTTCGTTTTTTTTTTTTATCAAGTTTTTATAAGTTTTTTAAAACATTGAATTAATTTTTTTTAAAAATTAATAGAAAAAGTCAACAATTAAGTAAATTTCAAATTTATTGAAATTGAATATTGAAGAACCTTCTTCAAAAACTATAATTTTAAAAATTTTATAGAAAATAAGTATTGTGAAAGAAAGGTGAAAAGAATTTTTATAAAAATTTG
>Ga0180215_1001987_pt1 | contig 21397 bp, 14 predicted proteins | sample eDN3rd37CBELigBY_FD_128871 | JGI IMG/M metagenome (GOLD analysis project Ga0180215, IMG submission 128871) | Enriched backyard soil microbial communities from Emeryville, California, USA - eDNA 3rd pass 37_C BE-Lig BY (version 2) (version 2) | ecosystem: Environmental > Terrestrial > Soil >... | reverse complement strand
GGGACCTCCATCGGGGGCGCACTTGTCCGTATCGACGATGAGGCCACGGGCTCGAGGCTATTCTGCGCACAGGTCCTCCGTAACAAGGTAGTAGCGAGGGCCGAGGCTCCTCCTCTTGGACTCCCCAGCCTACGATCCTCCGGCACCAGAAGGGCGGCCGCTTCTGCGACGGCCTTCTACTTGCGGCGGAGCTCGACCTCGAGCCTCTCAATTCCCTCGGCTCTTGGGCTTGCTTGCGCCTCCTCTGTTTGGCCCACTGAGGGCTTCCGTCGATGTTCGCGACCATTTCCGAGGACTCGAGAGCAGGACATTACCTAAGAGGCAGAACAATCTCCGTCCAACGCCACCCCCATCTCTCCCACCTCCACATAGATGTGGGAGTGACGGGGCAAATGGGCGAGAGGTAAGCAGATGGCCGCAAGCTAGAGGAACGGCCACCATGTTGAAGCAGAACGCAAGACTCGTCGATCTCAGCATCCGGCTCCTGGACCTGCTCCTGTTGACGCTGGCGCTCCCCGTTGCACACTTCGCCTATTCGCGGGCTCCCATGGCCCGGGATATGCCTCCGTCCGTCGACGACCTATGGGGCTATGCGCTCGCGATCTTGATCCTATGGATCGCATCGGCCGGCTCCGGGCACGTTTACGGGGCCTATCGAACCCAGGGCCTGATGAGGGAGTTGGGCCGAATCGTTCGGGCACTAGCTTTCGTCGCCTTTGCGGCGGTCACGCTCCTCTTTCTCTTCAACTCCCACCTCCCGCGTCTTCTCGTAGGCTTCTACTTCGCCAGCGCCTTCCTCCTCATCGCCTCCAGTCGCGTTCTCTTGCGTACCGCGGCCCGGACCGTGCGGAAGCGTGGGTACAATACTAGGCGCTATGCCATCGTCGGAACCGGTCGAGCGGCGGAGGAGATCGCCGCGACCTTCGCCCAGCATCGCCAGTGGGGCTATCAGCTCGCGGGCTACATTCTCGCCGACGAGCGGCACACGGCTCCTCCCGGCGGCACGTTGCTTGGAACCGTCGCGAACATCGGGCAGATCCTCGATGACAACATCTTTGACGAGATCGTCTTCGCCCTCCCACGCGAGCAGCTCGCGGTCCTAGAGCCAGCGATGAAGAAGTGCGAGGAGCAGGGGGTCACGGCGTTGGTATCCGTGGAGCCGCTCCAACTTGGCACCGGTCCACTCTCTTTGCTCGAGCTCTCCGGCCATTCGATGCTGGTCTACAACCGGACCCCGTCCGACGTCCTTGCTTTGGGCGTGAAGCGAGCGTTCGATCTCCTTGTAAGCGCCGCCGCCCTCCTCATCCTCTCCCCTGTCTTCCTGGCGATCGCCGTCGCCATCAAGCTGGAGTCCAAGGGGCCCGTCTTCTTTCGGCAGACCCGAGTTGGTCTCAACGGGCGGCAGTTCTCGATGGTGAAGTTCCGTTCGATGTACCCTGACGCCGAGAAGCGGCTCGCTGCGCTTCGCGCCCAGAACGAGATGAGTGGCCCGGTCTTCAAGATGAAGAACGATCCGCGGATCACCAAAGTTGGCAAGTTCATCCGCAAGACCTCCCTCGACGAGCTTCCTCAGTTCTGGAATGTTTTGACCGGCACCATGAGCATCGTCGGCCCTCGCCCGCCCCTCCCGGCTGAGGTCCGCCAGTACGAGCGCTGGCAGCGCCGCCGCCTCTCCGTACGCCCCGGCATCACGTGCACCTGGCAGGTCAGTGGCCGCAACGGGATCTCTTTCGAGCAGTGGATGGAACTGGACCTGGAATACATCGACAACTGGTCGTTAAAGGGGGACCTGAGGATTTTCTTCAAGACGATCCCTGCAGTTCTCTCAGCGCGCGGCGCGTCCTAGTCTCACGTACCGGCCACCGCGGCCCCGCGCGGTGATCAAAGCAAAACGCAGCCGGCGATACGCTCCCTGCCAATCAATTCAATCGATCGACTGAGCTCTTTCATGCTCGTCTTGTTCAGTTCCACACCGATGACCACTAGGTCAGATGCCGAAGCAACGGCCAAAGCGGAGGGACCGGAATCGATCGATGGAATGCTAATGATGAGCTGCCCTGTCGGTGCTTCGAAGTACCCAGCATCCCTGGACTCGCCAGCGCTCGGCTCCGATTCGACGTCGATCACATCGTGCCCTTGGCGGAGCCGCTTCTGGCGTCCGCTCACCTGCCTGGCGAGGGCGATGAGGGCGCGGGCCGAACTTGCATCCAGCTCACTTGCGGTGATCGCAGCGACCGGGATATCGCCAAGGTTGGTCCCGGCATCCGCGAGTTCGCTGGCAAGTTCCCTGGTCGAACCTCCGGGATGAGCTGGAAGAACAACCAGCGAGGCCCACTCCCGTTTGGCGAGAGATAGCCAAAGATGCTGCGCCTGATCCCCCAGTATCGAGTCCAGCTCCTCGTCACTCTGAGGCAGGACGAGCTCCCGCTTTGTGCTCAAAACTTCTCCCACTCAACTTTGCCGGTATAAGACTTCAGTGTCGGTACCGGGTCAAGTTTCTGCCCTCCCCATCTTGAGGGAAGGTAACGATTCGTCCACTCCCATGGGTTAGGTCGGCATGGGAGGCGTCGGCCGCCTCCCTCGTGCTAGGCTTACCTTCTTGTGAACCGATTCGACCAACAGCGCCACGGACCATCGACCGAGTACGACCTCTTCGGTTGGCAGACCATTTTCCACTGGGTCGGCTTTCTGCTTCGAGCGCCCAGGCGTCATAAGCTCCTCGCGGCATGTGCGTTCCTCCTAGTGTTCGGCCTTGCTTGCGTTGCAACCATCGTGTTGCCCTCTCGCTACCAAGTTCAGGCGACCTTGCTCGCGGGATATCCCCAAGCGAGCGCGCTAAGCAGCCGAACCGATCAGGTTCCGGATGCGACCCACGCCGCAAGAGAAGTTATGCTGAGAAGGGAGAACCTCCGCGACATCATCCGGCGTACTAACTTCGTCGAGCAATATCTCGAGCGGCGTCCTTGGGCGAGCCGAGCGAAAGATGAGCTCCTGACGGTATTTCGCTCAAGACCTCGGACGCTGGAAGACCTCGAGGAGGGGCTTCTCGACACCCTGGAAGAACGATTGTGGGTCGACGTCCATGGCGGTGCCACGATCATCATAACCTTTCAGTGGTGGGACCCTGAGTTGGCTAGGCAGATTGTCGACGCCGCGCAGGAGAGCTTCATTAGGACGAGGCGCGTTTCAGAGGTAGAAGCCGTTGGTCAGGCGATTGAGATTTTGGAAGGCCAGCAGCTTCGGCTGAACCAGGACATCGAGAGCGCCATCGACGCGTTCGAGAAGAAGCAAGAACAACTTCGGATCGCTACTCCGGCTCGCACGCGTCAACCCACCCGAGGACCGGCCCCCGACCGGGAGCACCTTCGACTCGAAGCGGAACTCGCGACCAAGCGACGGTCCCTATCGGAAATGGAAGCAGCCAGGCGGCAGCGTGTTACTCAGCTGCAAGCGGACCTTTTGCGGCAAGAATCTGTGTACGCAGCGAATCATCCTGCGATCCTGAGTACCCGCCGCGAGCTCAGCTCCCTCGTCTCGCCGTCTGTACGAGCGACCGAAGTCCAGACAGAGATTGAAGAATTGGAACGACAACTAGCTCACAAAGCAGGCAAGGAAGGATCTCGCGTCGTGACTAGCGAGCCCTACCTAGAAGCCCGGCTCCGCCTGGATATGGAAGATCCAAGGCTCGACTTCGAGCGGGGCCAGCTGGAGAACCTGCTCCGCCAGCACGCCGAGTTGCGAAACCGAATCGAAAACTTGAAAGTCGAACAGGAGCTGGCGGATGCGGCCTTTGAGCATCGCTACAGCATCATTTCACCTGCACAGATCCCCCGCGGTCCGATTCGTCCTCTCCCCTTGATCTTTCTTGTCGGTGGTTTGATCGGCGGTATCGCCTTTGCCTTTTTTGCTGCCGCGGCTGCCGATATTCGGAGCGGCTTACTCATCGAACGATGGCAAGTGGAGCACCATCTGGCCCTTCCGATACTTCTCGAGATTCCGAAGAACCTTCCCAATAAAGGGTGACAGGACAGACATTCACCCCTCTCCCAAGTACCTGTTCAATGATTTATGGCGAGTGTAGGGCATCGTAGCGGGCTTTGGCTGGGAGTACCGAGACACGTTCTCCCTCCGTAGAGCCTTCGGGCTCTACCCACGGCCACCGCTCGCTTCCGAAAAAAGCTGGCTTCGAAGTCAAATACATCGAGGCGGGAATATTTCGAACCAGGTTACTTGAGTCCCACTCCAAACGCCCCGAAACTGAGTCCCAGTTCCCATGTCGATAGAGAAGGGAAAGCGCGGTTCCGTCATCGAGGACCTCGCCGCGTCCATCAACAGCGCCGCCGATTCGCCAAATAGCTGCCGTATTCAGCAATGGGCCTGTGACGTGATCGATCTGATAGACCCCGGATATGCTTCCAACATGCAAGACATTACCTATAAAGGTGGACTCACGGTTGTACCCATCGACACCAACGGCACGCATGAAAGATCTATCCGGTGCGCTGACGTAAGGGTAAGACCCGTAAACCGGAGCGGTGTTCTTTCCAGACGCGAAGTTCCGAAGAAACACGTGCCACCCCGAATTCCCGTGAGTCGTGTCAGCGCCCATGTTCGATGTCCAGTTTCCTTCCACCAACGCGTTATGAGTAAAGGCCAGATGGTTGAGGTCAATCGCCCCCTCTTGCCAAGTACCATCTGACGTTCGCGCGTTATCAACATAGTTATATGCGATCACATTACCACCACCCATCATATTACCTACGATGAGCTTGTTCCCGAACACCACAATATTATCTTCAATTAGCGACTCCGACGTATAGGAGTTCAGCGCAACCAGGTACGCTCCTCCCCCCTGAGCAATGTTCCTACTGTGATGAATGTAGCTCCGTCGGACCTCACACCGGTAGGCATGAAAGAGCTCGATCGAGTGACCTGTTATGCCCCCCGGATTGGAATACGATCCAACGTTGGGCGTACCGGGGTTTCCATCGACCTCGACTTGATCGATCCAACAATAGGACACGTTATTGGTCGTGATGGTGCCCCCTGTCAGATAGAGGCGTTCCAGCCCGCTGTATTGGATCTCGTCGAATCCGCGCCTTGGCGTCGCAAGATGAAAAATCTGTGCGTGGTTCCCTGTACGAAAGTTCATATGTAGAGGGTCCCTCAAGCTGACCAGCGTCACTCCTCCATTCGCGCTCTTCCCCTTTACTTCGATCATCGTGCCGACCGATCGCCAGAGCCCAGCCCCTCGTAGCGCAGGGCCGTGGGTATCTCCTCCTGGCTGGCGCTTGCCGTACCATCCGTCCCCCATTCGAACGAAGGCAGGATCGTCCTCCTCATCGATTCCGAGAATGTCGCCGACCTGGAGGTTTTCCGCCGTCGCGGTCGACACAGTGATGAAGCGATCACCCTTCGCGCCATCTGCTACGATTGGCCACGGCCCTCGAAGATAATTGTAGTCGGTCCACCTGGATCGTCCTATTCGGACCGCAGGATCATTCTGGTTGCCGTCATAGCGGAGGCGCGTATCGGTCCCCTGTCCCCGGAGCACTACGCCCGATCTATCAAGAACTAGGGATCTCTCGAGTCGAAATGTACCCGCGGGGAGCACGACCTCTTGAATCAAGCCGGTTCGCTCATATTCTGCACCAGCGTCATGTATCGCAGCCTGGATCTGCTGCGAGCTGTCGCCAATTCCATCCCCGTTCAGTCCCGACAGCGTAGAATGAACCTGCCTTGTTGTGGGGATGCCACCTGGTACCCCTGGATCCCAGGTCGTGCGACGATCCTTTGGAAGGATTCCGAGATCAATGGGATCGGGCTCCACAAGGACGACCGAAGCCGTCCCTGATCTCCCCGGATCAGCATCACTTGTCGCACGGATGTGAAATGTCCCTTCCACCGATGGTGCGGTATAGACTCCTTCGGCGGTGATTCTCCCTCCCTCGCTCTCCAACACCGACCAACTCACGCTCCGGTTCGTGGTTCCCGTGACCGAAGCGGTGAAGGTGAGAGTCTCACCAAACTCAAGGGTTGCAGTGCGGGGTTCAACACTAACTTCCACAGGAGGACGAACAGCGACTACCGAAAAGTCGCTTCGTCTCGGATCTGCCAAGCTGGTCGCCCTGACATGAAAGGTACCCGAAGCGTGAGGAGCCTGATACTTTCCGCCCTCATCGATCGTTCCCCCTCCCAACTCGTCGATCGACCAACGAACCCGGGCATCCGTCGTCCCGGAGATCGAAGCACTAAATGTAGCGTACTCTCCAAACTCAAGGGAGAAACTGGCGGGAGAGATCTTGACTAGTACTGGGGGCTCCACAGTGACCACAGATGTAGCGCGTCGTCTAGGGTCGGCAACGCTCGTGGCCACGATGGAAAACTGGCCAGTGACGGAGGGCGCCTCATATGTTCCAGTTGAATCTATCTGGCCTCCGCCGATCTCCGCAATGGACCAGCTCACCCGATCGTCGTTCGTCCCACTCACCACTGCTTGGAAGGTTCTCGACTCGCCGAATTCGAGTGTCGCCGCAGCTGGTTCGATTCGGACCGAGATTGGCATCCGGACCGTTACCACCGCAGAGGCACTGCGCCGAGGGTCTGCTACGCTGGTTGCTACGATCCTATAAGTGCCCTCTGCAGGAGGGGCCGTGAACGTCCCCCCCTGGTCGATCTGCCCACCCTGCCCCTCCGCGATCGACCAGATGACCCGGCCGTCCATAGAACCTTCAACCACCGCATCGAAGTCTAGCGATTCACCGTACTCCAACGAAGCTGTGGTGGGGCTGACATTCACCTTGACGGGAGCCCGCACCATGATCGTTGCCGTATCACTCTTGGTGCTATCTTCGACACTGGTCGCCGTCACTCGGTACGTTCCAATCGTCGAAGGAGAATTGTAGTTTCCGTCAGCATTGATCGTTCCACCCGAAGGCTCGCTGACTGACCAAATGACAGTCGGGTCCAGAGATCCCGTTACGGTCGCCTGGAAACGCTGATGTTCCTCGAACTCAAGGATCACCTGCTTGGGGGACACATCGACCTCGATATGATGCGTAACCTCGACAGATGCATCTACCGAGTTCTCAGGCTCCGAGCTACTGGTCGCGCGTACCGTAAACTTCCCCGAGATGCTAGGAGCATTGTAGGTACCGTTATCGTCTATAGTGCCCCCGTTCGCCTCGAGTACGGACCAGACCACCTCGACTGGTTCGCCGCTCCGAGTCTGGACGGCAAATCGTTGATGCCCGTTGATCGTGACCCTCGCCTTGGAGGGCTGGATCGAGAGAGTGGTTTCCGGAACATGCAAATCAACGGACGGCTGCCCGGAACACGCAATTCCGAGGACGCCGAGAAGGATCGATCGGAGAACTGACTGTCCCATCATTGCTGCCTTTATGTCAGAGTCGCTTCGAACCCCAAGAGTTTGAAGCGAGCCGCCGGCGGGATCAAGCCCCAACTCTCCCCCCAGACTTGACCAACCCGAAATGTTGGAAGTCCGACGAATCTCGTGTTGCTACCGGCCGAGCAGCTTCATCCGAATGTGCTCCAGCTCGGCCTTGCGGATGATCCCTGTCATCACCGAGGCGATGCCGAATACGGCGACACAGAGTGGCCCGCCTATCACCAATGGGAGAGAGGGCAGCATCAAGAAGAGTCCGAGCGTGATTCCACCAGCAATCAACGCTCGACCACAATCCAGGATCGAAACGAGCTGAATCGAGCTTCGAGGAAGGAGCCAGATCGCCGTCAAGAACATTATCAGTTCGCTGAGGCAGAATGCGATAGCGATACCGATTCCCCCATTAGCAAAACGCTCCTGGCAATACGGCACCAGGAGAACTGCGAGCGTGGTGTGAGCACCAATCGTTACTACTTTGCCAATTGCGAGGGGAACTGAGCGACCGATCGCCAGAACGCCCGTACCGAGAAGGATATCTAAGAAGAGAAGCAACAGGCCCGGTGCAAAAACCTGGAGGACAGTCGCAGCTGGGCCGAAATCTCCCTCACCGTAGATGAACCGAACTGCCTCCGCTGCAAAGAGGTAGGTGCCCACGGAGCCAAGGACCGCCACCGCCATGAGGGGGCGAATCGCGACATGAAGTTCGGTGCGAAAGGTTCGCAAATCGCTGGCGGCACGAGAAAGGCGCGGATAGGCCGAAGAGCCCAGGATCGTTGCGGGCGCAATCAGGGTGCCCAGAATAACCTTTGCCGCACCGAACCAACCTGTAGACTCGGCCGAACCGAGCTTTGAGAGCACTACCGCCTCGATGTACGACTGGCTAGCGATCGCGACGCTCATGATGACCAACGGCGTCCCACCCATCAAGACCTTGATGGCCGCCCTCCGGCGGAACTGGAGGGAGGTGTCCTCCAGTCGCCGAAAAAATAGCGCCGCAGCCAGGAGGGCGAGCAGCCCAGCGATTCCCTGTGCGATGAAAGCGCCTTCAAGCCCCAGGCCCATACTCAACGCGATTAGGGTGAACCCAAGCGTGAACCCCTTGTTGACCACCGCCGTGAGCGATTCATACTCCATCCGTTCTCGGCCCCGAAAGATCAGGGTGAACGCCTGAGCGAGGACGAACGGCAGCATGCAGGCCATGAGGAGCGCGGCCAATCCACGGGTACGTAGATCATAGCCGAAAGCCCAAGTGGTCACGACCGTGGCCGCGGTCAGTGCCACGGTCCCGATTACTCGAAGCATTAGGGTGGCACCAAGCAGTTCTCCCGATCCTTGCCCAGCCTGCGCCACCTGCCGAACCACATACTGGGGCTGTCCCCACTCGACCACTACGAAGGCGAACTGGGCCATGCTCGAGACCAGAAAGAGCAGCCCGAAGTCTGCCGCTCCAAGAGCCCGCCCCAACGCTGCACTGAGGAGAACCGCCAACACGGTCGTCGCCGCCTGCCCCATGAGAAGATGAGATGCGTTGCGGGCAAGCGAACTGCTGGCTCTTGGTACTTCCGGCTGCGTGGGCTGCGGAACTTGCGTGACGCTCGGGTTGGTCAATCCGGCCTCGAATCAGGAGCGATGACGCACCCTAGCACGGTAAACTGAAGAGGGGAGATCGACTGATGCTGGCCCAACGCTCGGCCACCTGCTAGTACCGCAGCCCTCGGAGTCCGTTTCGATGAGCTCGCCCGCGTACCGCCATCCTAACAACAGCCAGGTCCGGAGTAAACTTGGGATCGTCGGCTTCTACCTCGGTCTATGCGTGGTCGGGTTGGCCGGGGTATCTCTTCTCGTCCTGGGGGCAAATCCTCTTCTCGCCTTGATCCCGATGGGAATCGTCGCCTCTGGCTTCTTAGTTAGCCAAGTGCCGCTCCGATACCCGACCAACGCTCTGCTCGCAGGCATGTTGGTGCTGGACGAGAGCCAGGAAGCGGGTGACAAGTGGGTGTCTCCCCTTGCTGTCATTGGCGACCTACTCCACTATCGGCTTGATTTGACCATACCTGTCCCGGGAGGAGTGCTCTCGGGCATGGAACTTGCAGTGCTCCTGCTCCTCGCTGTTCGAATCTATAGGGCCGGAGTTGGAGCAAAGTTGGATGAAGGCGGTCGTGTGGAGACCGCAAGTGTTATCCGGGATCTGATTATCTTATACCTGCTAGGTGTCTTCTACGCAGAGTTCCTGGGCCTCGTTCGAGGTCTTGGAGCGGTACCATACAAACTTCGTAACCTTGTTCACCCCCTGTTACTAACTGGCCTCTTCATCGCCGCATTCCGGGGCCCGAAAGACGCTCGCTTCATCGGCAAACTCATCGTCTTCGCAGCGTGTGTCAAGAGCATACTCGCCTACACGGTACAGCGGATCGCAATCGCTGAGACTGGGGGAACGTTTCGGGCTGCCATTAGCCATGGCGATTCGATGATCTTCGCGATCGCTTTCGTCATCATCGTTCTGAGGTACCTAGAGGATCCGCGACGCGAACAACTAATTCCAAGCTTACTTATTCTAAGCATAATAACGCTTGGCTGCGTACAGAATAATCGCAGGATCGTCTGGGTCATGATCGCTGCATCGTTTCTGGCAGCCTACCTCATTCGGCCACTCGCCGGATGGCAACGAATCGTCACGAAAGTCAGCTTGGTGGCGGTCCCATTTTTCCTGATTTACACAGCAATCGGATGGAGTAGTAGCAGCCGGATCTTTGCTCCAGTTCAGATACTACGAGGGGTGGCCGACACATCCCATGACACGTCAGCTTACTGGCGCGAGGTCGAGACTTGGAATATCGCTGTCTCAACGAGGGGCTCAGCACTCATCGGGATGGGTCTAGGCGGCGAGTACATCGAGTACATGCCCAACGATGATGTCAGCGAAATCTACAAGGAGTACCGGGAGTGGCCTCATAACACGGTGATGGGTCTCCTGATGCTCATGGGGTTATTTGGATTCACGGCGCACTGGGTTTTGCTTCCGACAGTAATGTTTCTTTCCGTTCGCTCGTACTGGATGGCTCATTCAAGCGAAGCCCGACTGCTTGCCCTATCCTGTATCGCATCGGTTGTCTCCTGCTTGGTCATGGCTTGGGGTGACACAGGTGCTCATTATCCTCAGTTTAAGATTTTTGCAGCTCTTTCGATCTGTTTTGCGGCAAAACTTTCGGTTGCAACGGGTTCTTGGCCCGGGTCGTCACCGGACCCGGAGCGGGTGGATCTCATCAAGGCTTAGGAGCGTCAGGTATGTGTGGAATTGCCGGAATCATCGGACGACTCGGAGAGCCGAACTCACAGGCACTCCGGCAGATGAACAATGCGATGACCCACCGCGGCCCCGATGGTTCCGGTGTGTGGCAGTCCGAACCGGATGAATCGGGCTGGGGAGTGATGATGACTCATCGGCGTCTATCCATCCTGGATCTCTCCCAAGGAGGTGCCCAACCAATGCTGGATCCTGTCACAGGGGACGCTTTGGTTTTCAATGGCGAGATCTACGACTATGTCAAGCTTCGGAGGCGCCTCGAATCGGAAGGGGAGCGTTTTAGCTCCTCTGGAGACACTGCCGTGCTCCTTAGAGCTCTGGCGCTATACGGAAAGTCCGCTCTCTCTTTGATTCGAGGTATGTTTGCCTTCGCCTTCTGGGACGCCGACAAGCGAGTACTCCTCCTCGCCCGAGACCCTCTGGGGATCAAACCTCTTTATATCGCCCGGAACCCCGACCCGAATGCTGACTGGTCCATTGTCTATGCCTCTGAGGTCCGCACGTTGTTGGCCTCCGGGCTGCTAGGTAGACCCAAGCTCCAGCAGAGCGCCGTGAGTTCTGTCGTCTGGAACGGATTCATCGTCGGTCCTGACACCGCGGTGCGAGGGGTTGAGCTCCTCCCAGGGGGCCGGCATATCGAGTGGAACGGCAGGGGCCGTGAAATCGAAGCCGGCGACTTCTGGACGATGCCCGAACAGGACGACTACCCAATGACCGAGGAGGACCTTTCGATCGTGCTGGAGGATACCCTCCGCCTTCACCTAGCGAGTGACGTTCCTCTCGCTGTCTTTCTCTCGTCTGGGGTCGATTCCTCTGCGGTGGCAAACCTTGCACAACGAGCATCCGCTGATCCGATTCACACGTTCACCCTAGCCTTCGAGGAAAAGGAGCTCAACGAAGGCCCATTAGCTCGTAGGATCGCCCAGGCGATCGGCACCCAGCATCACGAGGTAGTACTCACCGAGAATGACTTTGTCTCTCGACTCGATTCCGCCATCGACAGCCTCGACCAACCAACCTTCGATGGTCTCAATTCCTACTACATGACACGTGCCATACGCGATGCCGGCTTTCGGGTCGCTCTCGTGGGAACCGGCGGAGACGAGCTCTTTGGGGGCTATCCGACATTCCGCGATCTTCCCACGCTCCACCGATGGGGACTACGAACGCGCTGGCTGCCCCGCGGGAGTCTCGAAGCAGCGGCGTCCCATTTAACCGCCCATCTTCGGCGTTCCTCTTCTGCGACGCTTCCTCCTCAGAACCGATGGGCCAAACTCCCTGACCTGATCCGGAGCCGCACAGATCTAATTTCCCTCTACCAACTCGCGTACTCACTCTTTCTTCCCACCTTTCAACGAGAGCTTCTCGCACCGGAGATCGCCAGCATGATCTCCGACGGGCTCACCCCCTCAATGCGACTCCGTCTCGAGTCCGAGACAGCCGGCCGATCGCCACTCGAAGCGATTGGCATCCTCGAGCAACGGATCTTCCTAGGGGAGCGCCTCCTGCGGGATAATGATGCCGCAAGCATGGCGGCCTCCGTCGAGCAGCGGGTTCCTCTGGTCGACTCGGTTCTCCTCCATGCCGTGAACAAACTTCCAACTTCACAACGATTCGAGCCCTTAGGCAAGAAGGCGATCCTACGGCGCCTTGGACTCCGGGGCCTTGATCCGGCTCTTTTTGAGCGGCCCAAGGCAGGTTTTGTTCTGCCTTTCGATCGCTGGATTCGTCAGGGTCTTCACGGTACAATGAACGAGACATTGCTCGATAATCAGGCGGTCGAGGCGGCGGGACTGAATCCTACCGCAGTCACTCGCCTGTGGAGATCATTTTCCAGCGGGGCTCCTGGTCTATACTGGTCGAGAGTTTGGGCAATCTATGTCCTCGTCCGTTGGTGCGACCGCCACGGCGTTCGCCTCTAGGTGCCAGTCAGACAAGGAGCCCCTCGCGGCTCGGCCTTCAACTCGGGAGGAGTGGCCGCTCAGGCATGAGCTTGAAAGAGCGCTCCTCCCTCAGGACTGCCGCCCATGATCCCAGGGTCCGTTTGACCCCTACGTGGTATGCTAGCGCCATGATCGCGTTATGGGTTGCGATCGCCGGCAAGTTCAGCCCAGCGGCGTGGAAGCTCAGCCCCATAAGCCGGAGAAAACTAATAGCAGTCAACGCCAGGGGATCCCACCAACAGGCCATGTGGACGATAATCGATTTGATTGGGTTTCCGGTTACAAGATTGCGAAGAGGATGAGCAGCAGGGTCCCTCCCCAATTTCTCGTAGAGCTGGAATGATATCCTTCCGTACTCGAACTGGCGAGCAAGCCAGCTTTCGTAGGATCCGATACGAGACCGATGAACGGCAGATGCTCGGCTTCCGAACACGAAGTTTGCTCCGGCCGCCTTCAACCGGAAGCCGAGCTCGGTGTCCTCTCCCAGGCGCAGCTCAGCGTCTAGACCGCCGACCTCGAGATACTTCTTCCGGCTCAACGAGACGTTCTGGGTGACGAATGCCGCTGGCTCAGCCTGGCGTGCTCCACTCTCGATCTGCTCGTGCATCCGCAGCATCCCCTTGGTCCTCATGGCCTCGTAAAGCGGTTGCCTCTCCCAGGCTTCTTCTGGCACGACCTTCCCGATTACTACTGTCTCGCTCCCCCCTGCTTCAAGAAGCCGAAGATGAGCATCTAGAAAATCCGCCGCCAAGTCCATGTCGTCATCGACGATACAGATCCATGGGGCCGTGGTAAGGCCGATCGCTCGGTCTCTCGCCACCGAAGGGCCAGCATTCGACTGAAAGGCGTACGAGAGCCGGAATGAAGCTTCTGCATGTGTGACGTTCAATAGCTTCCTGTACTCTTCCTCGCACTCGTCGAGGCCATCTACGACAACCGCTACTTCGAAAAGCTCGGGATCGAGGCGCTGGCTTCGCAGCGACTCCAGAAGTGTAGCGAGCGCTCCTGGCCGCTTGTAGGTGGCAGCGACAAGCGCGATCCGGGCCTCTTGTTCATTGCTCATTGTGCAAACTCCTGCGCCGGGGCCTTTCGAGCCTCGTCGCCATTTGAACCTCACCGTGATAGTCCTAGTTCGAACTTGGAGGAAGTAGATTGAAGACCATCCTACTCTTGACGATCGTACTTGCTGCCCTGGCGATCCCGGTCTGGGCCGCTAGAGATCCAGACCCGCGGCGAGGGGTCCGACGCCTCGTCTTCCTGCTCCTCCTCTTCAACGGGCTCTACCTCTTCTACGTCACCAGGCTACACCCTATTTGGTTCGTACCGCAGCGACCCTGACTCTGAACCACCCAAGTCTCGTTCGCCAGAAGCCAAGCCAGGGCCGAGAGCGCTCCGACAAGCCGGAAAGGTTCGTCCGGGAATCTCGCGGATATGGGAGAGACCCCCGCTCGGGAACAGAGGTATGCTCCCCGCCATTCAAGGAGTACCTGGTGCGTTGGACCCGATCTTCCCTACCTCCCAAAGCCGCGACTCTACCATGTGGAGGCCTACGCCAATGGACACCGTGAACCGAGCCGAGCTGCTCGGTCTTCCATTCGATCCAGCGACCATGAAGTCAGCCGTTGATCGCTGCATGCAATGGTGCGAGGAGCCTCGCGCCCCCCATATCGTCGTGACGGCAAATGCGTCAATCCTCTGCATGATGAGGCGAGACCGTGACCTCGCCTCTGCCTGTAAGGAGGGAGACCTCATCCTCGCCGACGGTATGTCCGTCGTCTGGGCACTTCGGGCCGCAGGGACGGCGGTCCCCGAACGCGTAACCGGAGTGGACCTGATGGCCGAGCTTCTTGCAGCAGCTGCCGCGAGGAGACTTCGAATCTACCTCCTCGGCGCTAAACATGAGGTCGTCTCTGAGCTCGCCCGCCTCTGTCAAGAGCGATACCCCGGCGTCGTCATCGCTGGATTCCGTGATGGATATTTTTCTCCCGCAGACCATAGCGCGATCGTCGAGGAGATTCGCGAGAGCAAACCCGATATACTTTTCATTGGGATGCAGAGCCCCTTCAAGGAGACCTGGGCTGCTCAACATCAGAAGCGGCTAGACGTCCCGGTAATCATGGGGGTGGGAGGAAGCTTCGACGTTCACGCGGGTTATGTCATTCGAGCGCCCAGACTCTTCCGGTCCACGGGAATGGAATGGTTCTGGCGCCTACTCATGGAACCCCGCAAAATGTGGAAGCGTTACCTCATGACAAACACAGAATTTATCTGGGTGGCAGGCCGAGAGATCGTCGCTCGGCGCCTAGGCATCAAGCCATCCAAGCCTTCCATTACGACTCACTGATCCCGGACTCCATACAGACATGAACCGAAAAAGAATCGCCGTCTTCATGGGAACAAGGCCGGAGGCGATCAAACTAGCGCCGGTCATTCAAGCTTTACGTGAATCAGATGCTTTCGAATGTACTGTCATCGCCACGGGACAGCATCGTGAAATGTTCAGGCAGGTCACCGATCAGTTTGGCGTAAAAGTCGACGTTAACCTGGACGTGATGAGACCCAACCAGACTTTGGCCGGATTGACCGCGCGGCTGATGGAAGGGATCGATCCATACCTTGAGGAGCTTCGTCCAGACTTGGTCTTGGTGCAAGGCGATACGACTACTGTATTCGTCGCTGCACTCGCCTCTTTCTATCGGCGAATCCCGGTTGGCCATGTCGAGGCTGGCCTTCGAACTGGCAACATTTGGTCACCATTTCCCGAGGAGGTCAACCGGCGCCTCGCAACTCCCGTGGTTACTTTGCATTTTGCGCCGACCGAGTCGGCACGCGCCGAATTGCTCCGCGAAGGTGTCGACGATAAGACTATCACTGTCTCCGGGAACACCGTGATCGACGCCCTGCTCACCGAGGTAAGGAATCAAGAGCTTCCAGAAGTCAGTATTGCCATCGATCTGGAGCTGAAAGATCTGCTTGGCGAGAACTGGAGAGAACGACCGATGGTGCTCATCACTGGGCACCGGCGTGAGAATTTCGGCGATGGAATTGAACAGATTTGTTTTGCGATTACCCACCTGGCGAACCGATTCTCCGATCACCAATTTGTCTACCCGGTCCACCTGAACCCGAACGTACGCACTCACGTGAACCGGCTACTGGGCAAGCTACCGAATGTCTCGCTGATCTCACCCCAGGGATATCGAATTTTTGTGGCATTGATGCGCCAGTCTCGCCTAATCCTAACTGACTCCGGAGGCGTCCAGGAGGAAGCTCCCTCCCTCGGCAAGCCTGTGCTCGTGATGCGAGATACCACTGAGCGGCCCGAAGGAGTTGAAGCCGGGACCGCGTTGCTCACCGGTCCAAATGCTGACAACATTGTTGCTCATGCCGCCCGCCTCTTAGCCGATCCGATCAGCTACGAGCGGATGGCAACGGCAAAGAATCCTTATGGGGACGGCAAAGCTTCGATGCGAATCCGGAATGCCATTGATGAGTTCTTCAAAGAGAATGCGTCACGCTCCCCTTGATACGGAAGTGCCGGGAACTCAAAAGGATAACTGCGAGATGAAACCGAAAATTGCGTCGCCATCGATCGTTTTTTTCGCCCTCCTGGCGCTCGCATGCAGTGGACGTGAGCCCCATCCGAGGCTGGCCACCCGGTTGATCGTGGTTCCTGACGAGGTCACGATTGCAGTCGGCACCGAGCAACAATTTGTAGCGAGGTACGAAGACGGAGAACCAGCATCGGTTCGATGGTCCGTCCTTGAGCCTGGAGGAGGCGAGATCGATCCAGATGGAAAATACTCGGCTCCGTCCACCCCTCAGATCGCGACTATCGTCGCGACGTCGACCACCTCTTCTTCCGATAGCGCGACCTCCAAGGTTTCGGTCGAAGACGCTCCTCCGGCGAAGGTGAAAGTCTCCATTCGGCCTTCATCGGTCGATCTCATGCCAGGTGAATCGGTTCAGTTCCACGCCGTCGTCGAAGGCACAGACGACCGCCGCGTTTCATGGACTGTTCTCGAGGACGGAGTAGCCAGCATCGACGAGACCGGCCGGTTTACCGCTTCCGGTTCAATCGGGCCCGTCACCGTCCGCGCGATGAGTATCGTGACTCCTTCCGCATTTGCGGAAGCGGTTGTTGATGTTAAGAGCCCGATCGACCTTAGCATTCTCCCTGAGGACCGGCGCACGGTATGGAATCCTGGGATTCCGGGCGGGATTCCGCGTCAACGACAACTCTTCACGACCCTATCGGATCTTCCACCGGACGGGACCGAGGATATCTCCGCGCCTGTCAACGCAGCGATCAACGAGGCCGGTGCGGCATACCTGAAAACCGGAGTCATACAGGAGGTGGTCCTACCTGAAGGAACCTTTCGGTTAACCAAGACCCTTGCGCTGAGTCGCTCCGGCGTGGTCCTACGTGGACAAGGCCCTACGAGCCGCCTTCGTTATGACGGCGACCAGAACAGCCCCGCTATACTCATAGGAAGATCACGTTGGACTGATTATGGTAACGAACGCGGCCCCTGGCCCCTAGTTGCAGATGGATCCAAGGGGAGTCGGAAGCTCATGATCGCTGCAGAGCATGACTCGCGGATTCAGGTTGGCGATATTCTCGGCATCGACGAAGAAGATGACCCATCGTTCGTCTCGAGGGGGGACGGTTGGTATGGAAAAAGACAGATGAATGCCGATACGCATGGCCCCGCCCTACGCGGCGAAGGTCTCTGGCGATCGGTCGGAACGATGGTCGAGGTGACAGGAAAGGAAGCAACAGAACAGGGCATCGTCCTCCATCTGCGTGATCCGCTTCATATGAATTTTCGGTCTAGCCGCCACGCCCAAATCTTCCAGATTGCATCTCCTCGGAAGGGCTTCGACGAGGTCCAGCTCAGCGGGATCGAAAGTCTCTATCTGACCGGAGGTACAATTACTACCAACAACGTCTCATATTGTTGGCTCGACAATCTCGAAATCGACGGCAATCCGGGGACAGACAATATCGGGGCGTACGAGAATCCCGGAGGAATCGAAGGGCATTCCATCGAGCTCTTTCACGCATACCGCTGCGAGATCCGAACCAGCTATATCCATCACAGTAGGCGAATCACACAGGGGGGCGGTTCTTACCTAATCACCTTGAGTGGATATACCTCCGAATCTCTTATCGAAGACAACATTGTAGTCTTTGGGAACAAGCTCATCGTCGGAAATATGATGGGCGGTGGGAACGTGATCGCCTATAACTACGTGGACAATGCACGGACCAATAGCGCATCTTGGCAAGAAGGCGCAATTGACCTCAATCATTTGAGCTTCACTCATTCTGCGCTAGTCGAAGGCAACTGGACTTCCAACATGGGCGCCGACACTACCCATGGTAACGCGGGGTGGCATGTGTTTCATCGAAACTTCTCTACTGGACGAAACTCTGCTCCGATCTACGGCGCCTTTCCATACAGCCGGTCGCCGGATGGCTCGTTCATGCGAGCGGTGGGGATTGATGGGTTCCACCGCGAGTCCTCGTTCATAGGTAATGTTCTTCATACTGATCCTTCAGGGGTCTATCAGATCGATCACTCAGGAGGTCCCCGCCTGAATATCCCGACCATTTGGCGAATCGGCGGTGCCGTGGATGGCAGAGGGGAGCTCCTGGATGACGGGACCGCTCTCTCCTTGCTCTATCGGCACGGAAACTGGGATTCGGTTACGGGGCAGATCGTATGGGATCCCGAGAACAGCAACCGAACAATTCAAGATTCTATGTACTTGCATTCGAAACCGGACTTCTTCGGTTCGGCAGCTTGGCCGTGGGTCGATCCTACGGGGCAGAGCCTAGGAGATCGGGTCAAGCGCCTTCCAGCAAAGGATCGGTACGACGCAATAGTCAGCGAGTAGTCCCCCCTCCAATGGAGGAGGGACCAGGCCAGATGTGGTCGATTAAAGAGTGGACTCGGCCGATGCCTAGCCGAGCCGGTAGCAGCGTATGTGTGAGGACTCAATGGAGACTCCCCCCAGTAAGCGGGTAGGTAGTTACGTACTAATCTCCCCTTGTCGCAACGAGGCAACCTATATCCGGCGCACTCTGGACAGCGTTGCAGCGCAGACGATCCCTCCAAGCCTATGGGTCGTGGTGGACGATGGCTCAACCGACGACACTTTACGTATCCTCGAAGACTATCGCGAACGACTCCCCTATCTCCGGGTGATCTCTCGAGCGGACAGGGGTCGACGCGCAGTTGGCCCAGGAGTCATCGAAGCCTTTTATGATGGTCTCGACACAGTAGCTCTAGATGACTTCGACTATCTCTGCAAGCTGGACGTCGATCTGGAGCTACCTGCGTCCTACTTCGAGGGCTTGCTCGAAAAGATGGAAGCTAACCCGAGGCTCGGGACCTGCTCGGGTAAACCATGGTTTGTCCATCCAATCAGTGGGAAGTGGGTCCCGGAGCGTTGCGGTGACGAGATGTCAGTCGGCATGACCAAGTTCTACAGAGTGGACTGCTTTCGGGAGATCGGTGGGTTCGTCCGCCAGGTCATGTGGGACGGAATCGATTGCCATCGTGCCCGGATGCTAGGTTGGGTCGCTCGGGCCTTCAACGACGAGAGCCTTCGATTCCTCCACCTGCGAGCCATGGGCTCGAGCGATCGAGGAATCCTTCGGGGGAGGATCCGCTCGGGATTTGGAAACTATTTCATGGGGACTTCACCGCTTTATCTCGGAGCGATCGCCTTGAGTCGGTCTCTCCAACACCCGGCGATCAGCGGGAGCGCCGCAACCGTCTGGGGATACGTCTCCAGCGCCATAAGGCGGGCCCCTCGGTATGACGATCCAACGTTCCGGAAGTATCTCCGCCGGTACCAGACGCTCGCGCTGTTGAGGGGTAAGAGTCGAGCGATCGAGATCTTGAACCGAGAAGGAGAAGCGCTTTGGATGGAACGCCATTCAGGATCGCCAGAGTTCGGATCAAGGGCACCGTTCGAGGCTCGAGATCGCTCGAACGCCTCACCACTTACCACACAGTCGGACTAATGTCCTCCTGTCCAGACGCCAGACCTTCTAATGCAACCACAATTTCTACTCGATAGTGTGTCCAGAGAAGGGAAGGGTATTTCGAGTTAATACGCTCGAACGCTGAAACGGGTCACAATGAAAACCATCACTCGAGCTGAAGCTCCGATAGCTCCCTCCAATAGTCCGAGCGAACGGAATAGGCATCAAGTCAACAATTTACATCAGCAGCGCCCAGGCATCTTGCTTACGATGGGAGGATACCAAGGAACCCTGGCCGCGGCCAGAAGCCTTGGCAGGGATGGCATTCATGTTCTAATGGCTGACTCCTCCATTACCGCTCGAGCGCGATGGTCGAAATGGGTCTCGGCGCGCACAGCGTGTCCATCCCCCGCACAAGGAGGGCGATCCTTTATCGAGAGAATTTCCGACATCGGGCGACAAGACCCGGGACATGTCCTCTACCCAACCAGTGATGATGTTGCCTTTCTTTTTGCCCTTCACAACAGCTCCCTTGAACCCTTCTATAGGACCTTTCAGCCAAGCACAGAATGCATATACTCACTACTCAACAAGAAGCGTCTTTTTGAAATCGCCCGGGAGGTCGATTTGGAATGCCCTCAAACTTGGTTTCCAGACACGCAGGAGGACGCTGAGAAGGCGGCCGTGGTCGCTCAATTTCCCTTGCTGCTAAAACCTCAGACTCAGATTCAGTATGTCTCTCAGATTAAGGGCTTCTACGTTCCTGATGCTTCTGCCCTCCCTGCCATGTACCGGGCATTCATTGATCATGTCGAGTACGGTCCGGATGTCTCCAGTTACGATCCGGCAGTCAGGGCTCCAATGCTCCAGCGCTATCACGTCGAAGCCGTCGACCGAATCTATTCGCTCGCAGGATTCGTGGGCTCGCAAGGAAACTATGCCGCAAGGGGATCATTCAAGGTCTATCAACGCCCCCGGAGGATGGGTGTAGGCGTTTGCTTTGAATCTGCCCCCGTCGATCCCGGCTTGCTCGACAAGGTTGTCCGACTCTGCAAGAATGTCGGGTACTTTGGAGTTTTCGAGGTTGAGTTCATTGAAGTCGATGGACGCTTTCTCTTGATCGATTTTAATCCTAGATTTTACGGCCAGATGGGGTTCGAGATTGCCAGAGGTCTACCGCTCGCAAGACTCGCTTATGAGTCCGCAGTCGGCAACGTAGAGTGGGTGGAGGACGCGCTCATTTCAGCCAACAGTATGCCCACTTGCGAGTCTCTCGCATATTGTCACGGTCTTGTTTTCGGTATCGGCCGACTGTTATCTAGAGCGGCCGGAACTATGAGTCGCCGGGAGTACCATAAGTGGCGCGATTGGCTGAATCGACATCGATCGACGATGATCGACGCCGTTCATGCAGATGATGACATCATGCCAAGCATAATTGATCTTGCGAATGAAGCGATCACTGCACTTCGACACCCTCGGTCTTTTTGGTCATCATTTCGATAGCGAAAAGTTGGCTGACTACCCTGAGCCTGGCAGTGACGGAGTTGAAGAGCAGGATTCGAGGCGCATCACATCTAACAATCGTGGTCGTTCTCATCAGCTGGCCCCACCGTCTACAGTACGGTGTTCCCGCTGTCCAGGTTGACACTCCTGGCCTCGTAAACCCCCCGGCGGAACGGGTAGAAGTACGGGCATGAAGCGGAAGCAGATGAAGAAGATCGAAGCACGTTCCCCCTCCTCGG
>Ga0180215_1001986_pt1 | contig 21420 bp, 25 predicted proteins | sample eDN3rd37CBELigBY_FD_128871 | JGI IMG/M metagenome (GOLD analysis project Ga0180215, IMG submission 128871) | Enriched backyard soil microbial communities from Emeryville, California, USA - eDNA 3rd pass 37_C BE-Lig BY (version 2) (version 2) | ecosystem: Environmental > Terrestrial > Soil >... | reverse complement strand
CGGGGCGTCAGTCGCCGTCGCGGGTCCGATCGCCTTCATCGGCATTATCGTCCCTCATCTCGCGCGGGCGCTCGTCGGAGGCGATCACCGCTGGCTGCTGCCGTTCAGCGCTCTGCTCGGCGCATCGCTCTTACTCGCAGCGGACATCGGCGCGCGGTTTATCGCAATGCCGAACGAGCTGCCCGTCGGCGTTGTCACGGCACTCGTGGGCGTGCCATTCTTCGTCTGGGTGGCAAGGAGGGGGAACGATGCAAGGCAATAAGATCGTCATCAGAAACCGTTGGTTCTCCTATCTATTAGAACGCAAGGCGGTGCTTTGGACCGCCGGATTGTGGCTTGCCCTGCTTGCATTCACTTGCATTGCCGCGGGTATGGGCACCCTTTGGATTTCGCCGGTTGAGGTGATCAAGGGCGTTGCAGGTCTAGGAGATTACGTAACGATCCTATATTCATTCCGTTTGCCTCGGGTAGTCATGTCCGTCTTCGCCGGGGCATGCTTGGCCGGGGCGGGCGCGCTGCTTCAGAGCGTGTCGCGCAATTCCCTCGCCTCTCCCGATATGATCGGAATTACAGGAGGAGCTTCGGCTGCAGGCGTCGGATTTCTGGTGCTTTCCGGCGGCTCGCTCGGAATCGGGGGGCTGTCGGTCGCCGCTGCGGTTGGCGCGATGGCGACCGCGATGCTGCTGTTCGCCCTCGCTTGGAAGGGCGGCATTTCGCCGTTGCGCCTTGTGCTGATCGGCGTCGCCCTGCAAACGGCGGCCAGCTCATTGGCTTCATTCTTGATCATTAGGAGCCCGCATTACGTTGCGAGCCAGGCGTTCACCTGGCTGACCGGCAGCGTCTACGGCAGCTCCTGGGACAATGTCGCCGTGTTGCTCCCATGGGCGCTCGTGCTGGGTGCGTTCGCTTGGGCCTTGTCGCGTAAGGCGAACGTGCACGAGCTTGGCGAAGACGTCGCGGCAAGCGTCGGGAGCCGCGTGACGCCGGAGCGGACAGCGCTGATCCTGGTTAGCGCCGCGCTGGCGGGTGCCGCCGTGTCCCAAGTCGGCGCCATCGGCTTCATCGGCTTAATGGCGCCGCATATGGCGCGCCGCCTCGTCGGGCCGTCCTTCGGCGCGGTACTTCCGGCGTCCGCCGCCATCGGCGCGATGCTGCTTGTGGCGGCCGATACCATAGGCCGCACCGCATTCCCGCCGAACGATATTCCGGCGGGCGTCTTTACAGCGGCGATTGGTGCGCCGTTCTTTATCTATATGCTTGTAAGGAGGAGACCATCATGAGCAACGGCGGATTACAAGCTGCATCGTTATCGCTTGGCTATGGCGGCGCGCAGATCTTCGAGCGGCTCGATCTTCGCATTCCGCAGCACCAAATCACCGTGCTGATCGGAAAGAACGGCTGCGGGAAATCGACGCTCCTCCGCTCTCTCGCCCGCCTTCTAAAGCCGGCTGGCGGCTCCGTAGTCCTAGACGGCAAGGATATTTATTCGCAGCCGACGAAGGAGGTCGCGAAGAAGCTGTCGATCTTGCCGCAGGGACCTGTCGCGCCGGAAGGCTTGACGGTGCTGCAGCTCGTGAAGCAAGGGAGATATCCGCATCAGACGTGGCTGAAGCAATGGTCGCGCGATGATGAGGAAGCGGTGGCCCGCTCGCTCGCCGCCACAGGCATGACAGCCTTCGCCGACCGCAGCGTCGATGCGCTCTCGGGCGGTCAGCGGCAGCGGGCGTGGATTGCGATGACGCTTGCGCAGGATACGGATGTGATTCTGCTCGACGAGCCGACGACGTATCTCGATATGGCGCATCAGATTGAAGTGTTAGAGCTGCTCTCGGAATTGAACGAGCTGGAAGGGCGGACGATTGTCATGGTGCTCCATGACATCAATCTTGCTTGCCGATATGCGGATCACATTGTTGCGGTAGCGAACGGAGCGGTGTACGCGGAAGGCGCTCCTTCCGATATCGTTGACGAGAAGCTGATCAGCGGCGTCTTCGGCATGGACTGCCGGATGATCCGCGATCCGGTGTACGGGACGCCGCTGTGTGTACCGATCGGCGCCCGAGCCGCCGCCTCGTCAACATTTATCCAAACTGCTCGGGAAAGGGAGTCATCTTATGTTGGTTGACCCCGGACTGTCAACATTGCATAGACAACTAGGATTTACAACGGAAATCGTTGTGCCGGATGACGTAGAGCGGCTGCATGGAGCAATGCTGACCTCGCCTGAGCAAGTCCAATTGCTGATCGAGCGTGTCAGCAGAATATTGGGGACGGATAAGCCGTCCGTGGCCGCTTCGCAATTTACGAAGTGGTATTGCCGCTCGCTAATTGCCGTTTTATACGAATTCAGCGTCCTTGGCATCGCCCGTTCGGCGACGCTGCGCGATGTATCGGTACTGTTTCCGCTAGATCCGCCGCTCGCCGTTCACTGTAACGGGCGGGTTTCCCCGGTAACGGCCGCGACCCGCGAATCGCTTCGCGAGCTTACGGTGATTCGTTTGTTCGCGCATAACTGGAACCTCGTGTTTAAGCGGCTGCACGAGCTGACGGGCATCCGGGAGGATTTGCTCTGGGAGAACGGTTCCATGTACATTAATCATTTCTACCGTACATGGATGGAGCAAACGGAGGATCCCGTCCTCCGCGAGCGGCTCGAGGAGGATTACCGCTTTATTCATCATGAGGCTCCTCCCGAGTTGTATGGTGAGCTGCAGTGCTTTAACCCGTTCCAATGGACGGGGAAGCCGGTGCGCAGCTCCTGCTGCCTCCGCTTCCACCTGCCGGACAAGAAATATTGCAAGGGCTGCCCGATCGCTAACGGAAAGCTGCGCCATTAAAGCGGCACGAATACACGAAAAAAAAGGCCAGGACCTATCCTGGCCTTCATTCATGGATGTATTATCCTTCGATGCTTTTTACCGCGTGATCCCAACTAGGAAAGTAATGCAGCGCGCTTCTCATCAAGTGCGGATGAGACTGTTTGATTTGTTTCTTGTTTAGAGAGCTGCCGCTTTGGCGGAGCTTCTTGATTTCCTCCAGCACATCCATCGCACTCATGTTGACGTCCATTTCATCACCTATCCCTTTCAGGAATATTTTGCTACATCAGTAGCCTTTCCTATATTTCAAAAAAATAGTCGATTCTTGACAGTATTCTCGAAAATTAACATAATAAGAGAAATAACGCCGAGGAAGCACCTCGCAAAGTAGACACCATGCGTGTTGCTTTGTCGGGGTGCTTTTCACATATTTCTATCGACGGGGGGATGGAGGATGGCGGAAGACAAGAAGAAGCTTCCGGTTGGAGCGGTATGTGCTGCGGGAAGACAGATATGAATTGTCCGCTGTATTCGAAGAGGACGACTTCGTGGCATCGGACAAGGTGACCTGCATCACGTTTCGCCTCCGCGATATTTTCCGAATGTGAGTTAAAGTTGGGATGTTGCTGCAACTTTAGGGAATCCCGCACGTTATATAGATCGTATTTTACAGGGAACAAGGCGGAGTTGACTATGCGATTGAAATGGATCGGTGTGGTTGCAGTTGTTGTATTGTTGTATGCCGTGATAACGGAAGGCTGGCATGGCGGAGACGCTGATAAAGTAGAGCATTCACCACCAAAGCAAGAGATCCGGACAGAAGAGCCATTCGAAGAGCCGTTCGAAGAGCGAAGTCCATATTTGACGAGAGAACCTTTATTACAGTCGCTTGCCATCAGGTTGAACGATCAACAGGTAACCCCTGAACAATTGCCGGAATGGCTGATTGAATTTGCAGAAGCCTATGATCCGCAGCGCGAACCGATTGAAGCGGTCCGGGCGGATCTGGATGGAGATGAGTCTGCCGCGGAGTGGGCGGTCGTCTTGTTTGAAGAAATTTTACACACTGACAAGGATGCAGTTGAGCGCCGAACGGCGTATGGGGCAATCATCTCTCATAAGGAAGACCGTTACGAGCTTCACGGCTTTGAATTTCCGGAAGAAAGCTATGGGCGGGCAAACATCGCGGCTGTGGACGAGATGACGGGTGACGGTAAGCCGGATGTCATCTGGGTTTCTTATGCGGTGGGCGCTCATACAACGCTCGCTTCCTACACGGTTACTTCCTTGGTCGACGGCGAACTCCAAACCGTGGGAACGGCGGAAATCCCGAATGTCTCGAACGCGGAAGTACGAGATGGGGTTCTTATGCTGACCGGCGGTGTGATCGGTTCGGCTGGGGCCGGACTTTGGCAAAGGGAGTACACCGAGAGCTTTATCGTCAAGGAGGACACGCTCCTTCGCGTCGACAGGACCTATTCGACATCCCCAACCTCCTACCACCGGTTGATTGACGGGTTATGGGCGGAGGCGTTCGGTCATACGGAGCGGGCGAAGAAGCTGCTGGCTGAGTCGATCGAGCTGCGAGACGACTCGTACCTCAATTACTCGTTTACTACGCCGGATGGAGGGGCTATGGATGGCGGAACGGATCCGGAAATGGAACGAAATTTCCAAGCGACGGTGAAGCAATTCGCCCGGTTCCGTCTTGAATTGTTAACGCAAATAGAGCGTGGGGGAAGCCGCGAAGATGCGTGCGCGCGGGCAAAGCGGGAAACGGGATACGATGCGAGCTGGATTCCGGTATTGAATGCGCCATTCGGTTATGCAAATCCAATGTGGGATGAGGATACAATATGCTCTGCCATCGATCGTTTGAATTACTAACGATGCCAGAAATTGATCCCTCCGAAAAAGTTTACGCGAATTTTAAATCTGTGTTACACTAAGGCTATCAACAAAGCCGTGCGTGACTGGCGTAGCGTGGGGTACCACGAGGGAGCGCGCGGTTCGGACATAAGCCGTACGCCTGGGCGAAGTATTTGTATGATGCGGTTGAAGCGTCATCCGAATACTTTTTTTATTTTCCTACAAAAATGATCCACGGAGGCGAAGGGTATGGCGATCCTATTAAAGACGAAGGAACTGGCCGATCAAATTTCGCGCGAATTAACGGCGGAAGTGAATCGGCTGAAGACGGACGGCATGCAGCCGGCAATGGCGGTCATTCTGGTGAAAGGGAATCCCGCCTCGGAATATTACGCGAAAATTAAGGGGAAAATTGCAGGGAAGCTGGGGATTTCGTACCGCATCATTCCCTTCGAACCGGATGTGACGGAGCAGAGGCTGCTTCAGGAGATTGAACGGTTAAACGATGACCGCAGCGTTCAAGGCATTATGCTGGAGCTTCCCGTACCGAAGCATATCAACGTGCGCGCTTTATCCGACAGCATCGCTCCGGGGAAAGACGTGGACGGCATCTCGGCTGCGAATAAATTGGCGTGCGTCACGGGATCGGACGGCATTTATCCGGCGACTCCGCTGTCATGCATCCGCATTATGAAGCACTTCGGCATCCCGCTGCAAGGCGCTAACGTTGTCTTGGTCGGCTGCGGCGAGACAGTGGGCAAGCCGTTGCTGCACTTGCTTCTGCGTGAGAATGCGACGCTGACGGTGTGCCATTATTATACAAAGGACTTATCGGTTCATATTCAGAACGCTGACATTCTGATTACAGCAGCGGGTTGTCCCGGCCTCGTGACAAGAGAGATGGTGCATTCGGGCTTGAACGTCATTGATGTGGGGATCAATGAAACGGCGAACGGGATTACCGGTGACGTTGCGCCGGATGTGGCGGAGGTCGTCAAAGCGATGACGCCGGTTCCCGGGGGAGTCGGCACATTGACAACGATGCTCTTGTTCGAAAATTTCATGAAGGCAGTGAAGTTGCAGCATGCGAATCTTCGATACTCCTATACGTCAATTTCTTAATGAGGCGGGCTCGGATTCACCGACACCGGGCGGCGGAAGTATTGCCGCACTAAGTGCGGCGCTTGGCGCATCCATGGGCTCTATGGTTGCGAACCTGACAAGAGGCGCGAAATTCGAGGCGGTGAAGGATGAGATGGAAGACTTGGTGCAAACCATGACATCGGCCATCGATCATTTCGAATCGTTCTTAGAGCAGGATATGGAATCCTTCCAAACCTATATGCGTGCTCTCGGTATGCCGAAGAACACGGACGAGGAGAAGCAGGCACGCTCATCGGCGTTACAAGAAGCGGCGGTATTCGCGGCATCCGTTCCTCTTCGGCTGATGCGGCGCTCCTTAGATGTGATGACCGCAGCGGCCGAGGTTACAACGAAGGTAAACAAAAATGTGATCTCCGATCTCGCGATTGCGGTCATCACGCTGGAGGCTGCCGTCCAATCCGCATGGATTACGGTAGAGATTAATCTCGGAAGCATCAAGGACGACGAACGAAGACGCGTTCTTGAAGCGGAAGGGAGAAGCGTGTTAGCGAAAGCGGAAGACGTAAAGCGGGACGTGCTATTGGAAGTAAGACGGATTATGGGCAGGTAAACGGGGCATAGCGCTAAAGCTTAAGGGAATACTATCCTCAGTAAAGGAGGAGTATTTCATGCCGGAACGTGAAGAACAACAAGTAACTTCCCTGGATTTGCCCGATTCGCAGGAAGATGCGAAGGAGTATACGTATCAGGTAAATCCTCGGCTGAAATCGGAGTTTATGGACTTTCACGATGAGGATTTCTTGTACTGGACATAAGGGTTGCGGGAGTTTGGCGCGGGATGGCCGCGCCATTTTTGTTGCCGCAATGACTTGACGATCCTATTCCTGACAGTTATTTTATTAAGACCAAGAAGAAGGATCATAGAAAGAAACAGAGACATCATTCGGGAGGATTATTGCGTGGAGGTTACCATGAAGGCCGCCCCCGTAGAGGGGCAACAAGAAACGAGACAATACAAAGTGCTGCCGATCTTATTCGCGATGCTGCTTAGCGGCTTTATCGGCCTATTCGGAGAAACGGCGCTGAACGTGGCATTGACACCGTTAATGGGCTTGCTGGAGGTAGGACCTACAACGATTCAATGGTTAACGACAGCCTATCTGCTGGTACTAGGAATATTAGTGCCGGTATCCGGTCTCATGCTCCAATGGTTTACCACGAGACAGTTGTTTACGACGTCGCTCATCTTTTCGATTGCCGGGACTTTCGTCGCTGCGCTGGCGCCAAGTTTCGAAGTTCTTCTCGCGGCACGGGTGCTGCAGGCTGCAGGTACGGCACTATTGCTGCCGCTCATGTTTAACACGATGCTGGTGATTTTCCCGGTGGAAAAGCGCGGTTCGGCTATGGGATTCATCGGCTTGGTGATCATGTTCGCGCCGGCTGTCGGCCCGAGCATTTCCGGTTTGATATTGCAGAATTTGAGCTGGCACTGGATTTTCTGGACTTCGCTGCCGTTCTTTATCATTTCATTAATCTGCGGGTTGTTGTTCTTACCGAACATCTCCACACTGACGAAGCCCAAAATCGATGTACTGTCCATTATCTTGTCTACGCTGGGATTCGGAGGGATCGTGTATGGATTCAGCAGCACGGGCGGACATGGAGAAACCGGCGGCGGCTGGAGCAGTCCTGTTGTCATTGCCGCATTGTTGATCGGTGGGTTGTCTCTGCTAGTCTTCAGCATTCGTCAGCTAAGAATGAAGGAACCGATGATGGACCTGCGCGCCTTCAAGTACCCGATGTTCACGATCGGTCTCATTCTCATCTTCTTCTGTATGATGATGCTGCTGTCGTCCATGCTCGTCTTGCCTATGTATTTGCAGCAAGGTCTTGCCGTAACGGCGTTGACCGCTGGTCTCGTATTATTGCCGGGCAGCTTGCTGAACGGCTTTCTATCCCCAGTCATGGGCCGTTTATTTGATAAGTTTGGACCGAGGTGGCTTGTGATTGGCGGGCTCGTGGTCGTGGCTGCGGTTCTGTTGATGTACACAGGCATCAATCCGGAAACTCCCCTCGGCATGATCACGGCATTGCACTTATTTATGATGATCGGGATTTCTATGATTATGATGCCTGCGCAGACGAATGGTTTGAATCAACTGCCTCCGGAGTATTACCCGGATGGAACGGCCATTATGAATACGTTGCAGCAGGTTTCCGGGGCGATCGGTACGGCCGTTGCGGTAAGTATCTTAAGTGCGGGGCAGTTACGTTATTTAAATAGCGTGGCGAATCCGGATCTTCCGGAGCATCAGTTGGCCGGGTTTACTGCCGGTGTACAGGACGCTTTTGTTTTTGCGTTAGTTCTTGCCATCGCAGGACTGGTGATTTCGTTCTTTGTGAAACGGGTTCCCGTAGGACGGCAAGCAGGACCGCAAGGGCCAACGCATCACTAACTAAGCCGCAGCTTTCCCTGCAATTATGCAAGCAAGCCCTCCGGAAACGGAGGGCTTGCTTGTGAGCGGGGGATTGTCCCCCTAGTATTTTCGATTGTAATAAAATCGAGTAACAACTGAAGTCATACTGATCAGAGCCAACACCGCGAATAATGTGATGGAGATTGTCGCATGAAAGAAGCCGGTAACGATAGCCGCCAACGAAAGGATGAGCAGCAAGGCATTCAAACTCAAGGAGTTTGCCTTCTGCTGTACGAGCTGCTTTCGCTCGTCGCGCTCCTCGATATACAGCATTTTCAAGGAAGTCTCGTTCTTCATTGCTGTGCGCAGTCTGAGGATCGACTTCACAATCAGAAGCAATGTGCCGATAAAAATACCAACTTGAAGTCCATGCACGAATTCGACTGCGTTGCTCTGAGCCTCGTAATTGTACAAAGCCGTTGCGATGACGGTCAGTACGAACAATACGCAAGCGACAACTAATCCCTTAAATCTTCGCGATACGGCGGCGCGAAACTCCGTCATATACCTTCAACCTCTTCCCCGCTAAAATCAAACACTTCTTCGATCGTTAAATGGAAATATTTCGCAATTTTATAAGCAAGAACGAGGGAGGCGGTGTACTTTTCGTTTTCCAGCGAAGTGATGGTCTGCCTCGTCACGCCAACCGCGAGCGCAAGCTCCTCTTGACTGATCTTGTACTTTTTGCGCAACTCCTGAATCCTCGTTTTCAAACCTAACCCTCACCCCCCATCACATGTTGAGGTTTGTGATGTCACACTGCTTTGTTACGAAGCAACCGGTAGCCGGTTGTAATCAGTTGAAGCGCCCCCGCACCGAGCAGAACGCCCGATAAGAAGAGAGAGTATTCCTTTACGACAAAAGATAAAGCAACTGCGAGGATGGAAAACAACAGATTTTGGTATTGTGGTTTCATAAGAATCACCTTTCCGGTTTCGGATATGTATAGTTTGCTTTGCATTCATAGTATAGTTCGCTTTGCACATTTTGTAAAGTATGCTTTGCAAAAAAATATTAAGCTGCAGGTTTAAGTTTTATAAATAATTTCTTCAGGTTCGGCATGACCGCAAATCGAAGGTCAATGACAATATGAAGGATGATCGGAATCCAGATGCTGTCGTAGAGCATGAATAGCCTAGCCATGGCAAACCCTATGAACCCGGTTAAAATAACGTTCTTCCATCCTTGATAAAAATGTGCCAGACCAAACAGAACGCTCGTGATAATTGCAATGGTTACGGCTGATAAATTCCATCCTAATTGATTCAGGTAATAGAACATAAATCCTCTATAAATGACCTCTTCACAAAAGCCTGCTGTCAGAGCAACACCGGCAAACATAAGGCGCTCTTTCCAGCCGTTCGGAAGCAGCATCTCAATGGCTTCGAACATACTTATGATTCTTTTTCTACCGAGAGGGAAAATCAAAAAGATTGCGAGGAAGAAAAATACACTGACGAGAACTCCGCATAAAAACCCGGTGAAGCTAGATAAATCCTCAAACGTGGCAACAAATCTTAATTCTTGAAACGGGATATTCATCATATAGAAGCCTAAGAAAATACATCCTACTATCAACCACTGATACAGCATGATCAGCGAGTATGTCTTGATTTTATTATGGTTTTGCAAGTTGCCCTTAATCTTCTTGTCCCAAAAATAATCAATCACCGGAAAAATAAATCCTACAAATACAAATATCGCCGTAAACCAAATCATGTTACTGTTCCTCCTCATGAGCGAATCGCCGGCATGTGATTGTATGTATAGTTGACTTTGCATTTGTAGTATAGTTCGCTTTGCAACTTTTGTAAAGTAGGCTTTGCAAAAAAAGTACAGCGAACTTTGCAAAAATAAAAAAGGCGCGATTTTCTCGCGCCATCATCATATAAACTTACTTTAATTCTATTGAACGTCGTATTTGCTCGAACGCGGAGTCTCCCACGATGCCGAGCCGCCATAGCGCAATGCCCTTCAGCCCGTAACGCTTCGCGAGTCCGATCTTCCCATTGACCGAAGAAGCGTTTTCGCTGCCCATAGAAATGCCGAGCACTAGTTTGTTCTTATCCACCTTTTCAAGTGCCAGCCTGATCGCTTCATCCACTTTTCCGAGCGGTTCCGGCGCTTTCTCCCCTTCGTAGGCATACGCCATGATCACAATTTCGTCAGCAAGCTTGCCGAGTGTTGCGTAATCATATCCCTTAAAAGAGCTGTTCAACGGATGCAGCGCTAATCCGAGTTGTAAACCATGAGGTTCAAGCTGCTCCGATAACGTCCGGACGAAGGCATTGAATTGCTTTTGCGCGAGCAATGCATCGCCGGACAATCCGAGTCCCTCGAAGTCCAGCATCACGCCTTGGAAGCCCCGCTTCACGGCGAGCCCGGCAATTTCGGCGGCAAGCTCCGATCTCCGCGCTTTATTTTCCAAAATTCCGGTTAACTCCAGCTGGCCGTCGGAAGCAAACACCATAAGATACGGCGAAGTGCCCCTCTCTGCAGCGGTCTGAACAATCGATTCAGGGGTAATCTCCCCTGCCGGCTTCGGCCAGTAGAAATCTTTGCCGGACAGCGTGAAATTTCCTTCTGCATCGATCCGGCTCCAACCGAAGGCGACCGAATCGAAGGATGGGACATAATCTACTTCGCTGAATGAAGACAATGCATAGAAAGCTAATGTATACGTATCTCTCAGAGGGGACTGGATCGAAACGGTTCTAGTCGATGCTTCCCAGCCCACCTGAGCGCCGAATTGCTGGCTAAAGAAGCTTAGCGGGATGAGCGTCGCCCCATTCACGATCATTGGCGCTGCGTCCAGCACGAAGGGTACGCCGTCCACCCATGCGGTTGAAGCATCGATCGTCAGGCGAATTTCCTTCGCGTCCGGATCCACTGCTGTGATCGTTCGCGTATTTCCGTCCCATTGCACGGTGACACCCAGAGCCTCTGAAATGGTGCGGAACGGCACCATCGTCCTTCCGTTCACGATTGCGGGCTCGACGGAGAAGGGCAGCGGATAACCGTCCAACAGGATCGTGACCGGAGGTGTTGCCGTCTCCGCCGCTTGAGCCAACGGTGCGAAGGCAAGGATGCCGGCGAGAAGAACGGTTGTGAATTTTCTAAACATTTCCCCCAATACTCCTTCCTCTCCTATGAAACTAGCATTATAAAGCGATTCTATTATTGTAACATAGCAACGTCAAAAGACCGTTAGATATGTATGGAAATCCCGTGCAGTTTATGAAACAATATGATCATGATAGAGAGAGGAGAAGCGGACATGATCGATATTCATTGCCATATTTTGAGCGGTCTCGATGACGGAGCCGGCGATCTGCAGGTATCGGTGGACATGGCGCGGATGGCGTACGAGGACGGGATTCGCCATATCGTGGCCACGCCTCACTTTTTCGGGAAATACGTGACCGCGCCCGGGACAATCCTAGAGAAGATTGAACAATTGCGCCTTGAGCTGCAGCGGGAAAGGATCGGCATCACGATTACGCCCGGGAATGAGGTCCGTTTGGAAAGCGCCGCATTCGTCTATGAACATGATAAAGAGGGCAATTTCTTTTATTTGGATCCGGGCCGAAGGTTCGTGCTTCTGGAGCAGCCTTGGGAACGATATTGCGATGACTCGGAGGAAGTGTTCCAGTGGTTTCTGTCGCGCGGCACGACGCCGATCATTCCGCATCCGGAGCGGCATGCGTTCTTCCGGGAACAACCGGAGCTGCTGTATCGCTTGATGGATATGGGCGCTTGGACGCAGGTAACGGTTGACAGTCTCATCGGCCGCAACGGCAAAGCTGCGGAAACGTTCAGCCGACGCTTGCTGGAGCGGGATCAAATTCATGTGCTTGCCACGGATGCGCATAATACGTCGAGGAAGCCGAATCTCTCGGAAGGATTCCGCTTGTTGAACCTCATGGCAGGAGCCGAGCGGTCGCAACAGATATTGGATCGGATGGAGTCGATTCGCAGAACGATTGTCGCCGACAGCGCGGCGGCATTGTAAACATGGGAAGGAGCCGTTAGACAGCATGACTTACTTAGGAATCGCCGGTCTTCTGATGGTGATGGCCATCACCTTGTTCAAAAGGCCGATCATCGAGAAGCTGCGCAACCACACATTGGTTCGCCGCCTATCGCGGGCAGAATGGTTTGAAAGCCATTGGTACGCGGGTATCTTTTTATTCCTTATGAATGTGTTGTTAGGGGCGGTTACGCTGGGGTTGTTAACCTTAATTACGATGCTTACGGTCCCCTATCTTCACCTTCTGCTGATGCTGCTCGCCGTTGCCGCAAGCTTATATTTGTGGATGTGCGTGAGTATTGCATGGGAAGGGGAAAAGCGGGACCGCCTCAAAATGGCCATCATCGGCAGCAGTTGGTATTTGTTATTAACGATCGCGATGGTTACCGGATTGATGAATTTGGAACCCTCTTCTCCAGAGATGGATAATTTCATGGCGGCGGTAGGCTTCGTGTTTGGGATCATTGTGTCGGTTGTTGCCTTTACATATTGCTTCCTAATCACAGGCTTCTGGAACAAACCGCAAGAACCGGAGGAATGATCGGAATATTTTGTATAGGCGATTGGCATGATACAACTGGACGATCCAAGAAAGGAGGCATGTCTTCGGAATGCCGAACGAGCAAGAGGAACGAGCCAGTTTACGGTTTGCGCCGGATGGCCGGCCGCAGCCTGAGCCCCAGTCAACGGAGATGGCGGAAGAGCCCCAGAGCGCTCCGGTTCAAAGCGTTGGCGCGGAGGATTCGCCTTACGAAAATCCGGATGTTTTGTACGGAAAATAAGCATATGGATGTACCGGCGCCTCGGTTTCGATGGCCGCCGGTTTTTTCATTTTATTGAAGCATTTGTTTGTCCTCTGCTATATAATTGCACTGGAAACTATATTCGCGGAGGGAAAACAACAATGTACTCCTTTAACGGGCTTCATATGGGAATGGGCAGTTTGCCGCTGCTTTCGAATGCGGTCACCCGCTCGATCAGCGCTGAGAATCCTGCGGGAGCGAAAGGCAAAGGCGGCATGGCGGTTGACGGAACGGGAGCGAACGCCGCAAGAGATCTTGGACAGGGCTGGAAGGTAAATCCGAACCTGCATATTCCGCCGGAGAGCACGGTTACGCTTGCGGAAATCGAAGGGCCGGGAGCGATCCAGCATATTTGGTTGACTTGTTTCCCTACCTTGTGGCGAGATCTCATCATTCGAATGTACTGGGATGATGAAGAGACGCCGTCGGTAGAGGTTCCTGTCGGGGACTTCTTCTGCAATGGGTGGTGCGAGCGCAGCAACGTCAACTCGATGCCGGTTGCGGTCAACCCTGCCGGCGGCATGAACAGCTATTGGTTAATGCCGTTTAGGAAATCCGCCAAAATCACGATTGAGAATCGTACGCAGGACGTCGCATGGTTTTATTTTCAGATTGACTATACCTTAACGGAAGTGCCGGATGACGCGGCGTATTTCCATGCGCAGTGGCGCCGGAGCAACCCGTTGAAGTATAAGGAAGTACATACGATTCTAGACGGCGTGACCGGGAAGGGGCATTACGTCGGCACTTATATCGCCTGGCAGTCAAACAGCACCGGCTGGTGGGGCGAGGGTGAAATTAAGTTTTATCTGGATGGCGATGAGGAGTTCCCGACGATCTGCGGTACCGGTACGGAGGATTATTTCGGGGGAGCGTGGAATTTCGAGCATCCAAAGGGCGAGTACGGAACCTACTCCACCCCGTTCTTGGGCTTGCATCAAGTGATCAAACCCGACGGCTTGTACCGCAGCCAGACGAGGTTCGGCATGTACCGCTGGCATGTGTTGGATCCGATCCGGTTCGATCAGGATTTGAGAGTGACGATTCAAGCGCTCGGCTGGCGCTCCGGCGGAAGGTATTTGCCGCTGCAGGACGATATCGCGTCGACGGCGTTCTGGTACCAAGCGGAGCCGCACACGCCGCACCCAACCCTTCCGGGGAAGGATGAGTTGGAGGTCATCTAACGAGGAGGATAACCTATGACATCTTCTATCCCTAGACCTGACTATCCAAGACCGCAGTTCATGCGGGAATCGTGGCAAAGCTTGAACGGCGAATGGGAATTCACCTTCGACGACGCGCGGGAGGGAGATCAGCTCCGCTGGTACGAGGGGGATAAGGCCCTTCCGCTGCGCATCAACGTGCCTTTCGCGTTTCAGAGCAAGTTAAGCGGCATCGGAGACCCGGATTTCCATGACACCGTCTGGTACCGCAGAACGTTCACGCTGCCGGCGTCGTTCCATGGCAAGAGAGTGCTGCTTCACTTCGGGGCGGTCGATTACGAGGCTTCCGTCTGGGTGAACGGCAAGCTTGCGGTTCGCCACGAAGGCGGGCATACGCCGTTCTCGGCGGATATTACGGAATTCATTCATGATCAAGGTGAAAATGTGGTCGTCGTCAAAGCGGAGGATTACAGCAAGGATGTGACGATTCCGCGGGGGAAGCAATTTTGGCAGAAGGATTCCGCGTGGATTTTCTATACACGCACGACGGGGATCTGGCAGACGGTCTGGTTAGAGGCTATATCCGAAGCGCATCTAAGCAAGGTGCGGTTCACGCCGGACATTGACCGCAACGAGATTGAATTGCAATGCTTCATCGAAGGAGCCGCCGAGAAGGCGCAATTGAAGGTCGAGATCACGTTTCAAGGTGAGAGTGTCGCGGAGGATGTGTACCAAGTAAGAGGCGCACAAGAGACCCGCACCATTCGGCTGCATGACTTCAACGATCATGGAATGGGCCGCTGGTGGTCGCCGGAGCGTCCGAATTTGTACGATATTACGTTCACATTGTTGATCGGCGGCGAGCCGGTGGATACGGTGAAGAGCTATTTCGGGATGCGCAAAGTATCGATCGACAACGGCAAGCTATGCTTGAACAACCGGCCTTATTTTATGAAGCTGGTGCTGGATCAGGGGTATTTCCCCGACGGGAATCTCACGCCTCCGAGCGACGAGGCGATCCGGCGGGACGTGGAGCTTACGAAGGCGATGGGCTTCAACGGCGCCCGTAAGCATCAGAAGGTCGAGGATCCCCGGTATTTGTATTGGTGTGATCGGCTCGGGCTGTTGGTATGGGGAGAAATGGCCAACGCGTATGAGTTTTCCGAAGAATACGTGCGCCGTTTTACGAAGGAATGGCAGGAGGTTGTCGAGCGGGACTACAACCATCCTTGTATTGTCGCTTGGGTGCCGATTAACGAGAGCTGGGGCGTGCCGAATATCCAGATCGACGCGCGGCAGCAGTACCATGCGCTCACGATGTACTACCTCACGAAATCGCTTGATGCGACGCGGCCGGTCGTGTCGAACGACGGTTGGGAGATGGTGAAGACGGATTTGTTCAACATCCACGACTATGAGTGGCGGCGCGAGGTGTTGGAGGAGCGGTACAGTGACGCGGACAAAGCCGTTCACGCTATGCCGGGTAACCGGGCGCTGAGCGTAGGCGGCTTCCGCTACGAAGGCCAACCGATTCTGGTGACCGAATTCGGGGGCATTGCTTATAAGAAGAGCGATTGGGAAGGCTGGGGATATTCCGGCGCGACCGATGACGCGGATTACGCGGAGCGGCTCCGCGCGGTCGTTCAACCGCTGCTCGCTTCCGGCGTCGTGCAAGGGTATTGCTACACGCAGCTTACCGACGTGGAGCAGGAAATTAACGGGCTGCTGACGTATGACCGCTTGCCGAAGCTGCCTTTGGAGACCATTAAGGCCATCAACGAAGGGAGATGATCGGGGCGTGATCCATAAGTTTACGCTGTCTACTTCGAAGCGGGATGAGTTTATTGATATTACGCCGCGGGTTCAAGAGCTGATTCGGCGCGAGGGAATCGCCGAAGGAACGGCGGTTGTGTATTGCCCGCACACGACGGCTGGGATTACCATCAATGAAAACGCAGATCCGGACGTGGTACGCGATATGCTGATGCGGCTTGATGAAGTATATCCGTGGACCCATCCGAAGTATCGGCATGCGGAGGGCAATACCGCTTCGCACTTGAAGGCTTCCACGATGGGAGCGTCCCAAACCGTATTCATTGAGAATGGCCGGCTCGTCCTCGGCACATGGCAAGGCATTTACTTCTGTGAGTTCGATGGGCCGAGGACGCGGACGTATTACGTGAAGCTACTTGTATAGCTTATAGAGCGCTTGTGTGCCGAGGTCGCTGCCGCCCTCGGCGGCCAGCTGCTCGTAAAGCTTCTTCGCTAGCGGCAAGCCGTACAGCTCGAGCCCCATCTCTTCGGCGGACTGCAGCGCGATGCCCATATCTTTAATAAAATGCTTCACATAAAAGCCGGGAGCAAAATCGCCTTGGAGCATTCTCGGCACAAGGTTGCTGAGCGACCAGCTGCCCGCCGCGCCGGATTCGATCGACTGAAGCACCGTCTTCGGATCGAGTCCGGCTTTTTCCGCGTAGCGGATCGCTTCAACGACGCCCATCATGTTCGAGGCGATGGCGATCTGGTTGCACATCTTCGTGTGCTGCCCCGCGCCAGCGGCGCCCTGGTGCACGACGTTCGTTCCCATCGCCTTCAGCAGCGGCTCCATGCGCGCGAACGTTTCGGCGTCGCCGCCGACCATGATGGAAAGCCGCGCCTCCCGTGCGCCGATGTCGCCGCCGGACACCGGCGCGTCCAGCGCGGAACAGCCCGCGGCAACGGCGGCTTCCCCGATGCGGGCCGCAAGCGTTGGGCTCGACGTCGTCATGTCGATGAAGACGGTGCCTGCCCGCGCGTGCTTCAGCAGCCCCTGCTCGCCGAAATACGTCTCTTCCACGTCACGCGGATAGCCTACCATCGTAATGACGACATCCGCCTGTGCTGCAATCTCCGCCGGCGAATCATGCCATACCGCTCCCTCCTGCAGCAGCTCCTCCGCCTTCGCTTTCGTACGGTTATAGACGTGCAGCGTATGCCCCTCTTTCATCAAATTCCTCGCCATACTCTTGCCCATCACGCCGACGCCGACAAATCCGATGTTGTAGAATTTTTTATCCATTACCGTCCCTCCTTATTCAATACTGCCGTTTAATGTCTTGGCGCCCACAGCATGATCGATTCACCGATGAGGCACACGGCCGCGCCGATCCATATCCCCCGCCGATTTCCGCAAGCCCCGCCAAAATAAAAAAGAACAATCGCACTGATCATTTGACAAAACACCACCATGAAATACAAACGATAGGACAAGTGTAGCGTATTTCGGCGCAACTTTCGAGGGAGGAGATGAGTCTATTTCTGGTAGATTTTATAGGTTATTATCGGAGGGATGCGGAATGAAAAGGTGGCTTGCCGCTGTATGCTTGGTTCTGCTCTTGGCAGCTTGTGAGAATGGAGCGGAGCCGGTGGAGAGCTCGAACACGGCACCGGATCCGACAGTCATCATTGCAGAAGCGTCGGTTGATTACGACGGGGATGGTGCGGAGGAGATGTTGTACGTTCGTATGGTGGACGGTGAGTTCGTGGATGATCAGGAGCCGGGACCGTTCATGGGCAAGCATTGGGTAGGCGAGTTTCGGCTAGAGTTTGTTTCGAATGATAAGTTGCTGCTGCATACGTTGGATTTGAATCCGACCTTCGGCGAAGAAGAGCTAATGTTTTCACCTGACAGGGAGTTTGATATTGCCTTCGAGGATTACAACGGCGACGGGTTTTTGGACTTCTCGATCGGACAGTATGCCACTTCGAATGGGTTTGTCTATAACTTGTATTCGTTGATGCCGGACGGGATTGCGGTGATTCATAGCGGCTTGTTTACAGCGGGTGGGGGCTATTCGCATCACTATGAGAAGGCGGGCAATATAAGCTTCAGGAACCGATATTATGATAATTCAATAGGGGAGTTTGTTAGTACGCTGTTTACATGGCAAGGGGATCAATTCGTTAGAACGGAATGCGAAGGCTGCGGGATGACGGTGCCGGAGGAGGTGCAGGCTCCAGTTGAGCAGATCTCAGAAGATACACCTAAAGATCTACAGTTGGAAGTTGTGCGGACGGAGGACGGTTTCCGGATCGTTGCCGCTGGGGACGTCTTAGTGGGGCAGACGTTGATTTCTCCGCCGATTGATGGATCTTCCTACGCGGTGCATATTGTTCGTTCGACCTTCGGGATCGGACAGTTCCGAAGAGATGCAGTCGTCGTTCATCCGGATACGGGCTCATTCGCGGTTTATCCGATGTATGACGTCCTCGTAGATGATATTTATGGGCCTGATTCGTTTGCGATTGCTTACGGCTTCGTTGATGAACGGCACTTGGTATATGTCTCGGTCGTCAATGACGATATGCGGGAAGCGGGGTTTTACTATCGCATTGAGCAAATGGATATTACCAACGGCGAAGTTACGGTGTTGATTCCGGAAATCATCGATGCGCCGACGGAAGATCACTTCGCACCCGGCTGGTTGAACGAAGCGAAGGATACGCTTGTGCTGAACAGTTACGGTACAGGAAAGCTGTGGGCTCACAATCTTGTAGAGGGTACTGTGGTCATGCCTGATTATAACTTCGAACATGAATGGCCGTTCTACTTGACGAAGGAAGCGCCGAACGGGGAGCGTTTCTGGTATACCAATTATCGCTTGCAAGAATATCGATTGTACGATAAGAAAGGGAAGCTGTTGTCGAGGGCAGCGTTCACGGAAGGCTTGGATCAGTACCCGGCGTTCTTATGGAGTCCCGACAGCCGATACTCAGCCTATCACGATACTCGGGATCACGATCAGGCTCATATTCTCGACGATAACGGCGAAGTGTACACCATTGCTCCTCAGCGCATTCAGTTTTTCGATGCGGATGGGAAGGAGCTTCGCACGGTGGAGACGGAACAAGACGCTGGGCGTTATATCGAATTGTCCGGCTGGCTCGACAGTGCGAGCGGGATTGCATTGCTGCACGAATACGAGATCGAGCGAGGGGAAGGGCCGCCGCAGAAGGTCCGTTCCCAATATATGCTGTTGGATATCACCTCCGGTGAGACGACTGAGGTCGAGGTTGCGCCTAACATTGCAGAGTTGGATCACTTGACGCCTGTCCGGTTAGGTTCATTTGATTCAGGAATTTATGTGCTGGACCCGGATCTGCTGTTAGTTTCCGTGTTAGCGGATCGCGGTCGTTGGCTCTCCTCTCAGGGGGATTCGAGGCTGGCGTGGACGGTGGAGAATTATGATACCGGCGTAACAACGCTGTATGAGCTGGATCCGGCAACGGAAACGGTTCACGAGCAGGGGTTTAAGAAAAATCATCGTCTGATGCAGAGACTTGGAGACGATTGGCTGGTGTGGGAAGATATGAGTTATACGAGAAAGGAGTAGTTAATCCATGAAAGCTGTGAAACTGCGTCCATTTGTACCTTCGGGGGAAGACTATCCGCTTGCGATACAATTTTATACGGATCTCGGGTTTGAACCGATTTTTCGCAGTCCTGAATTAACGATCTTCCAGGTGGATGATCTGGAATTTCACCTGCAGAATTACTTCAACCGGGAGCTGCAAGAGAATTATATGCTGGAATTAGTGGTGCAGGATTTGGATTCGTGGTGGAAGAGAATTCAAACTTCCGGTGTGATAGAGAAGTACCAAGTCCGGGCGAAACCGCCGGCGCTTCAACCCTACGGCAGAAGAGCCATCCATCTTCTTGACCCTGCCGGTGTGCTCTGGCATATTACGGAATCATTGGCGGAAGGCAATTAGGAATTTAACGAATCGATCTTCTATCTCAACGAGCACGAATATAAGCAAACTAGTGCGGAAGGGAATGTCGTTCGTTACGAAAGCGCGAAAGGTCTTCCTGTGGAAGTGCATGATTATGGGGATCACCGCAGCATCTTTGTAGGGAGTATAGAGTATCCCATCACGACGGGGGCATCCGGTTATAAAATCACTTATCCTAATGGGAAAAACGTACGTCATGCATAATCCGCGTGATATGATCGCGTATGATGAGGAGGGGGAACATTTGTTTCCTTGGGACGAATTTTACTCTCCAGGCGCTCTGCTCCGCGCTGCTTTCCCGGAGTATCATTCCAAGCAAGGGCAGCCGGGATTCCTGTTGCTGTCTGTCATCTTCTTGGCATTAGGCTGGTGTACCTTCCGATATGAAGCGTTCCAAAACTTTCTGTTTCAAATCTCTCCGACTCGGCTGTACGTGGTGGATTGGGAGCCTAACGATTTTTATTTCTTCATGTGTAAGGTAAGCGGAGTCGTCCTGATGGGATGGGGTGTGGTTTATTTTTCATGTCATTATAATTTGAGCGATTGTCCTGTTCCCTGCTATGCTGTAATGTAGGGTACGGCTGTGGAGATAAATAACGAGGTGCATAGATGGAACAGTGGATTACGGATGTAATGAGTGAGTTCGGGTATATTGGTGTCTTTCTATTAATTGCTTTGGAAAATGTGTTCCCGCCGATCCCGTCTGAGGTGATCCTCACCTTCGGCGGCTTTATGACGACCTATTCGGCGATGACTGTTCCTGGTGTCATTATTGCTTCGACGCTCGGTTCCGTGGTGGGCGCAATCATACTCTATTTTATCGGGTATTGGGTGGATCAGAAGAGGATGGAACGGATTATCGTCCGATGGGGCCGGCTGCTGCGGTTAACGACGGATGATGTGGGCAAGGCGTACGGCTGGTTTTCGAAGCATGGGGTATGGACGGTGTTCTTTTGCCGGATGGTGCCTTTGCTGCGCAGCCTCATCTCGATTCCGGCGGGCAGCGTGCGTATGAATTTCGGCTTGTTCCTCGTGCTGACGACGGTCGGGTCGTTGATCTGGAATGTCATTCTCGTCATGCTGGGTGCGGCGCTTGGCGAGTCATGGGAGAGCATCGTAGCCGTGATGGACACGTATTCGAACGTGGTTTATGCGTTGTTGGCGTTGGCTGTCATTGGCGCGGTCGTTTGGTTTTTTATGCGGAAGAAGAAGTAATCGTGTAATCGGGATTCCCTGAGCAGCTGTAAGCGTAAAATTCCTCATACAGCACGTCGAAGCGGGGGAACCGTTACGGTCGGTTCCCCCGCTGTTTACTTTGCTTGCGTCGAGCGAATTCCCGCCAGGAAAAAATCGATCAGCACCCGCAAGCTCTCATCTGCGCTG
>Ga0180215_1001985_pt1 | contig 21429 bp, 18 predicted proteins | sample eDN3rd37CBELigBY_FD_128871 | JGI IMG/M metagenome (GOLD analysis project Ga0180215, IMG submission 128871) | Enriched backyard soil microbial communities from Emeryville, California, USA - eDNA 3rd pass 37_C BE-Lig BY (version 2) (version 2) | ecosystem: Environmental > Terrestrial > Soil >... | reverse complement strand
GTGCCGCGGGAGCTCCGCTGTGATGTCCGTGCCAGCTATTGTCGTGCGCGCGCCAACGCGCCATAACATCATTGCTTGCTTGAGGAAATTCGCCCAGCATCGCTGCAGGACTTCCAAGTCGGTCGAACTCTGAGGAGAGAACGATGCGTCGCGCAATTTTATTCGCATTGGCCCTTGTTGCGGGGCTCGGACTTTCGACACCAGGTTTCGCGAGCGCCAAGGGCAAGAAGGTTGCACTTCTCGCGACGGGCGCCACGCACCCCTTCATCGCCGCCGTCACCAAGGCGTTCCTTGAAAAGGCGAACTCAGCGGGCCTTGAAGTCACCACATTCAACACGCCGTTCGACGCTGCGCTGCAGTCTCAGCAGGTCGATGATGCGATCGCACGGAAATTCGACCTCATAGCGATCATCCCTGCCGCAGAGCAGGCGATCGTGCCCGCGCTGACGCGCGCCAAGCAGGCGAAAATGCCGGTCATCATCATCAACTCGCCGCCGAAGGAGGGCGCCGATGACCTCTACATTTCGTTTGTCGGCGAGGACCATGTCGAACTGGGCCGCATCGCTGCGCGCGGCGTCATCGAAGCCCTGAAGGCCGGCAATCGCGACACCGCCAAGGTGGCGCTGATCACCGGCTCGCTCGCCGAAGGCGTGGGTCCGCGGCGCGTCGCCGGCTTCCGTGAGGTGATGAAAAATCATCCGAAGTTCGAGATCGTGGCGACAGAAGATGCGAAATGGGACACGGCAGCCAGCGAGCGCATTGCCGGGCAGCTGTTTGCCCGCTTCGCACCGCGCGGCGGTCTCGACGTCATCTGGGGCATGGCCGACAACCAGGCCGTCGCTGCGATCCGTGCCGCGGAGGCCGCCAACATTCCGCTCGGCACTGACAAGGGAAAGCTGATCGTCGTCGGCAGCAATTGCCTGAAGCAGGGCATTGAGATGATTAAAGCCGGAAAGATGTACAGCACCGGAATCCAGATTCCGACCAGGACCGGCGCCCGCGCTGCAGAGCTAGCCGTCGAGTTTTTCGAGGGCAAGACCCTGCCGAAGCAGAATCTGCTGCCGGTCGAACTCGTGACCAAGGACAACCTCGCGAAATGGGAGCAGCCGTGCTCGTATTGAGCGCGGCTACGCCTCGACGGAGCGATGGCCCTCAATGGTGGCGCAGCTTCTGAGTGTCTCCGCACTGACGAAGAGCTTCGGGGCGGTCCAGGCTTTGCGTGGGGTGTCACTCGATCTTGGGAAGGGTGAGATCCGCGCGATCTGCGGAGAAAACGGCGCCGGCAAGAGCACGCTCGTCAAGTTGCTGATGGGACTCTATGCCCCCGACAGCGGCACCGTCTCGATCGACGGTGCCGCGGTTCGGATCGAGGGGCCGCAGCATGCGCATCGTCTCGGACTTGCCCTCGTCGCGCAGGAACTGAGCCTGGCGCCACACCTGTCGGTCCTCGACAATATCTGGCTCGGCAGCGAGGATGTGCCTCTGTTTCACCGGCGCGGCGACCTGCGCCGGCGCGCGGCGGAGGCGCTCGAGAAGCTGGACGCCGGCTTCGACCTGGACGAGCCAGTGTCCCGCCTGAAGGTCGGCCAGCGTCAGCTCGTGGAAATCGCGCGATTGCTCACCCGCGACTCCCGCATTTTGATCCTGGACGAGCCGACCGCGACCTTGTCGGATGTGGAGATCGCGCGGCTGTTCAGCGTCCTGCGTTCGCTGCGGGCGGAGGGGCGTTCGGTGATCTATATCACGCACCGGCTCGGTGAAGTGTTCGAGATTTGCGACTCAGTCACCGTATTGCGGAACGGCGAGCACATCTCGACCAATCCGGTATCGGCGATTACGCGGGATGCCTTGATCGGAGACATGCTCGGTCGCTCTTTTGCGGAAATCTATCCGCCGAAGCGGCCGGCTGAGCATGAAGGCGTCCTGACCGTCGACGGTCTGCATATTCCGGGAACCGTGGAGCGGCTGTCATTCACGGCGCCGCGCGGCAAGATCACTGCGCTCGCCGGCCAGATCGGATCCGGGGCCACCGAGGTGGCGCGCGCGATCGCCGGGCTGGTTCATGACGCGACAGGGACGCTTTCTCTTGGTGGCCGCCCCGTGCCGTTGGGTTCGGCTCATGCCTCTCGCCGCGCAGGAATCATGTTTGTGTCGGAGGATCGCGCGGTCGACGGCTTGTTCCATCGCAACGTCCTCGAGAACCTCGTCGCTTCGGATGTGGGGCGCTATACTCAATCCGGCCTGTTGTCCTTTCCGCGGATGCGGGCTGGAGCAGAAAAGCGGGCCGAACTTGTCGGCGTGGACAAAAGCCGGCTCGCAGCCAATGCCTTCGATCTCAGCGGTGGCAATCAACAGAAGGTCCTGTTCGGCCGCGTCTCGGGGGCTTCGGAGCCGGGTGTGCTGGTCATGAACGAACCCACCCGCGGCGTGGATATCGGCGCCCGGGCGGACATCTATGCCCTGATGCGGGATTTCTGTCGGCAGGGCTACGCGTTGCTGATGACATCCTCGGACCTCGAAGAGGTCGTCGGTATGGCCGATATCGTGATCACGCTGTATCGCGGCCAGATGATCGGTCGATACGAGGGCGCCGCCATCGACATCGCCGCTATCCTCTCCGACATCACGCATCCGGTCTCACCCTCCGAGCGAGCGGCCTGAAACGTGACCGATATGTCGAGACAGGCGTTCGCGCTCAATCAGCTGACTGCCGTCGCATGGCTGCGTCTTCTGTTCGTGGCCGCACTTGCCGCCGCGGTGGCGCTGACGCCCGGATTTCTGTCGGCGCCAAGCCTTTTGACGCTTTTGACGACGGTGTCGTTCGTTGGCTGTGTCGCGGTCGGCATGACCTTTATTACGCTCAGCGGCAATATCATGTCGTTCAGTCTTGGTGCGACCGTTGCCGCCTGCGCCGTCACATTCGTGACGGTCCTCAATGCCGCGGGCGTCGTTGCGGGCATCGTCGCGGCGCTCGCTGTCGGCGGATTGCTGTCCGGCGTGCAGGGCGCCATCATCGGCGGCCTGCGAGCCAATCCAATCATCGTCAGCATCGCGGCGCTTGCCTTGATTCATGGTGGTCTCAATTTCATCACCGGCAACGCGACGGTCAATGCGAACCCCGGAGCCGGACATGAGATCCTGCGCGGCAAGCTTTTCGGGCTGCCGGTCGAATTCTTGGCGCTTCTCATCCTGGTGGTCGTCGGACAGGTGATTCTGTCGCGGACGACATTCGGCAGGCATATCTATTTTGTCGGCAGCGGCGTTCGGGCGGCCGAAGCGGTCGGCTTGCGCGTTGGCCGGGTCGTGACCGGCGCGTATGTCTGCGCGGGGTTGTTCAGCGCGGTTGCCGGAGTGTTGCTCGGGCTTCGCTACAATCAGGCCAACATGGAATATGGCATCGGCTACGATTACGACGCCATCGCTGCCATATTGGTCGGAGGCACGGCAATTCAGGGCGGACATGGCTCCGCCATCCGAACCTTCGCCGGCGTGATCTTCATTGCGACGATTCAGGTGCTGCTTCTGCTGCACGGATTTCGGCAGGAATGGCAGTACCTCATTGCGGGCGTGATCGTGCTGCTCGTGGTGATGCTGCAGACGGCCGGACGGAGGCGGGTATGACCGCGCTCGCCCGCGGCCTCGCCGCTCCGCGAAACCGGCCCTACCTGTTTCTCGCCGGCACCGTGCTGCTCCTGATCGTGCTCGACTGGAACGGCGGGCGGTTCCTGACCAGCGCGACCGCATTCAGCGTGCTGCAGACTTTCGCCACGCTCGGTCCGGCGGCGCTCGGCCTCGGCATGACCATGCTCGTGCGCGAGTTCGATCTTTCGATCGCCGGCGTCTTTGGACTGGCCGGCTGTGTGGCGGTTCTCACCGGCGGCGAATCCGCCTGGCTGGGTCTCGTCCTCGGCGTTATGACCGGCGCCGCCTTCGGGCTGGTGCAGGGATTGATCATCACCTCGCTCGGTCTCCCCTCGATTGCTGTGACGCTCGGTGGCCTTCTGATCGCAGTCGGTATGGCCTTCGTGCTGACGGAAAGTCAGTCCCTCGTCTATGGAAACATGGACCTTGCGCTCGCCCTCAATGAGCGCATTGCCACCGTGTTCTCGCCGCGCAGCCTGATCGCTGCGGCAATATTCGTGGTCGCCGCGATCGTGGTCGGCTTTACTCGCATCGGGCGTGACATGGTTGCGCTGGGCAGCGACCGTCGTTCCGCAGAGACCGTCGGGCTTAACGTCAAGACGATCCTGATTGGAACCTTCATCTGCTCGGGTGCGCTCGCCGCGGGCAGCGGCGCGCTTCTCAGCTACAGTCTCACCTCTGCCGCGCCGTCCGGCCTTTCCGACGTGCTGGTGCCGGCGGCTGCCGCGGCGATCCTTGGCGGCGTTTCCCTCTCGGGAGGCACCGGCACGCCGGCCGGGATTGCCGCCGGTGTGCTCACCCTTGCGGTCATGCGCGCCGGCTTGAACGCGATCGGCGCGCCGCCATACGCGCACGACCTGGCGATGGGCGCCATTCTCCTGGCCGTGGCCGTGCTGGATGCGCCGCGTCTCGGACAAAGCGTCGGCCGGCTTTTGAACCGACCATGAATGCTGGAACAAAAAGGAGTCGCCAATGACAACCCAGAGTGATCACGATTTCTTCCGCGAGCGCGGCTTCGGCTTGAAGATGGGATTCGGGAAACATCCTGCGCTGATGGTGGTCGACATCATCAAGGCCTTCACCGACGCGCAGCGTCCGCTCGGTTCGAATCTCGACTCCCAGATCGAAGCGGTCCAGAAGCTGCTCAGCGTGTGTCATGACCGCGACATACCGGTCATCTTCTCTTCGGTCCGCTATGATGAAGCGGACACGCGTGATGCCGGAATCTGGCGCCTGAAGCAAAAGGGTGTCGTTGATCTCGCAGCCGATACCGACGGACATGAGATCGACCCTCGTCTCGAAGTCCGCCCGAGCGACAGCCTGCTGATGAAGAAATACGCGTCGTGCTTCTTCGGGACCGACCTCATCCCGCGGCTGACGTGCCGCGGCATCGATACATTGATCCTCACCGGATGCACCACAAGCGGCTGCATACGCGCAACCGCGGTGGATTCGGTTCAGAACGGCTTCCGCCCGATGATCGTGGAAGAGGCGGTTGGAGACCGGTCGAAAGCGGCGCATGAACAGAGCCTGTTCGATCTGAACGCCAAATATGGCGATGTCGTCTCGCTTCAGGAGACGCTCGACTATCTCAAGTCCGCGAAACCGAATGTTTGAAGCCCGAGAGGGAGGAGGAAGAGCAGATGAACCAGCCAGCGTCGCATCCGATCAAGCATGATCGCTTTGCATACTCGCCGATCGTCGATCGCCCGAAGATTACCTGGCCCAATGGCGCGCGCCTCGCGCTATGGGTGATCCCTAATATCGAACATTTCCTGTTCGATCGGCCGTCGACGTCCATCACTCCGATCACGACCCGGTTCGTACCTGACGTCCTGAATTACTCTTGGCGTGACTACGGCAACCGCGTCGGCATCTGGCGCATGATCGATGTCATGGAGAAATACAAGGTCAGGGGCACCGTCGCGCTCAATGCAGATGTGTGTGACGAATATCCGCGCATCATCGAGGCGGGAAAAGCCTTGAACTGGGAGTGGATGGGCCACGGCAAGAATAACTCGATGCTGATGGCGGAGCGGTCCGAGGACGAAGAGCGCGCGATGATCCGCGAGATCTACGACATCATCGCGAGCAAGACCGGTCAGAAACCGCGAGGTTGGCTCGGACCGGCCCTGACGGAGACGCACAACACCCTCGATCTTCTCGCCGAAGCCGGGTTTGACTATGTCGGAGACTGGGTCAATGACGAGCAACCCTACGACATGCGGGTCAAGAAGGGACGCATGACCTCGATTCCCTACTCGATCGAGATCAACGACATACCGGCTTTCCTCGATGGCAAGCAGAGCGCCGAGTCCTTCGGTCAGATGATCAAGGACCAGTTCGACGTGCTATACGAGGACAGCGCCACGACCGGCCGCGTCATGTCGATCTGTCTGCATCCTTTCCTGATCGGCCATCCGTTCCGCAGCAAGTATTTCGACGACGCGCTGCGGCACATCACTTCCCGGCAGGAGGTGTGGCTCGCGACCGGAAGCGAGATCATCGACGCCTATCGCGCGCAAAAGAAATCGTCCTGAACCGCTGCCGCAGTCCCGCCTTGTGGACTGCGGCTCAACTCTGTCCGCCGCCAGTCGGTCGGGCTCATGCCGAACTTCGTGCGGAAGGCATGACTGAAATGCGAATGGCTGCGAAAGCCGGTGCGGTGGGCGATCTCGGAAATGGAAATCTCGGCGTTTCCGGGATTTTGCAGATGCGTGAGCGCGGCGGCGAGACGCTCCTCGCGAATGCACTCCAGAACCGAGGGGCCGTTCTCGGCAAAAATCCGGTGAAGAGAACGAATGGAGACGCCGACCGCGCTGGCAATCATATCCGGTCCGAGGTCCTCGTTCGCGATATTGCCGCGAATGAAACCACGGCAGCGGCGATAGAGGCCGCTCCGGCTCGATGCCTCGTTCAATGACAGCCGTCCGTCCCCTTCCAGCGTGATTGCCAGCAGGTCGACGATTTGCGCTCCGAGCTGATGCGAAGCGGCTTCAGGTATCGCCTTGAGTTCGGCGAGCGAGGTATCCATCACATCGGCCAGGATCCGCCACATGCCAACGGTGTCGGGGAATGAGCGCCCGGCAAATTGATCGACATTGCGCAAACGGGCCCTCAGCGAAGATCCGGGCACCGCGATATTGCGCACCTCGGTCATGTTCATATGCTGCCATTCGTAGGGACGCGAAGCGCAATAGAAGACAAAGCTCTGCGGCACGATCTGCATTCGGGCCGCTCCCTGTTGAAGGCTGATGTCGCCGCTGATGCCACGAACGAGAACATACGTGTCCCGTGTGTCTTTGCCGACGTGCGCTCGTGTGCGACGAGACACTTCGTGACTGCTGGTGACCTTGGAAATCTCGATTTGGCCCAGGGCCCCGTGGCGGATATCGCCGCTGAATTGATGATCAATTCCGATGCAGTTTTCGCCGGCGCCGAACAGGTCCTCGATGGTGCTGTGCCACTGCGCTGCAGCCCCGCGGCCTTTGAATATATGTTCCCTGACTGCAACCATTGCTGGAGCCCGCTTGACCGAGCAGATTGGCACTTGTCTCGCGGCTTTGACAAGTTGCTTGCGGTAAAATGAAGCACGCCTCCGCCGCGCCGGCGGCAATCCGGACGAGGCAAAGCGTCGGTCGAGCTGAAAACCGGAGCCGATATCCGGAACCGGACAATGCTCCTGCCTGATGGCGGCGGCTGCGACCGTCGGTCGCGCAGGCCGACCCTCCGCAGCATCTAAGAGCAGGCTTGCGGTTTCCGCACCCGATGACCCTGATCCGCGGCTTCAAAAAGCACGATGGCGCCGATCATAATGGCCGCTCCGGTCCACTGGAGCGCATTAAGCCGCTCGCCCAAGATTGCGGCGGCGAACAGGATGCTCAGGAGCGGCTCGACATTGCACAGCATGGTGGCGCGAACCGGGCTGAGATGACGAAATGCGGCGAAAAACGTCAGGAGACCGACGGCAATTCCGACACCGGCCCCGGCGATGCCCATCCATCCGAGGGAATTCGATGGCAAGGACCATTCCTGCAAGCCGGAGGTGATGAGAGCAAATAGGATGCCCGATACCGCGGTGACGTAAAAATTGACCTGCGTGCTGGTGGCGTGCTGCTGAGCGCGGGCTCCGGACAGGATCGAACCGCAGATTGTTATGGCGGCGAGAGCGGCCAGCGCGATGCCGGCGGGTTCGAGCGCGTCGAAAGCGGGGGCGAGCGCCAACGCAAGCCCCGCAAATGCGCCGACCGCCAGAAGCAGCTTTCGTGCCGTCAGCCGATCGCCGCCGCGCCAGTGGACGATGACTGCCACCACAATGGGATGCGTAAAAAAGATGAGGATGGCGACGCTGACGGGAATATAGGCGACCGAGCCAATCAACCCGTAAACCATCACGGCGCTGAAGGCGCTGCATATCAGGCACCATTTCAGCGCCTCGCTGCCGATGCGAAAGCGCTGACGGAAGATCACGATCAAGAGGCCCAGAAGTGCCGCTCCGATGAGGCCCCGCATGGTCACAACCGTCAGCGTATTCGCGCCGTTCTCCATCGCGACCTTCGCCGCTGTCGGGCCGATTGCGAAGCCAACAGCGGAGGTGAGTACGAGCACAATACCGACATGTCGTCTGCCGTTCGCCATGCGTGAGGAGGGCCGTTTCTGAAGGTTTCGTTGTGACGAATCGAACGCGTTCCGGGTGGATGCGATCCGAATCGGGGGGTGAACGCATCACCGTGGCATGCTGCGTCCGGACAGGCCAGAGACGGGGAAAAAGTGGCGGCCGGTAGGCGGGATGGCCGCTCGATCGCGCGCGACCGAAGTCGATCGGCTCGCGCGCCTCCTCATGTATGTTGCATCCGACGTGCCGGAGGGGCCGAAAGGCCGGAGCAAAAAGCCCGCGGCCTTCAGCAGTCGAGTGTCGCCTCCCGCTCCCATTGCGTGAGGTGGGCGGCATACTCGTTCCACTCGCGATGCTTGAGCGCGGCATAGGATGCGACGAAACTGCCGAAATATTCCTTCATGACAGGCGAAGCTTCAAAGGCGCGCAGCGCATCGAGGAGATTGAGCGGAAGGCGCTTGGCGTCCGTCACCGTATGTCCGTCCGTATACATGTTGATGTCGAGACGCTTGCCGGGATCGCGCACATTTTTGATGCCGTCGAGGCCTGACGCCAGGATGCCGGCCTGCAGCAGATACGGATTGGCCGAGCCGTCCGGCAGCCGAAGCTCGAATCGGCCCGGCTCCGGTACGCGGATCATGTGCGTGCGATTGTTTCCGGTATAGGTGACGCTGTTGGGAGACCATGTCGCGCCGGAGAGCGTGCGCGGTGCGTTGATGCGCTTGTATGAGTTGACGGTCGGGTTGGTCAGCGCGCAGAGCGCGTCGGCCGAATGCATCAGCCCGCCGATGAAATTGTAGCCAAGTTTCGAGATGCCAAGTTCCCCAGCCTGTTTCTCGAACAGGTTGGTTGATCCATCCCACAGCGAGATGTGCGCATGGCAGCCCGAGCCTGTCAGGTTTGCAAAGGGCTTGGGCATGAAGGTCGCCCGGTAGCCGTGCTTCTCGGCAATCGACTTGGCCATGAACTTGAAGAAGGCGTGGCGATCCGCGGTGGTCAGCGCATCGCTGTAATCCCAGTTCATCTCGAACTGGCCGTTCGCGTCCTCGTGGTCATTTTGATAGGGATTCCAGCCAAGCGACAGCATTCCGTCGCAGAGTTCCTTGATGAAGTCGTAGCGCCGCATCAGCGCCGACTGGTCATAGCAGGGCTTGCTCTGGCGGTCTGCTTCGTCGGAAATTGCCTCTCCGTTCGGCGCCACGAGAAAGAACTCGCATTCGACGCCGCTCTTCAATTGCATTTTTTGATTCGCCGCCTCGGCGATAACGCGCTTCAGCAGATTGCGCGGAGACTGCTCGACGATCTTGCCGTCCATCCACAGGTCGGCGGCGAGCCAGCCGACCTCCGGTCTCCAGGGCAGCTGGATAAGGCTTTCCGGATCCGGGACCGCGAACAGGTCGGGATCGGCAGGCGTCATGTCCAGCCATGTGGCGAAGCCAGCAAAACCGGCACCGTTCTTCGCCATTCCCTTGATTGCCGCTGCCGGGACAAGCTTGGCGCGCTGGGTTCCGAACAGATCAGTGTAGGAGATCAGGAAATATTTGATGTCGCGCTCCTTCGCGACAGCCTCCAGGTCCGTGGCCATCAGTCTCCCCCCTCAATGTCGGTCCGGTTATTCAAAGCTGTGTTTTGCCCGGTATCCAGTCCGTTCCGGCCAGCGGCACCTGCGCCATGGCGGCCGATTCAACCGTCAGCGCCACAAGATCCTCCGGCTCCAGATTATGAACATGGCTCTTGCCGCAGGCGCGAGCGATGGTCTGGGCCTCCAGCGTGAGCACGGCGAGATAATTGGCAAGCTTGCGCCCTGCGATCACAGGATCGAGCCGGCTCGCCAGCGTCTCGTCCTGGGTGGTGATGCCCGCGGGATCGCGGCCCTCATGCCAGTCGTCATAGGCGCCCGCCCGCGTGCCAAGCTTCTGGTATTCCGCATCGAGCCTTGGATCGTTGTCGCCCAGCGCGATCAGCGCGGCGGTTCCGATGGAAACCGCGTCGGCGCCCAGCGCCAGCGCTTTTGCCACATCGGCGCCGTTCCGGATGCCGCCGGAAACGATCAATTGCACCTTGCGGTGCATGCCGAGGTCTTGCAGCGCCTGCACCGCGGGACGGATGGCCGACAGGATTGGCAGTCCGACATTTTCGATGAAGACTTCCTGGGTTGCCGCGGTGCCACCCTGCATTCCGTCGAGCACAATGACGTCGGCGCCGGACTTTACCGCAAGCGCCGTGTCGTAATAGGGCCGGCTGGCGCCGACCTTCACATAGATCGGCTTTTCCCAGTCGGTGATCTCGCGCAGTTCCTCGATCTTGATTTCGAGATCGTCCGGCCCGGTCCAGTCGGGATGGCGGCAGGCCGAGCGCTGGTCGATCCCGGGCGGAAGCGTGCGCATACCCGCAACACGTTCGGTAATCTTCTGGCCGAGCAGCATTCCACCGCCGCCCGGTTTTGCACCCTGACCGACCACAACCTCGATGGCATCGGCCTTTCTGAGATCATCGGGGTTCATGCCGTAGCGGGACGGGAGCACCTGATAGACGAGCGTCTGCGAATGCTCCCGCTCTTCTGGCGTCATGCCGCCGTCGCCGGTGGTTGTCGTCGTGCCCATGGCCGAGGCGCCGCGGCCAAGTGCTTCCTTGGCCGGACCCGACAGCGCCCCGAAGCTCATGCCGGCGATGGTGATCGGTATTTTGATTTCGATTGGCTTCTTCGCGAAACGCGAACCCAGCACAACATTGGTTCCGCATTTCTCGCGATAGCCTTCGAGCGGATAGCGGGAGATGGAGGCGCCCAGAAACAAGAGATCGTCGAAATGCGGAAGCTTGCGTTTCGCGCCGGCGCCGCGAATGTCGTAGATGCCGGTCGAGGCGGCGCGCTGGATTTCCGAGATTGAATAGGTGTCGAAAGTGGCTGAGATGCGGGGCGTGGTCCGGGGGTGTCCGACGGGCGCGGTCATTGGATGATCTGGCTTCAGTATGAGGACACGTTATCGATGTGGAAGTGGTAGAGGCGGCGCGCGGAACCGTAGAGACGAAATTCGTCCGGTGAGATGTCGTCGCAGCCGCCGCGTTTGAGGATCGCCGCCAGCGTTTCGCGTTCTTCGGCGGTCGGGGTCTTCTGGACGCAATCCGCCCCGAGACTCTTCACTGCGCCGCGCACGAATAGCCGCGCTTCGTAGATCGAGTCGCCGAGCGCCTCGCCGGCATCGCCCAGGACCACGAGATTGCCGGCCTGCGCCATGAACGCGCTCATCGGTCCGATCGAACCTTTCACGAGAATGTCGATCCCCTTCATCGAAATCCCGCAGCGCGCCGAGGCATTACCGTCAATCACCAGAAGTCCGCCACGTCCCGTCGCGCCGGCAGCCTGACTGGCGTCGCCCTTGATATGGATCTCGCCGGACATCATGTTTTCACCGACTCCGACGCCTGCATTCCCGGCGATCACGATCCTCGCCTGCTTGTTCATGCCGCCGCAATAATAGCCGACATGCCCCTCGATCTCGACTGTGACCGGCGCATCGATTCCGACGGCGATGGCGTGTTTGCCGAGCGGGTTGAGCACCTCCCAACGGGTGTCATTTGAGTGGCCATTCAGCTTGTGCAGTGCGGCGTTCAGTTCGCGCAGTGGCGTCACTGCAAGATCGACCGTCGACATCAGTGTCGTTCCCAAACATAGACCTTGGCCGGTTCGGGCTCGAAGACGCGCGCGTTTTCGATGCCGGGCAAACCGACGAGTGCGCGATACTCGGTTCCGAAAGCCACGTAATCGTCGGTCTCGGCCATGACCGCCGGCTTGCAGGCGATCGGATCGCGCACCACGGCGAAGCCGGATTCGGTTCCGACCACGAAGGTGTAGAAGCCATCGAGATCGGAGAGGCACGCCTCCAGCGCGGATTTCAGGTCGATGCCTTGACGCATGCGCCAGGTCAGATAGGCGGCGGCGACTTCGGTGTCGTTTTCGGTCTGAAAGGTCAGTCCGTCACGCTCGAGATAGCGGCGGACCCCATTGTGATTGGACAGCGATCCGTTGTGGACGAGGCATTGATCGACGCCGGTCGAGAACGGATGCGCACCGTCGGTCGTCACCGCGGATTCCGTCGCCATCCGGGTATGGCCGATCCCGTGCGTGCCGCTCATGCTTTTCAATGCGAACCGCTCGGCGACGTCGCTCGGCAATCCGACTTCCTTGTATAGCTCCATCCGGCTGCCGGCGCCGACCACACGAACCTCCGGGTGATGGGCAGCGAGCCAGTCGCGGACCTTCTGTTCAGCGTCCTTGGGGATGGTCAGCACCAGATGGCTGCCCCGCTGCGAACTGCCGAGATCTTGCCCGAGGTCTTGCCCAAGATGCTCCTGCAGGGCCGCAGCGACACCTTCGATCCTCTCGCCGCCGTCCGAACGCAATGTGAGCTTGACGGTGGAGGGGTCGCCGGCACCGTAGACGGCGAAGCCCGCGCTGTCCGGCCCGCGATCGTCCATGACGCCGAGCATTTGCGACAGCATCGATCCAAGTTGCGGTTCGAGCGCCTTGGACTTGAGAAAAAGCCCGACAATTCCGCACATTATCAGGGTCTCCTGACCAGGACTGGGACGCTGCAACTTAGTGCTGGCGTGCAATCTGGTCAACTCGTAAGAACGAAATGTTCTTGTAAGGAATTCTGGTGCGTGGGGAGCGGGGTCTGGCTAACGCATGTGTCACGGCTTGCAGCGGACTAAGGACGCCGGGCAGGGGCGCTGTTGATCGACAAGAATTCCGCCCTTTGGGCGTGGTCGCCCATCCTTCCTCGGAAGGCCGGGGGCATCTGGACCGGCAACGTCGCCAAACCGCCGGAAACGACGACATCCGGCGTCGGTTCGCCTCTGGCTTCCATGCAGAGGGTTTGATTGCTGGAATGAAACAAGCGGTTGTGGAATATCATGCCGCGTAAATCGCGCGGATCAGGGCCGCGCAGCCAGGGGTGAGATGAGCGCTCGGAATAAAGGCAAACGCCAGGCACGAGGAAAGGCGCGCAAGGCGCAGACCGTACAGGACGAACTGGCGTTGCGGACCGGCTCGCTTGCGCCTGCAGAGGATATGCCGAGATCGCTGGAAGTGGCCATCGGCGCCGAGGTGAGACGGCTGCGCAAGTCCCTCGATCTGACCGTCGCCGAACTGGGCGCTGCCGCAGGCTTTTCCGCAAGCATGTTGTCGAAGATCGAGAACGGCACGATCTCTCCGTCCCTCGCCACCCTCAAGTCGCTGGCGACAAGCCTGAACGTACCGATCAGCCGGCTGTTCTCGGAGAGCGAGGAGCGCAGGGACTGCTCTTTCGTAAAGGCGGGGGAAGGCGCTCGCATCGAGCGCCGCGGCACCAAGGCCGGCCATCGGTATGATCTGCTCGGTCAATCGATGAAGGGTGACGTGGTCGTCGAGCCCTACCTGATCACATTGCAGGACGACGCGGCTCCCTATACCCATTTCCGGCACGCGGGGGTCGAGCTTATTTACATGCTGTCAGGCAAGGTGCGCTATCGCCACGGCGACAGCAGCTATCTCATGGAGCCCGGCGATACGCTATGCTTCGACGCGGCTGCGAGGCACGGCCCGGAGGAACTGATCGAGACGCCGATGCAGTACCTGTCGATCATCATGTATCAGCGTCAGGAGTAGATGCCGGCAGGCAGCGCGCCGCCGCCGCCGCAGGCAAAGACAGCGCCGCCTTGATCGCGGCTTTGATGTCCTTCTCGACCAGAATCCGTTGCCCGTTTCCTTACGCCGCGTCGGTATTTTGCGGCGCGTGCAATCGATCGAACCGTAGCACGGCTTCTGCGATCACCGCGGTACCGGCAGCAATCGCATCCGGCTCCGCCCATTCCTCCGGCGCGTGGCTCTTGCCATCACGGCAGGGGATGAAAAGCATGGCCGCAGGCGCGATGCGCGCGACGAACGCGGCGTCGTGGCCGGCGCCCGAGGCGATATCGATATGCGAGAAGCCGAGCGTGTCGGCGCTGTCGCGCAGCAATTGCCGCAAGGCAGGGTCACAGGACGTCGGGTTGGTGTCGGACAGGCGGGTCATGACTGCGCGTTCGGTGCGGCTCTCCTTTGCGAGCGCGAGCGTTTCGATCTCCAGCCGCGCCAGGAATTCATCCATCAGCGCGCGATTTTCCGAGCGCGCATCGATCACGATACGGGCTTCCTGTGGCACCACATTCGAGGCGCCGGGCGACACCGATACGATCCCGATGGTGGCGACGAACAGTCCGGCGTTGCGCGCAACCATTTCGCGCGCAGCGCGATCGACAAAGACCGCCGTCTTTGCGGCAGGCGTGAATGCATCGCGACGCAGACGCATCGGCGTCGTGCCGGCGTGATCGGCCGATCCCCGGAATACGATCTCGACGCGGGTAATGCCGACGATCGCGGACACGACGCCGACGTCTGTCTTGCTGTCCTGCAGGACGAGCCCCTGTTCGATATGCAGTTCGAAGAAGGCCGCGATGTCCTTGCGTTTGGCGCTGGGCAGTGCCGAAACCCGGCCACCAACACGATCGATCGCGTGCGCCAGCACTTCGCCGCCCGGCTCGGTATATTTCAGCATCCCGTCGTCCAGGACACCGGCCATGCCACGGCTGCCGATGCAGGACAGGCCGAACTCGCTCGGCTCCTCGGCCAGGAAGTCGACGACTTCGATCGCGTGCCGGAGCGTGAGGCCTCGATCTGACAGCGACCGCGCGATTTCGAGCGCAGCCAGCACGCCGGCAGGGCCATCGAAGCGGCCGCCCGAGGGCACCGTGTCGGAATGCGAGCCGATCATGATGGTGCGCGCCGATTTGTCCGACCCTTCGCGCCGGCCGATCAGGTTCCCTGCGGCATCGATCCGCGTTTTCAGGCCGGCCGCTTCGAAACGGTTGCGTAGCCAGACGCGGCCCTCGTCGAACAGCGGCGAGAATGAGCGGCGCGTATACGGCTTGCCGGGCTCGGTTATCTCGGCGAGCTGCATGAGATCATCCCACAGCCGCCGGCCATCGATCGGTAAATTGCCTGCCATTATGATCCGCCGGATTGCCTGCGCGCCAGCCACGAATTGTCCGGCCTGGCCGCACTGCGTCGCTCCTATCGAACATAATCTGTCTGCGGAGGAAAGTGGGCGGCCAGGCCGGTGCGCCTTCACCACAATTTCGGCGTCGCGGCCGAGTTCGAGCGCGCAGTGCAGGGTTGCAGAAGGTCCGGCTTTCGGATCGATCGTCCCGGCCCAATCTTGAAGGCGGCATATTGCGCGGGTCTTGCGTGAGGACTATCGGGAAAGCGGTGAAACGAGACGGGCCAGTGCCAATGGGCATGACGCTTGCGGAAAGGATCATCGCACGGGCGGCCGGACGCGGCTCGGTCTCCCCGGGAGAGATCGTGACCTGTTCCGTGGATCTGGCGATGATCCACGATTCCGGCGGCCCGCGGCGGGTCGAACCGATCCTGAAGCGGCTCGGGGTCGGCGTCTGGAACCCGGAAAAGGTGGTGCTGATCACCGACCACTATGTGCCGGCAACTGACGACGAGAGCCGGCGGATCCAGCAAATCACGCGTCAGTTCGCGGCCGACCGGCAGATCGCGAATTTTTACGACCAGCAGGGCATCTGTCACGTGGTGCTCCCCGAACGCGGGCATGTCCGGCCCGGCATGTTCATGGTCGGCGGCGACAGCCATTCGCCGACCGGCGGCGCTTTTGCCGCTTACATGTTCGGCATCGGCGCGACCGAAATGGCCGGCGTTCTCGCGACCGGCGAGATCTGGATCCGGGTGCCTGAGACCATCCGCATCGAATGGACCGGAAGGCTCAATCGCGGCGTGTCGGCCAAGGACATGATGCTGCATCTGTGCGCCCGGCTCGGCATGGACGGCGGGCGCTATCAGGCGGTGGAATATGCCGGGGAAGCGGTGCGGGCGCTGCCGATGCAGGAGCGGATGACGCTGTCCAACATGGCGGCCGAGCTTGGCGCGCAGGCCGGGCTGATCGAGGCTGACGAGACCACCGCGGCCTATCTGAGCGCCGCCGGGGCGTCTGTCGAGGGCCTCGAAGATTGGCGCAGCGATGCGGGCAGCCGGGTTTCCGATCATCATGTGTTCGATGCCAGCGCGCTGGCGCCGCAGGTTGCGGCGCCGCACAGCCCGGCCAATGCCGCGCCGGTGGAGGAGCATGCCGGCACGCCCGTCGACGTTGTCTATATCGGCGCCTGCACGGGTGCGAAGCTCGACGATCTGCGCATGGCGGCGCAGGTGCTGCGCGGCCGCAAGGCGGCGAAGTCCGTCGAACTGGTCTGTGCGCCGGCCTCGCTGCGCGACCAGGAGATCGCGCGTTCCGAGGGAACGCTCGGCGCGATCCTCGATGCGGGCGCGCGACTGTTGCCGAATGCCTGCGGGATCTGCGCGGGCTATGGCGACAACCGGTTTGGCGAGAATGTGGTCGCCATCTCTTCGACGGCGCGCAACTTCAAGGGCCGCATGGGCGCCGCCAGTTCGAAAGTCTATCTCGGTTCGCCTTACACGACGGCCGCATCCGCAATCGAAGGCCGGATCGCTGATCCGCGGCCCTATCTGCAAGGGGGCCGGACGTGAGCGGCCGCGCCTTCGTATTCGGCGACGACATCGACACCGACGTGCTCGCGCCGGGCCGCTACATGAAAGGGCCAATCGAGGAACTGGCACAGCATTGTCTGGAGGCGGTCGATCCCGACTTTGCGAAGACTGTACGCGCCGGCGATGTCGTGGTCGCCGGCAGGAATTTCGGCATGGGGTCTTCGCGCGAACAGGCGGCGCAGGCGCTGAAGGTGCTCGGCATCGCCGCCGTGGTCGCCAAGTCCTTCGGCGGCATATTCTATCGCAATGCACTCAATCTCGGATTGCCGGTGCTGGTCTGCGCCCAGACAGATTCGATCAAGGCCGGCGACCGGCTGCGCATCGATCTCGCGGGCGGTACGGTCACCAATGAAAGCAGCGGACAGACGCTGCCGAGCGAGAAGCTGCCGCAATTCCTGCTCGACATGCTGGCCGATGGCGGTCTTGTGCCGCATCTGGAAAAGAAATTCGCGCGGCAGAAGACCGGCTGATCATTCGCCTTTCAGCGACCTTGCAAAGTCCGCGCAAGTCATGACATTGGCGACGGAGCGCAGCGCGGCGACATTGGCGGCGTGCACCTCGTCTGAAAAGGCGGCGCAGCCGTCCTCGAGCAGGATGCAATTGAAGTCGCGCACATGCGCATCGCGCAGCGTCGAGGCGACGCCGCCATTGGTGACGATGCCGCAGAAGGCGAGGGTCTCGATCCCAGCCTTGCGCAGCACCCATTCGAGCCGGCTCATGTAGAAGGCCGAATAGGCGACCTTCTCGACTGCGAGGTCGGCGGGCTGTAGTTCATCGATCAGCGCATGGCCGAAGCTGCCGGGCGCGAAATCGCCCTTGCGCAGGAACGGCCGCAATGCCTTGAGATGCGGCGAGATGAAGGGCTCGCCCCGCTTGCCGGGAACCAGCGTGAAATGCGTCGAGATCACCCATCCGCCCGCTGCACGCACGGCATCGGCAACCGGCTTCACGCGCGCCGGCAATTGAGCGATGGCAGATGCCGTCGCGCCGCCGCGGGCATAGGCGCCGTTCGGATGCAGGAAATCGTTCTGCAGATCGACGATGACAAGGCCGACCGTCGCGGGCCGCGAGAGATCGATCATGATGAGCCCCGCTCGATGATGACATTGCCGAAGCGGTCGACGCGCCCCTGCAGATCCGGTTCGATGAACACCGTCGCATCCTCCTGTTCGAGGATCGTCGGACCCGCGATCACTGCGTCGACCGGCAATGCGCGGCGGTCGTAGACGGCAGCCGTATGCCAGCGACCATCGACATAGACCGGCCGTTCGCCTTGCTTCGCCGACGCCATGCTGCCGCCGACCGGAGCAAGCCTTGCGAGGTCGAGCTTGGGGCGGCGGCCGATCAGTGCGACCTGCAGGTTCAGCACCCGGATCGAAATGCCGTCCAGCAGCCGTCCGTAAACCTCGCGATAGCGGGCTTCGAAAGCCTGCTGCAGTGACTTGCGATCGACCGTGCCACCGGGCTGCCATGCCACCGGCGCCGCAACCGTGTGGGTCTGCCCGAGATAGAGCATGTCGCACGACACCAGCGCATCGCGCCTCTCGAAGGCGACACCGGACCGGTCGAGCAGTCGCATGCCCGATTCGACCTTGCCGGCAATTTCGGCGTTGAAAGCTTCAAAATCGATCTCGTCGAGCGTGCGGTTCACCGTCTGCACGAAGTCGTGGCGCATGTCGGCGATTACGCAGCCGAGTGCCGAGGTTACGCCCGGATAGGGCGGCACCAGCGCCGCCTTGAGCCCGACTTCTTTCATCAATGCGCCCGCATGCAGCGCGCCGCCGCCGCCGAACGGCATCAGCACGAAGTCGCGTGGATTATGTCCGCGTTCGATCGACACGAGGCGGATCGCGCCTGCCATGCGGCTGTTTGCGACGCGCACGATCGCTTCTGCGGCGGCAACCGGGTCGAGGCCGAGTGGGTCGGCGATCTCCGTCTTGATGGCCGCCCTGGCCGCTTGGACATGGAGTCGCTTGAGGTTGCCGATCGGCCGGTCCGGATTGATGCGCCCGAGCACGACATTGGCATCGGTGAGGGTCGGCCGCGCATTGCCCTGGCCGTAGCAGACCGGGCCGGGCACAGCGCCGGCCGATTCCGGGCCGACCTGCAGCAGCCCGCCGCGATCGATCTGCGCGATCGACCCGCCGCCGGCGCCGATGGTGGTGATCTCGATCATTGGCGTGCGCACCACGAGCCCGAAATCGATCGCAGTCTGGGCTGCCAATGCGGTTTCGCCCCGGGCGATCAGCGACACGTCGAAGCTGGTGCCGCCGACGTCGCCCGTCACCACATTGGGAAAGCCGGCTGTTTCGGCGATATGGGCCGCGGCGATGACGCCGGCGGCAGGGCCGGAGAGGGCGGTGCGCACCGGCATTGCCTTCGCGGTCTCAACCGTCATCACGCCGCCATTCGACTGCACGATGAGAAGTTGCCCCGCGAAGGATTGCGCGCCGAGTTCGGATTCAAGGCGATCGAGATAGTCGGCCACCACCGGCTGGAGATAGGCGTTCAGAACGGTGGTTGAGGTGCGCTCGAATTCGCGGATCTCCGGCAGGATGTCGCTGGAGATGTTCACATAGGCGTTGGGCCAGACCGAGCGGATCGCCTCCGCGGCGATGCGTTCGTTCTGCGCGTTGGCATAGGCGTTGATGAAGGTCACGGCGACGGCCTGAGCGCCGCGTGCGAGCAACTCGCGCGCCCGCTCGCTGACCTCTTCGGCGCTGACTTCGGTGTGAACGGTCCCGTCGGCAAGCACGCGCTCACGCACTTCGAGACGGCGCTCGCGGGGGACCACCGGCTCGAACTGGCCCCATAACCCCCAGGTCTGCGGCCGGTCGCGGCGGCGCATTTCCAGGACGTCGCGAAAACCTTCGGTCGCGATCACGCCGGCCTTGCCGCCCTTGCGTTCGAGCAGCGCATTGGTTCCGACCGTCGTGCCATGCACGATGGTCGCAACCGCCGAAATATCCCCGGCGCCTTGCCTCACCCCGCTCAGGAACCCGGACGCCTCGCGCCCGCGTGTCGAGGGGACCTTCGCAATCCAGGTCCTGCCGGTGCTTTCGTCGAGATAGAACAGGTCGGTGAAGGTGCCGCCGACATCGACGCCGATGACCAGGGAGCCGCTCATGCCGTGCCCGTCTTGCCGTAGGCCTCACGCGCGCTCTCACGCGACACGTAGCCATTCTCGATATCGCGTTCGATCGAGGCCTCCGGGCGGTCGCCGCTCGGCCCATAGCCGCCGCCGCCCGGCGTTTCGAGCCGCACCCGGTCTCCTTTCGCGAGCTTGATGCCCACCCATTTCGAGGCCATCGGCGGCGTTTGCGTCGCGCCGTCTTTCCGGATCACGCTGAACCGGTTCAGCGCACCGGTTTCCCCGCCCAGAACGCCAGGAGGAGCAAAACGTCCGCGCTCGCCGAACAGGAACACATCGGCGTGCTCCTCGAGCAGTTCGATTTCATAGATCGCGCCGAGGCCGCCGCGGTGGCGGCCGGGCCCACCGCTGTCCGGCCGCAGCGCCCAGCGCGTGAACATCACCGGATAGGCGGCCTCCAGGATTTCCACCGGCGGAATGGTCGCGGTCGAAATCGGCGCATTGCCGTGATTGAGCCCGTCGCCTTCGGGATGCCCGCCATGCCCTCCGCCAAAGAACGAGAACATCACCCAGCGCCGGCCGTCCTTGCGATGGCCGGCGAGCGACAATGCGTTGATCGTGCCATAGGCGCAGCCGTTGACCCGATCGGGACAAGCCTGCGACAGCGCAACAAACACGGTGTCGATCATCCGCAGGATGGTCTCGGTATAGCCGCCGACCGGCTTCGGCCTTTGTGCGGCGAGAATGGAGCCGTCGGGGATCACGAAGCGGATCGGGTCGAGCACGCCGGCATTGGCCGGAACATCGCGGAACACATGCTTCAGCGCGACATAGCATGCCGCGATCGTGGTCGAGCGCGAGATGTTGACCGGGCCGGCGCAGGCCTTCGAGCAGCGCGAGAAGTCGAAGGTCATCGCATCGCCGTCGATGCGCAGGTCGAGCGCGATCTTCAGCGGTTCGTCCCTGATGCCGTCATTGTCGAGCCAGTCGTCGGCGGAATAGGTGCCGTCCTTCAATTCGGCAATGTTGGCGCGCATCAGTTGCGCCGCGCGCGCGCGCAATTCGCTCATGGCTGCGGCGACCGTCGCATCGCCAAATTCGTCGAGCAGCGCGGTCAAACGGCGGACGCCAAGGTCGAGCGCATTGATCTGGCCGTTCAGGTCGCCATAGACGCTGTTCGGCAGCCGGGAATTTGCCGTGACGATATCGACCACGTCGGAGCGCAGCTTGCCTTGCGCGAACAGCTTCACCGGCGGGATCAGCATGCCTTCCTGGAAGCATTCGGTCGCGACCGGATTGTAATTGCCCGGCACGTTTCCGCCGACATCGTGCCAGTGGCCGACCGAGGCGAGCCAGCAGAACACGCGGCCATCCCGGAAGAATGGCCGCACCAGCTTGAAGTCGGAGAGATGCGTGCCGCCCTCATAGGGGTCGTTGAAGATATAGACGTCGCCATCGGCGAGGTCGCCCTGG
>Ga0180215_1001983_pt1 | contig 21442 bp, 25 predicted proteins | sample eDN3rd37CBELigBY_FD_128871 | JGI IMG/M metagenome (GOLD analysis project Ga0180215, IMG submission 128871) | Enriched backyard soil microbial communities from Emeryville, California, USA - eDNA 3rd pass 37_C BE-Lig BY (version 2) (version 2) | ecosystem: Environmental > Terrestrial > Soil >... | reverse complement strand
TTCAGTATTTAAAGTCAGCCCGAAGGCAATATTCATCCATGGAACTTTTTACAGTTGCAAGAAAAAGCGCAGGATACCACGACGAACAATTTGCTTCTGATTCTATAGCAAGTGCCACAAGCATAAGAAAAGCACTTTTTTCCAAGAATGGAGAGATTGAATCCATTCGCCAATATGTTCCGGAAACTACATATCAAGGTTTACTCCAGTATAAAAAAGAGTTTGGCGGGTTTCACCAATGGGAACAATATTGGCCCTTCTTAAAATTCCGACTGGTTCATCTACAGCCGGAAAAGTTACGGGACATTTATGAAATGGAAGAAGGCTTGGAGCATAGATTTTTATCAGCAGCACTCCAGGCTCAAACTTTTCAGCAGTTTATGGAGAAGATTAAAACTAAGCGTTACACCTGGACAAGACTTCAGCGGGCATGTGTGCATATCCTTACAAATACAGAAAAGTCAGAGATGCCCAACAAACCATTAAAAGCAGATTATCTGCATCTTCTGGGGATGTCCAAGAACGGCAGGAAGTATTTAAACAGGCATAAATCCGAATTAAAACTGCCGCTGATTTCAAGAATTTCTTCACACGCTGCACAGCAGCTGCAGCTGGATATTAAAGCTTCCCGGGTATATGCAATGGGTATAGATGGTGGTCGGGACCGTACTCTAATGCAGAAGGAATTTAATCAGCCTCCTATTATGGTTGATTAAATTATGAACTCCTTAATTCTATAAACTGAAAGCTGCAGTTTGCCAGCAGATAATAATGAACAGCCAGCGGTTTCTTGATTGCCGCTGGCTGTTCAATGCTTGGTGCAAGCTCCTGTTAATCCAGGCTCCTTAAATATTCAACCGCATCATCAAAGGTTTCCACAGGAACGATTTTCATATCAGTCTTGATATCCCTGGCTGTTGCAACAGCGGCTTTGTAATTGGAGTCTTCTGCTCCTTTTTCATTAGGGGCAAGGAAGATTTCTGCTCCGGCTTTGTCAGCGGCCACAATTTTTTGCTCGATGCCGCCTATTCTTCCGACTGTACCTTCCGAATTAATAGTTCCGGTTCCAGCTATTTTATAGCCTCCAGTCAAATCTTCTTTTATAAGCTGATTGTAAATTTCAAGTGAAAACATCAGCCCGGCGGAAGGGCCGCCAATTTCTTCACTGTCAATATTCACTGCCGGTTCAACCTCTATTTCTTTGTCATCAACCAGGGTAATTCCCACTCCCGGCTTTCCTGTTTCTTTGAGTGTCTTTAAAGGAATCGAGGTTTCCTTAGTCTTATCCTGGCGTTCAAAGGTTAATGTTATTTCACTGCCCTCCTGTTTATTGGAGACCATGCTGATAAATTCATCAGAGGATTTGAACTCCTTGCCATCCACTTTAAAGATGCGGTCACCAGCCTGCAGTTTGCCGTGAGCAGGCATATCAGGGAGCACATTAAGGACATATACGCCATTATAATGATAATGAATAGGTATGCCAGCTTTTTTATAGGCAGTTTCAATAGCAGCCAATTTGGATGTTGCCATCAGATGCAGCTGCCGTACATTATATTCTTCTTCTGTTTCATTTTCGGAACGTATTTCTTCTACAGGGTATAGTTCCTGATACTTGCTGAATTTAGCAGCTGCGTATGCATATATGTTAGCCCGGCCCATTCTTACAGTCGTAAGCATAAAGCTGCCTTGTTCTTCATTGCCGTTTTCGACCTCAATAATTGGTTCCAGTTCTTTAGCCATACCTGGCTTTGATACATAATAAGGCAGATAATAAAACGAACTAACCAGAAGAATAACTGCCAAAACCAAGAAGGAACGGGTATAAAACTTGCTTCTCATCTGTCGGGATGCTCCTTCCACTTTGTTATGTAATGATGAATACTGTCAATATGCTTTTTTGCTTCTTCTTCGCCGATTTTGATGATTTCTTCTATATTGGTAAATGCACGGGAGCTATACATTTCCACCCGGGGCCTGATCATAAAATCGGAAGCTATCTCCCGGTGAGTAACCAGCTCCATCTGCATGATATCCAGACTTTGCATAATAACATCATAGATTGAAGTGATTTCCGCATTCGTTTTGACATGTGAGACATCGATGGCGATGATAATATCAGCCCCCATTTCTTTAACAACAGACACAGGAACCCTGTCCACTACTCCTCCGTCCACTAAAAGGCGCCCGTTTAATTTTTCAGGCACAAAAATGCCTGGGATGGAAATGCTTGCCCTTACAGCATCAGAAATGGGGCCGCTTTTAAAAACAACCTTTTCTCCAGTCATTAAATCAGTAGCCACAACATTGACAGGAATATCGAGGTCCTCAAGATTTTTTCCATGAGTAAATATACGGATCAGTTCCTTTACTCGTTTCCCTGCAACAAAACCCATTTTAGGAACCGTGAAATCTAAATAATACTTCCTTTTAAATGCTTTGGAAAGTTTATATAAACGATCAACATCAAGTCCGGCCCCATAAAAGCAGCCTACCATGGCACCCATGCTGCTGCCGGCAATATAATCAATCGGTATGCCGGCTTCCTTCAAGACCTTGATGGCACCCAGGTGAGCGAATCCCCGAGCTCCTCCCGAACCAAGTGCCAATCCTATTTTCGGTCGCTGCAAAAGACTCCCCCCTCAAAACGCCAATGGCCGATTAGAACTTTTGCCTTCAAGTTATTCTATTCTATTTATTTCCAAAAGGAGCATACAATAAAAATCTTCAGCTGAAAAATACAATATGCCTGTACCTAATTCTATGGTCTATTTTAAAGTTCTATGAGTATATTGGGTTATATGGGGACAAGACTTGACAGCAAAAGTTTGACCCTTGTATACCTGCATTTCGTTCATTCAAGTAAAATAAATGAAAAAGTCATGAGAAAATATATATTTAAACGCTTCTTTATTTTACCATTGTTTAAAATCATTGCACAGTCAGTACAACTTGAGGGAGGCTTGTCCGTGTTTCGTTCCAAATTAAAAACGGTTACTCTTGCACTCTCTGTAACCTTAATAGCCATCTCATTAATTTCCTTTCCCCAGGAATCGGTTGATGCATCAATCAGGGGATTAAATATGTGGTGGGAAATTGTGTTCCCCTCATTGCTGCCTTTCTTCATTGTATCGGAAATGCTGATCGGCTTCGGTGTAGTAAAGTTCATCGGGGTACTCCTTGAACCTTTGATGAGACCTTTATTCAGAGTACCTGGAGTCGGAGGATTTGTATGGGCAATGGGGATGGCTTCAGGCTATCCAGCCGGTGCCAAACTGACCGCAAGACTTCGGCAGGAAGGACAGCTATCAAAAACAGAAGCAGAGCGCCTGGTTTCTTTCACTAATTGTTCAAATCCTTTGTTTATCTTTGGCGCAGTATCTGTTGGTTTTTTTAATAACGCCAAGCTTGGTGTTATATTAGCCCTGGCTCATTATCTCGGCAATATTACTGTCGGTTTATTAATGAGGTTCTACGGAAAAAAAACCAGGCAGCCTCCACCTGGTTCAGAGACGTCAAAACCATCGTTACGGGCAGCCTTATCAGCTCTTCATCGGACAAGAATAAAAGATAATCGCCCTATAGGCAAGCTTCTTGGGGATGCAGTCATGTCATCCATCCAAACACTTTTAATGATTGGCGGATTTATCATATTATTCTCTGTTATTAACAAACTTCTATTTCATCTGGGAATCACGGCATTCCTTGCTAAAGGCTTAGAGGCGGTACTGTCAATATTTAGTCTGCCAACCGAATTGAGCATCCCATTCATTTCAGGCTTATTTGAAATAACACTTGGCAGCCAGATGACAAGCCAGGTTCAGCAGGCAACATTAATGCAGCAGGTCATTATTGTCAGCTTCATACTCGCATTCAGCGGATTCAGCGTGCAGGCTCAGGTAGCTAGCATCCTTGCCCAAACTGATATTAATTTCAAGCCATTCTTTTTCGCAAGAATCCTTCACGGCTTTGCTGCTGCCTTTTATGCATACATCCTTTGGCAGCCTATTTATGAACGGTTTTACAATACAGAACAGCCATCCAATGCCATTCCGGTCGGATTTTTTGAGAAATATTCATTTTTCGGCAAATTATTTGATGGAATAGCTGCTTCAGGACCGCTTATAACCATACTTGCACTTTCTGTTTATACCTTTATGCTCGCAAGGCGCTTGGATAAGAGATAACAAAAAACGGGTACCTATCAATCGGGCACCCGTTTTATATTATTCCAGTACAATCAGCAGGAAAGACACCCCGCTCTAGTGTTTAGCTAAACTTGGTCTTAAGAGCCTTTTCTACAGTGTCAGGAACGAGTTCTGATATGTTCCCGTTATATTTTGCCACTTCTTTCACAATACTTGAACTTAAGAACGAGTACTGATTATTAGTCATGATAAAAAAGGTTTCCACTTCATCATTCAAGACTCTGTTCATGGATGTTATCTGCATTTCATATTCAAAATCAGAAACAGCCCGCAAGCCCCGAATGACAGCACTCGCATTAACCGATTTTGCATAATCCATCAGAAGCCCCTGAAACGAATCTACTTTAACATTTTTAAGATCCTTTGTTACTTCTTCTATCAGCTGAATTCTTTCTTCAACAGTAAAAAGAGGTTTTTTTGAAGAGTTATTCAATACAACTACATAAACCTGTTCAAATACCTTTGCCGCCCTCTTAATAATATCCAAATGGCCATAAGTTATTGGATCGAAGCTGCCTGGACAAACCGCGATGCCTCCCATTGATATCCCCCTGTCATGTTCTTATTATGTATCGTTTTCCATAAGCATTCTAAGTATGTATTATTCAGCCCAGCTGTAGATTGAGATAGAAATTATCCCGTAATTTTCATGTTTCCGCTGAACCAGTCTTCCGACTGAATCAGGGAGCTCTACATCAGAACCATGTTCGCATAGAATCGTTCCCTGAACCGAAAGCAGATCATTCTCATCAATTAACTTCAGAAGCTTAAGAAGCTGCTGCTTGCGGTAAGGCGGATCGAGAAATATATAATCGAAAACCAGATCCCTTTTTAATATTGCCTTAATGGCACGATCTGCATCATTTCGATATACTTCCGCCTTTTCTTCAAAACCGCATGTCCGAATATTTTCATGGATGGTTTGAATGGCCTTCCCATCCCGATCCACAAAAATAACCTTATCTGCTCCTCTGCTGAGGGCTTCAATGCCAAGACCGCCGCTGCCCGCAAATAGATCAAGCCCAAGGCCCCCTTCGAAATACGGCCCAATTATATTAAAAATAGCTTCTTTAACTTTATCAGTAGTCGGACGGGTTGAACTGCCCGGAACAGCTTTCAATATCTTCCCTTTTCTTGTTCCTGATACCACTCGCATACTATCACCGCTAACCTGCAAATTGTCAATTTTCCTGTCTGCTGAGATCGGAAAACTGCTTTTTTCTATCCTATCCTACCATATCTTACAATTGGTAGCCACCCGGCAAATTGTAAGCGGAATCATCAGCTGAAAAAATTTATAGCATGAAGTGTATATCCGTGAGGATTGTGGAAATAATGTAATTAACAGCATCTATTCGAGGATGTTGTTGCCAACCGCGGAGAAGACTTACGTTTCCCCATAAGTTCTTCCTCCGGTTTCTCCTCTCCCTTTGCCTTCTATCCTGAAAAGGATATAGAAGGACCCTGCAGTTATCTGCAGGGCTTTTTATTTTGGATTCATTTAGTCTGGATCGGACGTCAGATGAATCTCGTCTTCTCTTTCTTCAGCAGTCACTCCAAACAGTGATTTAAACCATTGGATTTCTATAAATACGGTTCCGTTTTGATTGGTTAATGGATTTTCAAGCAGTCCATAATCTTCTTCATTATAAATGAAAACATTTTTATTTAAGTAAAATCGATAGCTGTTATTCCCTTTTGACAAAAGCATCGTTTCCTCACCGGATAGGATCTTAACTTCATATCCTAATGACTTCATCGTCTCTGCAAATGGAAGAAGCCTCTTTCCATCCCTATAGATTAAATCAATGTTTGCTTTCTCAGCACCAGATACCAAAAGCTTTTTTTCTTCCTGGAAATACAGAGGAACAAACGGAGCATCGCTTTTTGTATTCATCGTGAAAAACTGTGTGCTAAGACCTTTCACATCACTTAAGAGCTTGTCCAGCTTTTCTGGAGTCAGAGAATTCACCTTGTTTACTATCATAAAGAAAGCTTTCAGCTCATCATCGGTTAACTCTCCCTGCAGCTCCTGCAGTACTATGCTTCCTTTTTTTGAACTGGGTTTCAGATCTAATAAGCCTGAGGATAAAACATCGATTATCCACACTTGAGTGCTGTCTGCAAGCTTTCTTCGAAACTGCAATGTAATAATATCTTTTTCCAGCATTTTGGCCTCAGTGCGGGGAGATGCAATAAGGATATTTTCATCCTTATATTCAGGATATTGATCAGTAAAGATAATCGTCAAGAATGGGAAATTTCCAATCTCATTTAGTTTTTGGAAATTTAAGCTGGCTGCCTGTATGTCTTCTGAGTATACTTCTGCGTTGTTAACAGCTTTCTTTAACAGTGGTTTTTGCTGCCAGTAAAGTGGTGGAACATTCCCTTTGCCCTCGAAATAATAATAATCGATAAGTTCTAATTTCTTTCGGGCTTTTAGGGGGATTCCCGCTGCCCACGAACCCTCTCTTTTGAAAGAATCCGAAATAGTAATAGACAAGCTTTCAGCCTTAATGCCGGGAATTTCCACAAACCAATCAGTTAACAAAAATGCCTTATTTCTTTCATTTATCGGTACAGCATACTCAAATACCATCTGATCATCAGAAGAAAAAAAGGTAAAAGGATTTTCATCTGCTGAATCACAGGCTTCTCCGGCTCCATTCTTGCATTTCCATTTGAACAGAGCTTCGGGGATAACAAGCCTATATTCTTCCTGTGCCATAAGTCCGTGTATCTTTTGAGTGATTTTAAGTTCATTTAGACGTGTGTCAACTGTGATATCCTGTGTAATCGCCCCGGAACTCTCCAAGGCAATCGCATGCTCAGAATAAGCCTGCCACTGCCACAACAGCATGCCTGAAATGATTCCAGACAAAATTATAAAAATAAATAAAGATGCCTTCCACATTGCTATTCCCTCTTAGTCAATTTTCTTCTAACCTAACAATACCAAAGGGAAGGTCATCCGTCACAATTTTTTTGTATAATTTGTATGAAATTTCATATTTTATGCCCGGGAATTTTTTCATGAACAGAGATCATAAAAAGGACCATAAAAACTTCTCCGCCGGTTACGTTACTTTAATTTATGCAAAATCAAAGTCCACACCATGATCTAAAATACCGCTCACATCCCCAATGCTCATGCAGGTAATTGCCCAATCATCAAACGATACACCTTGTGACGACGTAAATTCTTCAAGTTCACCAAGTGTCAGAGAAAAGACATCCATATTATAAGCTGCTGTCAGCATCCCCTTTGCACTGAGTGCTGCAATGATAGAGACCACAATAAAACCATTCATATGATGAATATGCTTTTTCTCAATTGCAGAAATATCCCTCTTTACCAAATATGCTGCCCACAGAAAAAATGTCATCGAAAAAAAAAGGTAAAGCATACATACACTCTCCCCTCTGCTTTTTAGGTGCTACTTCTATTTTTATGCTGAAAATGATAAAGTATGGATGGACAAAAGGCATTTTATTTTTAAGAAGTGAATGCTATGAGTTTTAAGGGGGGCTTTAATTTTGATACAGCGTTTTATAGAAATTGGTGAAGGTTACTCTGATATTTATGAATTAATTGAAATTGCCCAGGCAAATAAGCATCGATTGTCCCACATGGCTGCTTTCCATACGAGCATTAATAATAAAGAAGTGACATCCCTGGCAGTGATACTGAAGCCGACAGACCCTGGCGGATTTCAGCCTTTATATATTTGCCGGGAAGGGATACCTAATCCAAAGACATCACCAAATAAACGATATGATTTATTTGCGGATGCTGCGAAAGCACTTAATAAGGAAATTATTCAGCTGGCAGTAAAGCCTTCTGCTATTTTTAATGAAAAGGAATTATATTATCAGTATTTGATTGGGATTTTAAGGCTTAATCACTATATTGCACCGCTGCAGTAAAAGATTTCACAAAAAGGCATGAGCTTATGCTCACGCCTTTTTAGATTCCCATCTTATAATCATATTCTTTAGCCTTGTCCGGTTTGGAATTTTCAAATTCCGTTTTTAGGAACGGCTTATAGGATGGTTCCACTTTTTTAACAAAAGAATATGAATTTATCTTCTCCATAATTGTTTCCGTATCAGCAAGATCACAATATAGCACAACATATTTCAGCCGCTTTGAAACATAATGCACATTTCCAAATCTTCTTAACATTTTCGCCTGCTTTAATGAATAAAGCCAGACAATTATTCCTTGCCTTTGACCAAGCATATAGTTTTCCCCTTCAGCGATCGTTTGTTTTATTTAGTCTAGCATAGAAAAATGTCAGTTTTCAATGGGAAGGTTCAAACTGTGTACTAATCCAAAACAAAAAACCAGCATTTGCTGGTTTTTTAAGCAGAGCAGCCACAGCTGCCTCCAGAACCGCAGCCCCCTCCGCAGCTTGATTCAAAGAAGGGATTGCCGGCAGGAACTTTAATATGTTCAGAAACAGAACGCCCTATCATCATGCTTATCTCATCCAGCAGATTTTGCAGGCCCGTTTCAGCTCTTCTGAACTCTGCCACATGGGCATCCATATCCATGTCGCGCTTTAGCTCTCTAATAGACATCATTACCCTTTTGTATTCGGGATGATATTTGCCAAATCGCTGAACTTCTTCATACAGTTCTTTCATTTTGACAAAATCCTGTATCTTCCTTTGTGTTTCACGGCTGTTCTTTAATTTATATAAACTTTTGCGGTAATGTTCCGCTTCTTCAGATTCTGTAATCATAGCTGCAAGTTCGTCAGCTTTGTCCAAAATAGCCATTCTTTCTAATGTAGCAAGCAAAACAGCTCACCTCCGTTTCTTATTTTATCATGAAACGGTTTAAAGCTAAAGCAAGTAAACTAAGGGATCACCACAATAAACTCTCTTTTTGAAGATGCTTCAGCACTGTTGCCTTTTATGAGCTCCAATCCAATTCGATGTTTGCCTGATGGAAGTCCTTTGACTATAAAAGCAGCAGAATGGATTTCATCCTTTTTCTTTCCGTTTACATACAGAAGAATTTTGCCCTTTTCTTTGCTGCTTTGTTTCCTAAAGGAAACATCCTGCACAATACATTCAACGAAAATGTCTCTTCCTTTCACCTGGTGTCTGACATAAAAAGGATCTTTAGCTGCGCTTTCAACACCTGAAGGACCCATAAGCGATGCTGCTTCAACTTCTTTTACCGGACTGGCTTCCAATTTTGTTTCTGGTTCTGGCAGATCTTTCTGGCATGCTGCAAGTACAAAAATAACCAGCAATAATAAAATGCATTTTTGCCTCTTCATTATTTTACACTCCTTAATGATGTCATCCGTAACCATCTGATAAAGATAGTGTTTGCCCAGCAGCTTATTTTTACTCTGTAATTATTAAAGTGACAGCTCCTTGCCTGCCTCTGACAAAAGTCAGGCGGGGAGCAGGACAGAACAAATAAAAAGCTCTCTCGGGTAACGAGAAAGCTTCCTAACTGGATTGAGAATTCATAGCCTGAAACATGCTCATCATCATGGAAGCCATTTGCACTCCATTAGTAAATTTTTCAACTTGGTGGGGAATCGTTTTTTTGTAATAATGCAGTGCGGCCACTTCAAGAGATTGAATTTCATTTGGATTTCTGCTCAGTGTTCTATACCAATGAGGCTGCTCACGGATAAATTGCTTTAGTTCCTTTTTTGTTCTAGATACTCGACAATATCTTTTCTCATCTGTTTAACCCCTTAATCCTTTTTAAATGTAAAAGGGCTGCTTGGTTTAGACACACTTGATTTTGAGCCTCCTGATGGTTTCTGGCCGCCGCCCTGGAATTGGGAAATGACACCCTGTACTGCTGAAAGGGCCTGGCTGAGATTACTGATGTACCCCTGCATTTGATTCGCATCCATTTGCTTAAGAGTACCCATGATACTTCCCATCCAGTCATTTTTTTTCTCTTCTGGCTTTTGTGCTTCATCTTTGTTTTCTTTATAGGAATCCCACCTTGAATCTTCTTCCCCAAGCAAATACCAATCCTCATATAATTCCTGCCAAGTTGTATTTCCAGCCCTGACTTCCTTGATGATTTGCGGATTCTGTTTTACAAACTCTTTAAACTTTTCGACTGAGGGATGAAGTTTCGTTTTAGTCATGCCATATCACCTCGTTCTGATGCAAATGCCTATAATACCATATGAATAGGAATGGAAAAGGTGAATGAAATGCCTGCTCTATTCAGCCATTAAAATAAATTCAAAAATTCTGCCATTAATGATAATATATGAATGCAGAAAGTTATCGAAAGGTGAATTAGAATGAACAGAGAACTTATGGAATTATTTGATCAGTGCACCAAGAATGCAACTGAGGAAGAATTGAGCGCCTTAGAGTCCCTTCTATTAGGTTTTCATAAAAGACAGACCGGTCAAAACAGTTCCTATATCGGCGGACTTCTTCATATGGAACGGCAAATAACCGCGGATGAATGCATTCTGACTGTTCCTTTAAGTCAGATAGTCAATAATCCGCTGGGCATTCTCCATGGAGGAATAACCGCAACCATTATTGACTCTGCCATGGGAACACTTGCAGCATCACTTCTTCCTGAAGGCTTTGGGGCTGTTACGACACAGTTGAACATTCATTATCTTGCAGTTGGTAAAGGAGAATACGTGACATGCAGAGCGACGATTGACCATAAGGGAACAAAAAGCATGGTATTATCTGCAGATGTACTCCGCTCGGATGGAAGAAAAATTGCTCAGGCAACAGGCAGCTTTTTTATCATTGAAAAGAAGAACGTTAATAATTAAAAGCAGGTGGGAAAATGGTCACCGCTATCGTTATACCAATTATTTGCCTTTATTTTTTTTGGCTGACAAAAAAGGAAATGCGTGAGGGTTATGAGAAGTGGGCAAGCTTAAAAAATGTCCCTGAAGAGGCCATAATGTCCGGCGAAGTCGTCCAGATCAGCGAGCGCAGGCAGCGCTATAATTACAGCCGCTATGTTCATGTTCTTGAGCTGACCATCCAAACAAAGAGCAACAAACATTCCAATATTAAAAAAATCACCCCTTTAATGAAAAATACCAGAGTCCCTTCTGTAAAGATTGGCGATTCTGTTCACCTATATGGAAATTGGAAGGATGACTTTTTTCAGGTTGGCCGTATTCAAATTGCAAAAACTGAAAAAGAGCCTCATACTTAGGCTCTTTTTAATTTTAGGTTTCTTCATCAGTTTTTTTTATGAAATTTTGCGTATAATGCTTTTTATAAACTCCAACTCCAAGATGTGTAAATTCTTCGTTCAGCAGACTATCCCGATGGCCTTTGCTGTTAAGCCATCCTTCAACGACGGCGGGGGCATCCGTATAATTTGCAGCTATATTTTCCCCTGCAGCCTCATATGAGACTCCCCCAGCTTCAAGGCGGTCCGACAAATCTCCATAAGTTTTAGAAGTATGAGAAAAGTCATTGCTTTCATACATATCTTTACTATGGGCAAAAGCTGCAGCTGCAGTCATATCATCCCATTTCAACGGCTGTAAATGATGTCTGACCCTTATTACATTTGTAAGGTCAAGAATTTGCTTTTCTTTCGCTCTCTCTACATCTTCCTCAAAGGCAGGAGAAGCCAGGGGGGGCTCCAATAATTCACCACGGTAAACCATTTCATACGGGCGAAGCTTAATTAAGGTGGCTGCATCCATTACTCTCACACTGGAGAGTGTCCCTGTAAATCTATCTATATTCAGCTGTGCATAATACTCTCCAACCATAACCAGCGGCCTTGTATTCAGGTCATCTTCGGACAATTCGAAACGATATGAGCTATCTTTTACTTTAAGGTTGAAATCTGTTTCAAAAAAGACGGATGCATATAATTCACCAATGGGCTGCCCTATTTTGAAAGGATAAATGTCTGCATCTTCACCTGTCGCAAACAAACTAACCACTTTATTTTTGCTTACCCCAGCCTGAATGTACTCAGTACCGCTTTTATTATATATCCACCATTCGTAGCCATAGAAAGAAGGATCTATTCTTGAGGGTGCTCCTAAACTTTCTTTAAGCTCCGCAGCGGATTTCCCTATAAAGGATACCATGCCTTTTTCAGGGAACCCTGTATTGGAAGATAAATTATTGTCATCGTTACTTATATCCTTAATTGCACCAGGCTGTGTATTTTCCTGATTGACAAGTATTTCCCCTTTCTCATTACGTCCAATATCTATGTAAAAGCCCGCTGCCAGAAAAATGGAAATCAAAACTAAAATTCGAAAAAGTGCCCTCAGAGAACCGTCCCTCCCTTCTCTCATTCATTGTATTTAATGTATGTAAAAAGTATAACTTGCAGTGTGTTCTGCATAATGGAACCTAATTAAAATCATGCAATCTATACTATTAATCATACCATTAGGTGTATTGTTTATCTATTCTTTTCACTGAGTTCCCCATGTAAAATAATCTATGTATACAAAGAGCAGTTTCCTTATTAGATTGCTGTTTTGGTCTAGGCAGATAATAAAAAAAGAACACCCTAATGGTGTCCTCTTAATGCTGTGCTTCAGTTCCGTGTTTTGAAATATCAGTAAGCGCTTCTCCAGCCTGGTCATCCGTTAAATGACGGACAGCAAAGTCCCCGAGAGATACTATTCCAACAAGCTTGTCACCTTCCACAACAGGAAGCCTGCGAATTTGATGTTCAGCCATCAAGCGTGCAGCTTCCCGAGCCTCTGTATCCCTGGTAACGGTTACTAAATGGCTGCTCATAATATCTTCTACTTTGGATGAAGCAGGGTGTTTTTCTGCCACACAGCGAAGAACTATATCCCGGTCAGTTATCATTCCTACTAGCTTCTCATTATCCACAATTGGGATAGCCCCTACGTTTAATTCTTTCATCTTAACTGCCACTTCATACACATTGTCCAGTAGAGAACAGCTTTCAACATGGCCGGTCATAATATCACGAATCATTTCCATTTTTTATCCTCCTTGTTTTTTCTCAACAATAAATATGGTCCAATAGTGACCGTGCAGGCCTCCTTGAATATAGCCAACACCAATATGTGTTGCCTTTTTGCTTAGAATATTTTCCCGGTGGACTGAGGAATTCATCCAGGCAGCAAACATTTCATCAGCTGTTTTATAGCCCGCCCCAATATTCTCCTTTACGGTCAGGAAAGAAATCCGCTGATTCCTTAACATTTCAATAGGATTTCCATATGTAGGAGAATTATGTGAAACATATTCTAATTTCATCATGTCCAAAGACTTTTTCTTGGCTGCACCATTCAGATGCAAATCGGCAGATAATGGTTTAAGCCTTAATTCTTTTCGTTTTTGGTTGGCAAGCTTGATAAGCTCAATTTCATTCACATCCATTTTGGGAATAGCAATTTCCCTTCCATCACCGGGAATGATAATAATTTCACCAGGAAAAATTAAATCAGGGTTTTCTATTTGGGGGTTGCTATTAATAATTTCTTGTAAATCCTGCTGGAATCTTAGCGCAATTTCCCAAAGAGTGTCCTTTTGCTCAACCCTGTAATCTGTTGCTGCGCCCGCATGATCTGCTGTGAAAAAAATAAGAAAAAAGAAGATAATAATGGTTTTGAATTTCCGCAATTGACGCTTCCCCTTTCACAGTTTGGCAGCACCGAGTTTATATTTGCTAATGTTAAGGCAGCCAGTCATTCAATTATGGCATTTCAACTAACGTTCTTTCAGAGATCGATGTTTTCTTGCATGAATCCGTTGCAAGTTATCCTTTTTTCTACTATTATTAAATTTGAGATAAACTTGTTAAAATTATGCATGGATCGTTCATCTGAACCATGGATTGTTTTCAGGAGGGACAATTATGAAATTTGAAAACACAGGTCTGGAAAATAAAAAAGCAGACTTAACCCGCTTAGATGAAGTAATGCTTTCACACGGCCTGGTCCGTGAAGGGCAATGGGATTATGAAAGAGTTACATATGACCGTAAGTTCGAATTAAAAGAGGGTGTATTTTACCTTCGTGTGTTTGGATATGCTGCTGAAGGAGATGTAGGTGCACATAGAGCAAATATCCAGCTTATGACTCCCCTGCTTGGCAAACATTATTATCCGCATGGGGTAGAATACGGTGAAGGAGAAACCTTCCCTAAATCATTAGTAAGTCAATGCGAAAAAATTCTAAGTGAGATCAAAGCAGAGATTGACCAATTCGCTGAGTAATTTTTGCTTTTTCATTATGATTTATGAATTTATTTTTAACATGGAAAAGACGCATGAACATCATGCGTCTTTTTACATTAGCTGTATGACCTTCAAAAAATCATCGTTCCGGAAGACTGTTTCCCGCAGGTATAATTTTTTGAATGGAGAGATCAACTCTTTTAACTTCCAGTCCGGTTAAATGAACAATTTCATCTTTGATTTCTTCCTGAATCTGGAGAGTTTCTTCCAAAATATTTTTTCCCTTTATAAAGTTAAGCTTAATCTTCAGATATACTTCAGTGTTTTTAAAAGATATTGAGATCGGGTCTTTTATTTTCTTAAAGAATGTGAATCTTTCATGATTAAGAGGAATGACGCTTTCTCTTTCCTGCAGGGTCGATTCTACGATTGCGGAGATTATATCACTGGCTGCCTGAATCGTCTCGAAGTCAAGATGATCATTATGCATCTTTCTTTCACTTCTTTCTGTACGATTTATTATATATCGGGCAATAATCTCTCAGTTTTAAACCAAATTACTTTCAGTTTTTATAATATTTAATGCATACTATAATCAAAGTGTTACGATCTTTTGATGGTTAACAAAATTGGGGAAGGGGACTTATTTTGTCTGCGATATTCACAAAACGTTTTTTATTAATATTGATTGCTGTAATTCTTATAACTGCCGTTTTTTATTTCATTTTGCCTGTTTCTGTTCCGCTGATTGTTGCATTTATTACCGCATTAATCCTGGAGCCGGTTGTGAAACTGCTGCAAAATAAAATAAAAATAAACCGAAGAGTATCCGTGCTGATTACTTTTCTAGGATTTGTCCTCTTCATTGGCTTATCAGGCTATTTTATTACGACAAAAGTGATAACTGAAGCCATTAAACTTGTTGAGAATGCTCCTATGTACATTAATGAAATCACAAAAGCATGGCTCAGGGCAGAAGCGGACTTTTCCAATGCCGCCAAAGACCTTCCTAAAGACCTTGTTGATGAAATAAGCAACCAGATTCAATCCTTCTTGAATAAAACGAAGAATGACCTTGTCGCTTACGTAAATATTGATAGCTTAAAAGCACTTCTGACAAACATCCCGAATTATCTTGTCAGTTTCATCGTATATTTGATTGCATTATTTTTGTTTTTAATAGATCTTCCCCGATTAAGGAAAGGCTTATATAATCACCTTACAGAAAAAACAGCAGATAAAGTCAAGTTTATGACTTCACGGCTGTCCTATGTCGGATTTGGCTTTTTTAAGGCCCAATTTCTAGTAAGTGTGATTATCTTTATCGTTTCCCTGATTGGATTATTATTCATCAATCCAGAAATGGCATTGATCATGTCTATAATCATTTGGATTATTGACTTTATCCCTATTATTGGCTCGATTGTCATTCTTGGCCCATGGGCATTGTTCCACCTGCTGACAGGAGATTTAGCTATGGGTACACAATTGGCAATTCTTGCAGCCGTCCTGTTAATTATCCGCAGAACAGTAGAGCCAAAGGTAATGGGCACCCATATAGGGCTATCTCCGCTTGCTACGCTAATAGCCATGTATCTAGGCCTGAAACTCATTGGAATACTGGGATTCATTATTGGCCCATTACTGGTCATTGCGTTTAATTCCGCAAAAGAAGCAGGACTTATTAGGATGAATTTCAAAATATAAACTCAATGAATAAGTAAAAAAGCGTCCGCTAGGACGCTTTTTTTTCCTGCATATATCTCTACTGAGTTTTCTTAAAAAAAGTCATAGAAAAAGGATTGTTGAACAGGAATTTTTCTTTCCAGTATCTCAGCATCATTTCTTGGTCCTTTAATTTCGCCTAAATCATATAACTCCATTGGCCTCTTATAGCCAATTATAATCGCTGAAAGGGCATTGATAGACAAGCGCAGACCTCGAGCTGGAGGTTTTGTGCATTGGCTTCCTTCTTTCTCTTTAAACACCCTGACACCATCGCCTGCAATTAAGTAGCTTCCATTATTCCATGGTGCATGGTGATCCTCAATATGCAGAAAGACATTTTCACTATTTTCATTGAATGAATATTGGCTGAGACACTTATCAGCATTGACGATTCTCCCCATAAAGTAAGGGAAAACCTCCATTTTTAAATGTGGCTGATTCAGGTAATAAGGAAATGGATCGTGTACTGATGTAATGATCTTTACTTCCTCAACCATCGAATCATGCTGACAGATAAAATTCCATAAATTCACTCTGGCTTCCTGATTTAAAGCTGCAAATTCTTCGACCTCCATTTTATTGTCTTTTACTTTGAATAAAATATAGCCCTGTCCTTCACCTGCTTCGTCAAAGTACACCGCAACCTGATAGTCTGAATAAACAAAGTTCTCCCACCAATATGCGTCTCTTACAAGCCCGCCTGAATAACGGAGCATATATTCTTTATAAATTTTTTCTATGGTTTTTGTGTGCTGGTTCTTAGTATATCGTTTAATGGTCCCTGAAGATTTTCCGGCCATTTGTAAATCTATTTTGTTAATAAGGGATTTCTTATATTCGGTGAATATCTCCCATCCGAATTTCCGATAGAAAGAAATATTAAAAGGATGCAAAAATGAAAAAAGCTGATCCTTTTTGTCCATCTCGATCAAAGCGTGCTTTATCAGGCTGCTTACATACCCTTTTCTCCTGAATTCAGGATATGTTGCCACACCTGCAACACCTCCCATGTTCCATTCAAATCCATTAATATGAACTTTAAGTGGGATGATGTGGAGCTTCGCAGCCAGACTTCCCTCTTCCCAGATACCAAAAATGGAATGATTTTTTAATCGGTCCTTCCTGGCTGGGATGTCAGCTTCAGGCACATTGTACTGAAAAGCATACATGGAAAGCTTCATGGCCTCTATATATTCATTCTCTGATAATTTTCTTACAGACACAAAATTCACTCCCAATTAAATATCCTTATAATATTCGCCATAAATTTAATAAGTCCTTTTAAAACAGGAAGTGGATATAATTATAAGCATAAAAAAATACCGCTGAATAGATAGCGGCATCTTTAACCTGTTACGTACCCAAAATCGCCTTAATGACAGAGGTTGTTTCTCCGCCGTGATAGAAAACATACAGCAGCAAATAGACTGCAACACCTGTTATGCCAGTAAAGAACCAGACCACACTAGTAACCGGGCCTAATTTTCTATGTGCTGCCAATTTATTTTTATAGCCTGTATATAATGAGATAATTCCTAATACTGCTCCTACAGTTGCAAGCGTAATATGAAAAATCAAGAAAATTGTATAATAAATTTTTATATCATCAGGGCCCCCAAAAGCAGTATTTCCTATAAATACTGTTCTGCTGGCATATATGATAAAGAAAATAACAGCAAACACAGCAGCCAAGGTCATTGTTTTTTTATGAGCTTCAAGCTTCTTTTGGCTAATTTGGACCCATCCAATCGCAACCGTTATTGCACTGAGTACAATAAAAGTAGTGCTGATGGTAGGCAGTATAGGCAATGAGTATTCCATAGATTCTTCCTCTCTCCAATATCGGTTTGAAATTCAGCAGTATGTTGTTGATTAGTACAAAGTTAATTTTAGTAGAGTGCACTGTTTTTTTCAACAAACTGTAAGGGCTTTTCATAAAAGTTCCTTAATTGTTCAATATTTATCAATTAGTAAGTGATAGATTTCATTGCTGGTTTAAGAAAAAGGAAAAATAAGTATTTTATAAAAAAAACTCCAGCCGCTGACTGGAGTTTCATTATTTTACTAAATGCGGATTTAGCATTGTTTCTTCCTCTGAAGGTGTAATTTCCTGTTCTTTTTTATACCATGCATAGAAGATTTGCGCGAGGATGATGCCATAGACAATTTCCTGGATGATCTTCATAATTACGCCGCCAAGCTGCTGGTCGTGTATAAGTGACATTGAATTAAACATTTCGGGTCCGCTGAGGTTCAGGCTTGCCAGTGTTGCAGAAGGGACACACAACTGAAGCGCCTGCGCCCAGGCATTCGGATCAGAATATGTGTTGTACATTGGAGTATCTGCAAATATGATCAGTGCACACGCTGGTGTCAATAAAACACCATTGGCAAAAACATATCCTACCTTTTTCAGACCGTCAAGGGATTCCATTTCAGGGAGCTCATTAATCGTCGGCCACCACATAAAGATTGCAAGCAGGAACAGAGCAGATGTATACACAGTATGGAACATCATATCTGTTTTGACTACATCAAAAACATCCGGTATGTGGTAAATGGAAAATACTCCATTAAACAGGATTATTGCTATTAATGGCTTTGTAAAAAGACGGAATACAGGTTTAATAGCTTTGTGATTAATCACTGCTCTCCATAACCATTGAGGGACTCCCATGACAACAAGGGGAGGAACAACTAAATACAGGATAGCCATTTGAATCATGTGGGCATAGAACATTAAATGGCCCATCAAATCCACAGGGGAGCCCTTAATTACATATAACACGATCATCGCGACAGTAAAATAAACACCCTGCCTTCTAGTTAAAGGCTCGCTATTCTTGAACTTTCCGCGGTACTTTATTGTAATCATATAGTAGCCTGTAAGTATCAATAGTACAAATAAAAAGAAATATGGACTCCAAAGTGCACGAAAACCGAATATGTCTAAAGACATGCTTTCACCTCATTCAATATTGCTCAATTGCCATAAACGCATCCTGCCATGAATATTCTGCTTTCCATATTGACAAGTATCATTATACTCTTTTCAGCCTGCAATCTCAATAAATCAATAAATGCTTATTAATTTGCTAAAGCTGCGTTACATAAAAAGAAAATCGGCCATCAGCCGATTTTCTCTTATACTTACCACCAAATAACAGTCAAGAAAGCAATGATTGTGATAAATCCGACTAATGCTCCGGAATATAAGAACAATGCAGGTGCTTCATGACCTTTGTGACTCATATGCATGAAATAATATAATTGAAAGATTACTTGCACAATAGCAAGAATCAGGATGAATGGAACAATAAACCATCCAGAGAAACCTTCATAACCTGCTGCTACGAACGCAACAATTGTCAGGAAGATCATAAGTGCAAAGGTGATAACTTGATGTTTCATCTCTTCTGCACTTTTTTTGCGTCTATATTCAATGTCTACTCTTGGGTTACCTGAGTTTGGTTGTTGATTGGCCATCAGTTTATCCCACCATTCCCATTAAATATACTACAGTGAAGATGAATACCCAAACAACGTCGATGAAGTGCCAGTACAGGCTGGCAACATAGAACTTAGGAGCATTGTAAAGGCTTAATCCCCTCTTGCTGTTGCGGATCATTAAAGTAGTGATCCACAGTAAACCAAATGCAACGTGACCACCATGGAAGCCGACTAATGTATAGAAAGCTGAACCAAAGGCGCTGCTTGTAAAGCTATGATGGAATTCATGCACATAGTGATTGAACTCGTAAATTTCCAATCCTAGGAATCCAAGTCCAAGCAAAACAGTAATTCCAAGCCATAGCTGCATCTTTTTAAAGTTAAAATTCTTCATGTGGTACATAGCGTACACGCTTGTTAACGAGCTTGTTAATAATAGCATCGTCATAATGAATGCCAATGGAATTTCAAACAAGTCCTTCGCTAAAGCCATATCACTGCTAGGTACTTTATCTTTTAAAGCAAGGTATGTTGCGAAGAGGGATGCGAATAGAACCGTCTCTCCCCCAAGGAAAAACCAGAAACCTAAGAATTTGTTCTTGGCTTCGAGGGTTTGCTTTTCAGGCGACGCCGGCCAAGTTTCATAAGTCATTTTTTGTTCAGCAGCCATTATGCCTTAACCCCCTTATCATTATTATCTTCCAAATCTTCTTTATGAATGTGGTATCCATGATCATCCTTAACAGAACGAACAAACATAGAACCTAAGGTAATAAGCATACCAGCGATTAGGACTGGAATACCCCAGCTATGCTCCGCTCGGTACATTGCACCAAATGCAGCAACAAATAGACCTAAAGAAATTACAAATGGAATGAAAGAGTTGTTTGGCATATGAATATCACCAAGCGGTTCAGCAGGTGACATGCCTTTTTTGCCTTCCATTTTTTCAAGCCAATATGCATCAAGACCGCGAACCAGCGGAAGCTGCTTGAAGTTGTAGAATGGAGGCGGTGATGGAATGGCCCATTCTAAAGTACGGCCATCTCCCCAAGGATCATTGCCAACTTTTTCATTTTTAACACTTGTAATGACAATATTAATTAACATAATGATTACTGCAGCTGCCATGAAGAAGGCACCGACAGTACTAACCATATTTGCCGTTTCAAGTCCCTGTCCAGGAAGGAAAGTGAAGATACGGCGAGGCATTCCCCAAAGGCCGAGGAAATGCTGGATAAAGAATGTTAAATGGAATCCAATAAAGAATAATACGAATGTAATTTTTCCAAGGAACTCGTTTAGCATTGTTCCGAACATCTTTGGCCAGTATAGATGTGCACCTGCAAATAATGCAAACACAACACCGCCGACAATAACATAATGGAAGTGAGCAACTACAAAGTAGCTATCATGGTACTGATAATCCTGTGCAGCAGATGCAAGCATTACACCAGTTACACCGCCGGCTACGAAGGAAGGAATAAAGGCAACAGCCCAAAGCATTGGAGTTGTGAACGTTATGCTTCCGCCCCACATTGTAAATAGCCAGTTAAAGATCTTAATACCAGTCGGTACTGCAATCGCCATAGTGGCAACAGCAAAAATTGCGTTAGCAATCGGCCCCATACCAGTTGTAAACATATGGTGAGCCCATACCATGAATCCTAAGAAACCAATAAGAACCGTTGCGAATACCATGGAAGAGTATCCGAAAAGACGCTTTCTTGAAAAAATCGCAAATATCTCAGAGAAAATACCGAAAGCCGGCAATACCAAGATATAAACTTCAGGGTGACCAAAAATCCAGAAGAAGTGCTCCCAGATAATTGTATTACCGCCCATTGCCGGATCAAAGAAGTTAGATCCAAACATACGGTCGAAAATT
>Ga0180215_1001976_pt1 | contig 21460 bp, 16 predicted proteins | sample eDN3rd37CBELigBY_FD_128871 | JGI IMG/M metagenome (GOLD analysis project Ga0180215, IMG submission 128871) | Enriched backyard soil microbial communities from Emeryville, California, USA - eDNA 3rd pass 37_C BE-Lig BY (version 2) (version 2) | ecosystem: Environmental > Terrestrial > Soil >... | reverse complement strand
GAAGCAGGAACATGTCGGATTCGGCGATCCGGGCGAAGCCTTCGATGCTGGAGCCGTCGAACCACTTGCCGAAGTCGATGGCGTCCTCGAACTGGGAAAGGGGGATGGTGACCGACTTGACGACGCCGAGCATGTCGCAGAATTGCAAGTTGATGAACGACACGCCCTCCTCGCGGGCATGGGCCAGGATCGACGCTTTGTCGGTGAAAGTCATGGTGAGCACGGGGGCATCCTCCAAGTCATGGGGGTCAACTTCTTGAGCCTAGCAACGGCTCGCTGAAGAGGGACTGAAGATTATGCAACTTGCTCTTGGTCGTTAAGGGGGCAGGCGTCGTTCAATAGGCTCTGGGGCCGGGTGCGCGATCCGTCGATCGATCCGGCATGCGTCTTGGTGGGGGGATGAACGAGGGCAGGTGAGCCGTGAGAGCGATGGGGCGGTGGTCGAATCAAGGCTTCCTTCGGTTGTTCGGGGGGATGTCGCTCGTCCTGGCGTTAGCCATGCCGGCACGGGCGGAGTTGCAGTTGACGCCCGAGCAAGAGGAGCGCGTGAGGGCGGGCGAGATCGTGGTGGTGATGGTCGCGCCGGATCAGCCGGTCGTGGTGGTAGGGCTGGTGGACGCTCCTCCCGAGCGGACGTTTCGGGTGTACTCGGATTTCGCCAACTACGGGCGGATCTTCGGGCTTCCCGAGAGCCAGGTCACCCATCAAGAGGGCAACACGGTCCTCGGGCGATTCGCCGTGGACTTCCCTTGGCCCTTCGGGCGGCGCTGGACGCTCAACGAGGCCAAAGTCGAGCCGGGGCGCCTTCGTTTCACGTTCAAGCGGCGTGACGGCTCCTTCAAGATCTACGAGGGGTCCTTGCGGGTCCTTCCCGAGACGCCGACGCGCAGCCGGGTGATCTATGCGGCGCGGATCGATCCCAACCTTCCGCTTCCCCCGTGGATGCTGCTTTGGGCGCAGGAGCGGGTCTTCCCCGACGTGATCCGCAGCGTCCGCAGTGCCGTGGCCAAGGAGGCGCCGGGGCCTCGAGGGCCTGCGCATGAATAAGTAAAAGTTGCGGTTACGAAGTAGGCGGGCGTCTTCTATCCTTCTTACAGCAAGCCCCTATCCGTCACTCAGGGGCTGGTGGACCGTCGATGGTGAGGGTCCCTCGTTTTGCTCAATCGAAGGAGAATCGCCCCATGATAGCCCGTATCGAGCGCCAATTATCCCTGAAGATTTCCGTCATCCTCGCCGTGGTGCTGGCTGTCTTGCTCGGCGGGTTCAGCGTCGTGGTCATTCGTCAATCCGCCGAGACCATGGAGCGCAGCATCCTGGATAAGGGCAAAGGCTTGGCGCGCCAGGGAGCGGCGGTGTCGGGACAGCTCTTCGAGCAGGCCATCCGCGACGGAAAGCTCAGCGTCGAGGACGTCTTCGACGAGGCTTACGTCGAGCTTCCCGGCAGCAGCGGCGCGACGCGTTACCGCACGCGCTTCGACGCCTTCACCGACCAGGCTTTCCGGCGGATGCAGGACACGATCCTCAAGGACGAGTCGATCGTCTTCGCCGCGGCGGCGGATCGCAACGGCTACATCCCGACGCATAACACGCCGGCCTCGGCGGCGGTGGAAGACCGGAGCAAGCGCCTCTTCAACGATCCCACCGGCCTCGCGGCCGGCCGGAACCGTTCCGAAGAGGTGCTGGTTCAGCTTTACCAGCGCGACACGGGCGAGGTGATGTGGGATCTCTCGAGTCCGATCATGGTCGACGGTCGCCATTGGGGCGGCTTCCGGGTGGGCTTCTCGAAGTCGAAGCTCGATGCGCAGGTGATGGGCTTCGTCTGGCGCACCTCGTTGATGACGTTGGGGGTGGTGATCGTGCTCTGCGCGTTGATCTTCACGCTGATGCGGCGGGCCTTGAAGCCGCTCGACGGCATGGCGCGGGTCATCGAGGCGATCGCCCAGGGGGATCTCTCGCGGGACGTGGACGCGCACGGCAAGGACGAGATCGGCCGGATCGGCGGCAGCCTGCGCACGATGAGCCTGAACCTGCGCGAGATCGTGGGTCGGGTCCGGGGAGTGTCGCGGGGCCTGAGCGCGGAGGCGGATCAGCTCGCCGTGAGCGCGACCCAGATGCGGAACGCCGCCGATGGCCAGGCCGCGGCGGTGGAAGAAACCTCGAGCGCGATGGAGGAGATGGCCGCCTCGATCACCCAGGTGGCGGGCAATTCCCATGCGTTGGCGGCCTCGGTGGAGGAGACGTCCTCGTCGATCGAGGAGATGACGGCCTCGATCCGGCAGGTCGCCGGTCACGCCGACACCCTCTCGGCGGCGGTCTCCCAGACCTCGGCGAGCATCGAGGAGATGGCGGCGTCGGTCTCCCAGGTGGCGGGCAACGTCAAGGAGGCCAGCCATGAAGCCGAGAAGGCCGCCGAGGTCGCGCATGCCGGCCGGCAAGCCGTGGACCGGACCATCGCCGGCATGGGCCGGATCAGCACGGTCATGAGCGACGTGGTCACGGTGATCTCGGGGCTCGGCAAGTCCTCCGAGGAGATCGGGGAGATCATCGCGGTGATCGATGATATCGCCGAGCAGACCAACCTCCTGGCCCTCAACGCCGCGATCGAGGCGGCGCGGGCCGGTGAGCATGGCCGCGGCTTCGCGGTGGTCGCCGACGAGGTCCGCAAGCTCGCCGAGCGTTCCGCCAAGGCCACGGGCGAGATTGCCACCTTGATCAAGGGCATCCAGCGCGAGACCGAGCAGGCGGTATCGAGCACCCGGGAGGGGAGCGTGGCGATCGAGGAAGGCGCGCAGCTCGCCCGGTCGGCCGGCGAGTCGCTTGAGACGATCGTGGGCTCGGTCGATCGGGTCTCGCTTCAGATGATCCAGATCGCCCAGGCGGCCGATGAGCAGAGCCGGGCGGCGGCGCAGATCACCCAGGCGGTGGACTCCATGAATCGCCTGACGCAAGAGGTGATGATGGCGACGCAGGAGCAAGCCATGGGCTCGGAGCAGATCGTCAAGGCCGTGGAGAACATGAACCGGATGACCCAGCAGGTCAACATGGCCACGACCGAGCAAAAGAAGGGCGGGGAGCTGGTGGTCTCGGCGGTGGAGAGCATCACCCGTTCGGCCCAGGAGACGGCGCATGCGACGACGACGGTGGCGCATGCGGCAGAAGACTTGCAGGCTCAGGCGCGGCAACTGATGGAGGCGATCGCCTTCTTCAAGGAGGGCATGGCGAACGCGCCTGCCGTGCCCCTTCCCTCGGAGTCGGCGGGTTACCTCACGTCCCGGGTCTAATTCTCCCCCGGAGCCCGCGCGGTTCCCGGCAGCATCAGACAGTATCCCCTCCGGGCGAAGAGCAGCAGCTCCGGCCTGGAGGGGTCTTTTTCCAGCTTGCGGCGCAGGTTTCGGATATGGGTGTGGATCAGCTGGGGGTTGCCGAGGCCAGGCGCCATGCCCAAGGCGTCGACCAAGAGGGTCTGCGTGCTGGCGGGAGCGTCGGGATGCGCCGCGAGGTAGCAGAGGATCGCAAACTCGGAGGGCGTTAGGTCGGCCCGCGTCTCGCCCAGCTGGGCGCTTTGCGTCTTGGGGTCGAGTTTGAGCTTGAGGTCGGCATGTCCGGCCTCCACGGGCTCGCTCTGGGCGGCGAGCTGACGGAAGCGGGGACGAAGATGGGCCTGCAAACGGTACTGGAGTTCCAGCGCGTCGATCGGCTTGCTCAAGACGTCGTTCGCGCCGGCCTCGAAGGCCTGGTACTTCTGGGCGGTCGTTTGGGTGAGCAGAATGATGGGAGTGTCGAGGAAGGTCGCGATCGTCCGCAAGCGGCGCACGAGCATGAAGCCGTCCATCCCCGCCAAGTCCGCATCAGCCACGATCAGATCCGGTAAAAGCTCCTGGGCAAGCCGAAAGCCGTCGGTGCCGCCGGGAGAAAGCCAGGTCGCGACCGGTCCGACCTTGGCGAGCCAGTAGGACAGGCGCCGGCTCAACTCCGGGTCACCTTCCACCACCAGGATCTTCGCCTTGCGCAAACGCCGTCCTCCCTTTGCTCTTATTTTAGAGCAATTTTCGCCGCGGCAGGTCGGCCTTGGGCGCGGATCTTACGAAGCGCAAACGAGGATTTAACAAACGCCTAAGAATGTCCACGGGCAAACGAGGGATAATGAGAGGACCGGGATGTCGGGCTCGAGGCTCGTCCATCCGAACGTTTCAGGAGGTGATGCGATGGACATCCGCAAAGGTACCGAGCTTCCCCAGAAGCTGATCCGCCCCCAGGTTCCGGGTGGCGAGGGCTCCGAGGGCGCACATGGCATCATGCCCGGCGGCTGTTTTCCTCCCAAGCCGCTTCCGATCGATCGCGATCGCCTCGAGTTCTCCCGCCGGGATTCGGATCGCAGCGGGTCCTTGACGTCCGACGAGTACGGCGTCGGCAGGGCGAAGCAGGACGAGTTCCGGCGCTACGACCGTAACCATGACGGCAAGGTGGACTTCAAGGAGTTCAAGCTGGGGCGCCTCATCGACAAGCTCAAGGACCAGAAGTGGCCGGGCGACATCAAGATCAAGCCGGTGCCGATGCCCAGCCCCAAGTTCCCCGAGGGCGGGATCAAGCCCGTGCCCATGCCGAGCCCGAAGTTCCCCGAGGATGGCATCAAGCCCGTGCCGATGCCCAGTCCCAAGATCGACGGGTCGATTTTTCAGGCCGGCGGCGTGACGATCTCGGACCTGGTTTCGAAGGTGAAGCAGGCGCAGGAAGGCCTGCCTAAGGACGAAATCTAGTCCTCATGCTATCGAGGGGGTCCTTCGCGAGGAGGAGCCCCCTCTTTTTTTGTCCGGGAGGGGGGCGCTAAGCCTTGCTCTGCTTGATAGAGGGGCGAAATGGCGGTAAGATGAGGGGAATGACAGCCCGCTTCCGGGCGAAGTCCACCTGAGGAGCCCGTATGCTACAAACTTCCGTCGCTACCAAGGTGCAACTGGTCGTCGTTCCTCATGCCCAAGGGGCCCGCGAGGGAGCGCTTCCCTTTGAGCACGCCCGGCTCAACCGGGTTCGACTGATCGACCGGCTGCTCGAGATCTTCGCCACCGATCCGGAGTACACGCATTTCCTCTTGGACGTGCAGACCGTCATCCTGGACGACTACCTGGAGGTGCGCCCCGAGCGGGAAGCCGTCCTTCGGGAGCTGATCTCGGCGGGCAAGCTCACCGTCGGGCCCTGGTACGTCCAGCCCGAGGAGTCGCTGGTGAGCGGCGAGTCTCTGGTCCGCAACCTCCAGATCGGCGTCGGTAGCGTACGGCGTTTCGGCCGCGCCATGGAGCTGGGCATGCTTGCCGGCTCCTTCGGCCATGCGGCCCAGTTGCCCCAGGTCTTCGCGGGCTTCGGCTTCGACGCGGGCTGCGTCTGGGGCGGTGAGCCCGAGGCCTGGATCTGGGAGGCCCTCGACGGCTCCCAGGTGGTGCTTCATCACCTTCCCACGGGCTTCGACATGCCCGAGTCGCTCGAGGACGCCCTCACGGCCCTCGATCGCGAAGCGGAGCTGCCGGGCTTCGGCCGGATCCGCGTGCTTCTTTCCGAAGGGGTTCCCGAACCCGACTTCCCGCGCTACTTCCACACGCTCAACCGCAGCCGCGTCCGCGAGTGGGAGGTCGTGCAGGCCTCGCTTCCCGAGGCGATCGCCCGCGCCCGCCGCGAGGTCTCCGATTACTCGGTTCGCTCGGGAGAGCTGCGTGAGTCCAACCTTACCGGCATCCTCTCGGCGCGCACCCCGCTCAAGATGCGCAACGCCAAGGCGCAGACCATGCTCGAGCGCTGGGTCGAGCCCTTCTCGGCCTTTGCCTCCCTGGCCGGCCGCGAGTACCCCCAGGCCATGCTCAAGCACGCCTGGAAGCTGCTGCTCCAGAACCATGCCCAGTCCTCCATCGGCGGCATCACCGCCGACGAGGTGCATCGTCAGATGCAGACCCGCTTCGAGGGCCTCGACGTCCTCAGCCGGACGCTTCGCGACGAGGCCTTCCGGACCTTGCAGGGCGAGACCGCCAAGGGCATCGCGGGCATCTCGGGCCTCAAGGGTTCGCTTGCCCCCAGCGCCGAGCAGCTCCGCCAGGAAGGCCTGCGCCTCTACAACCCGCATCCCTGGGAGCACCTGGCCCCGGTGGAAGCGACTTTCACGCTCGACGCCCCCGCCAACGAGGAGCCGGTCTTCTCGCTCCTGGACGAAGAGGGCCTCCCCGTCGCCTACGAGATCCTCTCGCAGGAGCGCGGCAGCCGCCCCTCGAACGAGGGAGAGGTTTCGACCGTCACCCTGCGGATCCGCTTCCTGGCCACCCTCCCTCCGCTGGGTTACCAGACCCTCAAGATTGAGCGCCAGGTGGGCGATCAGCCCCGCCATCCCGAGCTCTACCACGGCTCGGACTGGATCGAGAACCGCTACTTCAAGGTTCGCATCCTCGCCGGCGGCATCGAGCTCTTCGACAAGACGCTCGAGGAGCGCATCGTGCATACCTTCGAGGACTGCGCCGATCAAGGCGACGCCCTCGCGTTCATGCCGCTTCCCGGCGACGAGCCGGTCGACTCCCTCACCTGGGAGTGGGATTCCTGGCAGATCGTCCACGCGGGCTCCAGCCTGCGGCTCCTGCTCAAGGGCATCTGGGCGCTTCCCCAGGGCCTCTCGGCCGATCGCTCGCAGCGCGACGGGAACGCCCCGCTGCACGTGCAGATGGCGATCGCCCTCCATGCCGGCATCCGCCGCGTGGACGTCGAGTCCACCTTCGTCAACAAGTCCGGCGACCACCGCCTGCGCGCGGTCTTCCAGACCCCCGACGCCATCGAGCAGACCCATGCCGACACCGCGTTCGGCTGGGTGAAGCGCGACACCCTCACTCCCGACGGCCACATCTTCCCGATGCAGTCGCAGGTGCTCATCGAGCGCCCGGAGGGTCTCGCCGGCCTGGCCGCCGTGGGCCTTCACGAGGTCGAGGCTCAGGGTAAGACGCTCTATTTGACGCTCTTGCGGGCCTTCGGACGTCAGGATCGGCTCGCCGTGCCCGAGGCGCAGTGCCTGGGTACGCATACCTATCGCTACGCGTGGGTTTCGCAGGATGCGGACGAGCCGTTCGGATTGGCGATTCGCCGGGGCCAGGAATTCGTGGTGCCGGCCGTCGCGAGCCCGCTGGCGGAGTGGAAGGGCCACCGGATGGCGGAGCTTGTCGAGATCGATCAGCCGGCTTGGCAGTTCAGCGCCCTGAAGCGCAGCGAGTCCGGCAAGCACCTGGTGCTTCGCGTCTTCAACGCGAGCCCCGAGCCCCAGGCCGGAACGGTGCAGTTCGGCTTCCCCGTCGATCGCGTCGTGACGGCGCGCCTCGACGAGACTCCCGGCGAGGAGCTGCCCTTGGGCCCCCGTCAGTTCACGGCGGAGCTGAGGCCCTACGAGGTCGCCACCTTCCTGGTGGTTCCCCGGAGTCGCTAAGCCCGGATGCCTGATACTCCCGGCCCCTCGACGATCCGCATGGTGGTCGTCGAGGACGACCACCTGTTTCGCGACCTTCTGCGCCTGGCGCTCGGTTCCTTGCCGGGCGTGGAAGTCGTGGCGGATTTCGGCGATCCGGATCAGGCCCTGGCCGAGGTGCCGGGCCTGGATCCCGACGTCCTCCTCTTGGACATCGACCTCGGGCGCGGTCGCAACGGCATTCACCTGGGCATGGAGCTGCGCCGCGCGCTGCCCACGGTGGGCGTGCTCCTGTTCTCAAACCACCGGGATCCCGAGTTCCTCGGGGCGATCCCCTCCGATCAATTGGCCGGCTGGTCGTACTTGTTGAAGACCTCGGTGCGGGACGTGGCCACGCTGGAGCGGGCGATCCGGGGCTCGGCCATGGGCTTCGTCACGCTCGACCCGCGGTTGACGGCGGGGTTCCAGCCGAACCAGGCCAAGGAGGCGGGGCTTACCGAGCGGCAGATCAGCTTGCTTCAGCATCTGGCGCAGGGCTTCAGCAACAAGGCGATCGCCCAGCGCCTCTTCCTCTCCGAGAAGACGGTCGAGAACCAGCTCGGCACGCTCTATCGTCAGCTGGGGATCGACACCGCCGACACGGGCTCGCATGCCCGGGTGCAGGCGACGCTTCAGTTTCTCCGCTGGCTCAACGACTGAGTCCCCGACGCCTCCGGCAAGTGGACGCGGATCCCCGAGCCCTCCGTCCCAGCGTCCAGCAGCCTCCACTGGCCATCGAGCATGCCCACGCGGGCTTCGAGAATCGCGAGCTGGCCGTCCCGACGGGCACGCCGGAAATCGAAGGCTTCCTTGCTTCCCATGACCTCGAGAACGACGCCCGGGCCTTCCGGGGCGAGCCTCACGATCAGGGGCTGCTTGGCCTCCGAGCAGGCGAGCTCGAGCAGCAGCTCGACGATCCGGTAGACCGTGAGGCGAGGCGACCCCGAGAGGCGTTCGAGCAGGGCGGCATTCGTTTCCAGCGTGACGGGGAAGCGGTCGCGGTAGCGGCGGGCGAGCCCGCGCAAGGCGGCATGCAGGCCGATGTCGATGATCGAGGGATGGGTCAGGTGGCTCAGTTGCCGGATCTCGGCGTCGCGGAGGCGGTCGAGGCGATCGCAGAGCGTTTGGAGGTCATCGTCGTCCAGTTCCGTGCGTCTCGTTGGGGCGAGCGCCGCATGGACGGCTGCCAGTTCGGGCTCCACCCGCTCGGTCATGATGCGGTGAAGCTCGTCGCGGCGGCGATCGCGGGCCTGGATCCAGGCTTCTCGCGACTCGAAGAGGGTATGGACGGCCCGGAGGCTTTCCGTCCGCTTGACGAGCGCCTTGCGCTCGTACTGGGTCTGCTGCTCCATGACGACGGCGACCATGAGGGCTCCGTAGGTGCAAAGCCCTAGTTCGGCGTATACGAGCCATGCCGACGCGGCGCTTCCTTCGATGACGAGCATCATTTCCCCGCGCAGGCGTCCGATCAGAAATCCCGTGAGCCCGATGGTTCCGAGGTAGATCAGCCAGTTCACGAGCTTTGGCTCGTAGGCTCTCCAGCCCACGTGTTCCAGGCGTTTGAGCAATTCCAGGGCACCCATGACGGCCGCGAATCCTGCCAGGCTGCAGCCGACCGGCATGGCGACGGCCATGAGGGGGTCGACGGCGGCAATCTGAATCGCGACGAGCGAGCTCGCGATGCTCAGCGCGCCGAGGATGATGGCGGAAAGCCAGGCGAAGAGGCGCCGGCTGGGTAGTACGGGCCCGCGCCGGATCAAGCGGCCTCCAGTTCGCGCTCGGCGTTGAGCGGAAGGGCCAGGGAGACTCGGGTGCCTTGGCCGGGAGCGGAGTCGAGGCTCCAGGTGCCTCCGAGCGCCTGTAGGGCGTTGCCCAGCCCCGAGAGCCCCAGCCCCCGGGCATGCGAGCGGGGATCGAAGCCGATGCCGTCATCCTGGATCTCCAGGGTGAGCATGCCGGGTTGAGGCGTGGCGAGCCGGACCTCGACTCGGGAGGCGGCGGCGTGCCGGAAGGCGTTGAGCAGGGCTTCCTCGACCATGTCCTTCGCGGCGGCGCAGAGGTCGCCGCTGAGCGCGGCCTCCCGCTCGCGGATCTCGGGGGCGTGATCCAGGGTGACGGGTAGGACGGCCCGGTAGCGTTCCACGAGCTCGTCGACTTGCTGCGAGAGGGGGCGATCGTTGATGCCCATGAGGAGGCGGGCCTGGCCGAGGCTTTCGTGACGCAGGGTCGCGAGCTGGAGGCGGGCTTCTTCGGTGAGGGCCATCCGGTGCTCGGAGCCGCTGCGAGCCTGATCCAAGAAGGCCCAGGCCATCAGGAGGCGGGACTGGATCTCGCCGTGGAGGTACTCGGCGGCTTCCCGGCGCAGCGCATCGTCCGTGCGCACCAGGCGAGTGCGGGACGCGGCCAGTTCGCGCCGTAGGCGCTCGCGTTCGCGCTGCCATGCGTCATGGAAGGCCATCCGCGCGCTCAGGGCTTCCGTGCCGGCGATCGAGATGCCCAGGGTCACGACCATGCTGCCGGCGAGCGAGCGCATCATCTCGAAGGGAAGCTCCACCCCCGTGGCCCAGGGCATGAGCCACGAGCGGAGGGTGGCGGCGGCCAGCGCGAGGGCTCCGTAGACGCCTGCGAAGATCCACCAGTCTCGGGCGTGCGTGCCGTGGCCCAGGAGGGGGCGCAGGATCGGGGGGGCGGCGAGGACGAGCAAGCTGAGTGCCGTGCTGAGGATTCCCCAGCGGAGGGCCACGTCCAGGCTCTGGGGGCCGAAGAGCCCGCAAGCGACGTGATAGACGCATAAGAGCCCGATCTGCGGTGCGAAGAAGTAGACCGCCCAGCGTGGAAGCGGGTTCGGACGGCGATGGGGGAAGCGTTGGGCGCGCTCGTGCATGTTGAATTCGTACCCAGAAATTCGGGGGCTAACCCCCTGCGCGTAAGGGGGTTCCCCTCTTGTGAACCCCTGCCTGCTTTAACTTATTCTGGAAAGGATCCCGGAGATGCGCTTGCCTTGAGGGCCTACGCCGACCATGGGGCTCGTTCCATGGTGGCAAGGTCGGTTTTCGCTCGCGTATCGGGCTCCGTCCGCTCCCGTCGTGCCGCATCGCGCACGCAGTCGCGAGGTTTCCGAATGAACCGCTTCCCCGTTCATGTCGTTCTGGCCGGCTCGCTCGTCTTGACGGCCGCCATCCCGGCTTCCGCTTTGCCCCCGCTGGACTCCACCCCGTTGAACTCGGGCTGGACCGCGGGGGCGATTCGTATCGCCCCTCATCACCTGGATCGTTCGGGTGAGGCGGACGTCTCCGTCCGGCAGTCCTTCGACCAGTTTGCCACCATGCAGGGGCCGAGCACGGCATTCAGCCTTCAGCTTCGCGCGCTGGAGAGCGTCCTGCTTTACGCGGACTACGGCAAGCTGACGCAGCTGGGCCTTCGCGGTCCGCTGGCCGGCCTGGAAGGTTTCGGCTGGGACGCGGCGCTTCGCCATGACTCCTACATGCTGAGCCAGACGGGCGCGCAGCTCTTGGTGCCCTTCACGCACCTGGACGCGGTGGGTTGGGGTGGGGATTTCCGCCTCAACGGCAAGTCCACGCTGGCTGGCATGAGCCTTTACTACTCGCCCTTGCTTTCGGTGATGAGCAACCGCTGGGGCGTCGGCGTCGAGGCGGGGATCGAGTATGACCTCGCGGGCTTCGTCTTGGGTGCCAATGCGGGCGCGCGGTATCACTTCGGCTTGAAGGACGCGCCCCAGTATTCGTACATCATGCAGCCTCTAGAGGACCAGATCGGGCTTGGCGTGCGCAAGGCGCTTACCGACAACGTGGAAGCGAACTTGGCCTTCCAGTGGCAGCCCGACAACGCCTACGGCATGTGGAACCGCTCGTACACGGCGGGCGTGTCGTACCGCATGGCGCAGAAGGCCTCCGAGCCCGCGCCGGCTCCCACTCCGGTCCCCACTCCCGTTCCCACTCCCGTTCCGACGCCCGCTCCGGTGGCGACCCCTGCCCCCGTGAAGGCCCCGGTGAAGCAGACCTTGATGATCGCAGGCCGGGTGTACTCCTCGTTGGGCACGATCCAGGGCCCGGTGACGGTTCGCTTGAAGCGTCGTCTGCCGGGTGAAGCGGGCTTCGTGACGATCTCCGAGACCGTGAAGGCCGAGGCCGACGGCACGTTCCGCTTCGTGGACCTGAAGGCGGGCGAGTATCAGGTCTTCTTCAAGGACGAGTCGGGGGATGCCACGCTCGTCGATTACGCGCTCGCCGATGCCGTGAAGCCGGCATACGAGGGCGAGCATCCGGTGGTGAACCTGGACGTGGCCTGGCAGGGCTTCGACGCGCAGGTCGTGGACGGCACGGCGGTGCAGGTGAACTGGGCGCGCAAGCCCGGCCTGACCTCGGCGATCTACCAGGGCCTGGTTCGCGGCAGCGTGGCGGGCTCGCCGGTGGACTTCACGAACTTCCCCGAGCCTCCGGCGGACGTGACCTCGGGTCGCTTTGGCGTGACGTCGGGCATGGAGCAGGCGAACTCGCTCTACGTCGTGATCAAGTACTGGAAGCCGGGCAACGCCTTTGCGGGGTCGGGTTACTACGGCCAGTCGAAGCCCATCCTTCCCAAGCGCGCCCAGTAAGGAGAGCCATTCATGCGTAATCTTGTTGGTGTTTTGGCGACAGCGGCGGTGATCGCCGGCTGTACCGCGTACACGCCCTTCGATCCCCTCCTGACCACGGGCGCTCTCCTGACCACCGAGGGCTCGGTGACGGTAAAGGCCGTCTTCGTGCCGGGGGGCTACATCGACCCGACTCCCGCGCCGATCCATGTGGTCTATCGCACTTCGGCAGTGGTTCCCAACATGACGGCGGACCAGGTCGACCACCTCAAGCTCAGCCTCTTCGGCGTCGAAGGCGGCACCGAAACTGCCCTCAAGGATGCGAGCGGCTCGGCGCTGATCATGACCGTCTCGGCGGCCGACGCGCAAAAGGGGTTGACGATCCCCCGGCTGTCGATCGGCAAGTCCTATCGCATGAAGGCGACGGCTTACAAGGCTTCCGCAGGCTCGGAGCCGGTCGCGATTTCCTCCGAGGTCGCGGCGGACTTCACGCTGGACAAGTTGAAGCCCTCGGCCGAGCTGAACATTCGGCTCATCGACGTTCCCTTCAGCGGGCAGGCCGAGTTCCCGGGCTTCGAGGTCACGCCCAGCGGCGAGGTGACGCATGAAGGCCCCATTGTCGTCGAGATCCCCGTGGGTTAAGGGAGAGACCATGCGCAGGATTGCGATTAGCCTCTCGCTCTCGGTCGGCCTCGCCCTCGTTGGTTGCGCGGCACCGATTTCCCTCCCATCCGTGCCCGAGACCACCTCGCCTCAGATTCAGCCGGCTTTCGAGCCGGGTGATCTGGTGTTGCGGCTGCAGATCGGCGATTCGCGGACCCTTCAGGCCGGCGGGGACCCGGTGGTGGTTTACAATGCCTCGGACGTCGACTACCTGGTGATCACCCCTTACATCAAGGTGGGTGACGCCTTCGAACCGATGAGCACGACGGGCAAGCCCACCGTCGAGGGGGCGGCAGACCGCCTCAAGGTGACGACCACGGACCGCTTCCAGACGTACTTCGTCTTCAAGAACCTGCCGCCCGATCAGACGTACCGCTTTCAGGCGCAAGCCTACGACACCCAGCACAACCTGATCTCGAAGGACGCGGAGTCCGTCACGGAGGTGATGTTCACCCGGTTCGAGTACATGAACACGCCGACATTGCCGCTCAAGCTGAATGACAAGCCCTTCATGGGTACGGCGAGGGCCACCGTTGTCCTCTCGGGCGACAAGGGCGCCACCCACCGCATCGTGGCGAGGCTCTACAAGAAGGGCAGTCCCGACGTGCCGGTCGGCTCCGAGGCCGTGATCGAGGCCGACGCGCTCGGCAGCGGGCGCTCGCTCTTGCTGGGCGGTCTGGCTCCCCGTACGTCGTACGTCCTCAAGGCCGAGGCGCGGGATGCCAGCAATGAGGTGCTGTCCTCGGGATCCGTGGAGTGGACCGTCGAGGCCACTCAGGAACTCGCTGAGCAGATCCTGACGCTGGCGTTCGGTGCCCATGTCGTCAGCTATGCGGGTTCTACGATGGGAGATCAGGACGGCACGCTTACCACCGCGCGCTTCGGCCAACCTTTCGCCATGGTCACGGGGCTAAACGGCGATCTCTTCTTCACGGATTCCACGTACAGCCGCATCCGCCGGATCGATGCGGCGGGCAACGTGACGGTCTTTGCAGGATCGGGAGGTCTGAACAGTGCGCCGGGCACCGGGAAGGCGGCCTCCATTCCGACTCCCATGGGCATGGTGGTCGACTCGGCGGGGAACTTCTTCGTCGCGAGCAATCTGGGCCATGCCATCTTTAAGATCACATCCGCCGGGGAGGTGAGCATCGTCGCGGGATCCGGAACGAAGGGCTCCACGGACGGCAAGGGAGCGGCTGCGAGCTTCGACCAGCCGACGGGGCTTTGCATCGATGCGGAGGACCACCTGTACGTGGCCGACACGGGCAATCACGTGATCCGGAAGATCGCGCCCGACGGGACCGTGTCGACCTGGGCAGGAAGCGCCAAGGGCTTCCATGATGCCAACGGCACCTCCGCGCAGTTCGAGAGCCCCATGGGCCTTGCCATCGACAGCGCCCAGAATGTCTACGTCACCGATCTCGTCAACAGGCGCATCCGGAAGATCACTCCGGGAGGAGACGTGACCACCGTGGCAGGGACGGGCACCCCAGGTTCACTGGATGGCTCGACCGACAGCGCGACCTTTATGCTGCCCCAGGCCGTCACGGTCGCCCCTGACGGCTCCTTGTACGTTTCGGACATGAGCAGCATTCGACGGATCAAGGAGGAGACGGTGACCACGGTCGCGGGAGGAACGCTTCTGGGCTCCGCAAATGGCCCGGGCGCTGAGGCGACGTTCAATATGCCCATGGGCACGTTCTTCCTTTTGGATGGCTCGCTCCTCGTGGCCGATAGGGGCAATTTCCAGATCCGGCGAATCATCAACCCTCTTTCGGCCACCAACTAGCGTCTCGCAAGGAGTTCAACGTGAAGAAACGATTTTCCCTTCTCGCTGCGGGTCTTTTGCTCGTGGGATGCGCCGCGGGGCCTCAGGTCGCCACGACCGGCTCCGGGGCGATGCTCGTCCTCACTCCCGAGGTGGTTTCGAGCGGCTACCGGGCGCAAGACATCGATCCCCTCGAGCCGTACTCGATCGATAACGTCAGTCGCCTGGTGGTGACGCTTTACACCGTGGCTGGCGGCGTCGAGACGCCGGTCGTCGAGCACGGCATGCACGTGACCCGCAAGGTTGCTCGGGAGCACATGGGCGGGCCGGTGATCTTCAGTCACCTCAAGGCCAACACCACCTACCGGGCCAAGACCGAGGCCTGGGGATACGACTACCATTACACGACCTTGGCCTCCGATCCGGAGAAGCTGATCAGTACCAACGATGCTCACTCGTTCACCGACATCGTCGTGACCAACGAGGATCGTCCCACCCTGGGCAAGCTGAAGGTGCGCCTCAAGGAGCGCCTCTTCAGCGGCCGGACCGACGTCATCGTGGATATCGAAGATGGGGATCTGGTTCCGGGAGCCAGCGAGTCGCTGACGCTCGCGCCGCTCGAGTAGTAGCACGCTTGATTGAGGAGATCTTATGCGTAGCCTCACCCTGAGTACGGCGCTTTCGATAGTGGTGGCCCTGGCGGGCTGCGCGACCTTGGCGCCTTTGTCGACGAATCCCGGGCCGTCCTTGCCCCAGTCTCAACCGGCATTCGAGCCGGGTGATCTGGTGTTGCGCCTGCGGATCGGCGATTCGCGGACCCTTCAGGCCGGCGGGGACCCCGTGGTTTACAATGCCTCGAACGTCGACTACCTGGTGATCACCCCCTACATCAAGGTGGGTGACGCCTTCGAACCGATGAGCACGACGGGCAAGCCCACCACCGAGGGGGCGGCAGATCGCCTCAAGGTGACGACCACGGACCGCTTCCAGACGTACTTCGTCTTCAAGAACCTGCCGCCCGATCAGACGTACCGTTTCCAGGCGCAAGCCTACGACACCCAGCATAACCTGATCTCGAAGGACGCGGAGTCCGTCACGGAGGTGACGTTCACCCGGTTCGAGTACATGAACACGCCGACCTTGCCGCTCAAGCTGAAGGACACGCCCTTCATGGCCACGGCCACGACGCATCTCCGGCTTGCCGGCACTCCGACGTCGCATCACGAGGTTCGCCTCACCCTCTCGAAGGGGGAGCAGACGGTCGGAACCCTCACCGTCCCCAAGGCTCAGCTTCCGAACAACATCGTCCTGGGCGGCCTGGCTCCCCGGACGACCTACACGCTTCTGGGAGAGGCCCTCGATGCCGGCGGGCAGGTCCTCGCGACGGCCTCGGTGACGGCCGCGTCCACGACGCTACCCACGTTCACCACGTCGGAGCTGTCGCTGTTCCTGCCGGCCAGGGTCGAGACCTACGCGGGAAGCGTCTTCGGCAACACGGGCACGACCCTGGATGATGCCTTGTTCAGCACCCCCCGGGACGTGGTGGAGCATGACGGCCGTCTTTACGTCGCGGAGTACAATTACGGCCAGCTCCGGATGATCGATCCTCAGAGCCGGGCGGTCTCCATGTTGGAGAGATCCTACCTCGTCTCGGGCTTGGTCTTCGATTCGACCGGAGCGCTCTACTATTCCAACGAGCGACACCAGATCATGAAGATCACGCAGTCGGGCGGCACCCTGCAACAAGTCCTGTTTGCGGGAAGCTCCTCGCGTGATTCGGGGTATTTGGACGGACAGGGATCGGACGCGAGATTCAACGGGCCGACGGGGCTGGTCGTCGACTCCGAGGACAACCTCTACGTCGCGGACCGTGGGAATCATCGGATTCGCAAGGTCTCTCCCTCCGGCGAGGTCACCACGTTCGCGGGATCGACGGTCGGCTTCGCCGACGGGACGGGAACGGACGCGAGGTTCAGCGCTCCCTGGGATCTGGCCATCGATGGTGCGGATAACCTCTACGTGGTGGATGCAAATAACAACCGCATTCGCAAGATTACGCCGGATAGGGTGGTGACGACCTTGGCCGGAAGCGGCGCTTACGGCATCGACAGCGGCGAGGTGGACGCCTCGGTGGCGCGGTTCGCAACGCCACAGGCCATCGCTGTTTCGACCGACGGATCCCGCGTCTACGTCGTCGACCGTTACGCCCTGCGTCAGTTCTCGAACGGCAAGGTGCTCACGCTGGCCGGAAGCGGCCAGTACGGCACGGGGGACGGCAAAGGTTCGGCCGCCCAGTTCAACACGGTCTGGGGCATGACGCTGCTTTCGGACGGAAACTTGATGATCGCCGATACCGGAAACAACCTGCTGCGGAAGGTGATTCTACCCTAACCGCCGCGCGTTCCAGTCGTGAATCGGCCCCCTGAGAAAATCTCACGCGATTTTCTCAGGGGGTTTTAATAGCTGCTATTGCTCCACAATGCAAGCGATTTCTCTGCTTTTGAGGCATAATTTGTAACTTAGTGGAGATATTGGCGTCATTCCTTGGAAATCTCTTCGGAATCGGAGAATGTGAACGCTGCAACCCTCGATAGGACGGTGTCTGCCTCGAAATAGGCGGGTAAGCCGAAGCGGGGCCGCAGTTGCAGCCTAGAACTATTCCAGTTTCGAAGGAGACTCTTTTGCTAAAAGCCAAACCCTCGTTCATGACGCTTTCGGGAACGGTACTCGCGCTTTCCATGTTGGCGGGTTGCGGGACCTCCCCGGTGGCCATGACTCCGGTCGCCGATCCGGGCCCGCTTCAGACGGCCTCCGGTCCCTCGGAGCCCACGACCTCAGCGGCGCCTTCCGAAGAAGCCGTCTCGGAGGCTCCCCAGGCCGAACCCGAGGTCGCACCGTCCTACGGAGCGAAGGCCGTCCCCGGCGAGATCGTCGTCAAGCTGAAGAAGGCCATGGGCATCAAGTCCGTTCCCCAGATGATGCGGATCGAATCCATCGAGGAACTGGGCAATACCAGCGTCTACAAGGTTCCCGAGGGTGAGACCGTCGAGGAGGCCCTCGCGAAGCTGCGCAAGGACCCCAACGTCGTCTACGCCGAGCCCAATTACATTTATCGGGCCTTCGGGACCTCGGCCAAGCGCACCGTTAATGATCCGAAGTTCGGCGAGCTCTGGGGCATGACCAAGATCCAGGCTCCTCAGGCCTGGGACGTCACGACGGGCAAGTCGGACGTCCTGGTCGCGGTCATCGACACCGGCGTGGACTACAACCACCCCGACCTGCAGGGCCAGGTCGTGAAGGGACCCGACTTCGGCAACAACGATTCCGATCCGATGGATGACCAGGGTCACGGCACCCACGTGGCCGGTACCATCGCCGCCTTGGGCGACAACGGCAAGGGCGTGGTCGGGGTGGCCTACAACACCAAGATTCTCGCCATCAAGGTCCTGGGCTCGGACGGCTCGGGAGATATGGCGGCGATCGCCAAGGGCATCCTCAAGGCCCAGGAGATGGGCGCCAAGGTCATCAACATGTCGCTCGGTGGCGAGCAGGACGCGCGGACCATCAAGGACGCCGTCGACCAGGTCACCGCGAAGGGCTCCCTGGTGGTCGTGGCCGCCGGCAACGAGAACACCACCCGCGACACCTACCCCGCCGCCTATCCGAACGTGCTGTCGGTCGGCGCCTCGGACAAGTCCGACCGCCGGTCCTCGTTCTCGAACTACGGCACTTACGTCGACGTCGCCGCACCCGGCACCGGTATCCTCTCCACCACCGAGAAGGATTACAAGTCGCATGATGGCACCTCGATGGCCTCGCCCCATGTCGCGGGTGTCGCCGCCCTCCTGCTCACCCAGAAGGCCGATCTCAGCCCGCAGCAGCTCCGGGGCATTCTCGAAGCCTCCGGCGATCCGACGACCGGCTTCAAGAACGGCATCACGCGCCTCAACGCGATGAAGGCCCTCGCCATGGTTCAGCGCGGCGAGCTGCCCGAGCCCAGGCCCGAGCAGCCCAGCCAGCCGAAGCAGCCCAATCAACCTGGCCAGCGCCCCGGCCAGCCCTATCCTGGCCAGCCCTACCCCGGCCAGCCGATGCCTGGTCATCCGATGCCCGGACACCCCGGGATGCAGCCTGGTCAGCCCTACCCGGGGCCTGGTGGCGGTCGCCCGATCTTCGAGCCGGGGCCGAGGCCCGGTTACCCGATGCCTGGTCAGCCCATGCCCAACCCTGGCCCTCGCTTCCCCTTCAGCGAGAAGTAGGCGCACGCTAATCGCGACAGGGGCGGATCCGATTCGGATCCGCCCCTGTCGCGATTGGAATGGGCTTACTTCTTGGAGGACGCTTCGTCCAGCCAGCGCAAGGGCCGGGTGATCAGGTCGATCACGTCGATGGTGACCGCGAAGGGAAGCGCCACCGCGCCCGCCACCTGGCCGACCGGGTTATTGCTGTTGGCCAGGTTGGCCGCTCCCTGCGTATTGCCGAAGATCTGCCCGGAAGCGCCGCTCGGCTTGGCTCCCGAGGTCGAGGGGCGGGGCGCCGGCGGGTTGAGCTCGTACTCGACCCGGCGCACGCGCGATTCGAAGTCGAAGATCTTGCCCGAGGCATCCGTGCGCTTGTCGAAGTCCAAGGCCTTGAAATCGAACCAGGCCACGCTCATGAGCTCGTCGGCAGCCTTGGCGCGGGCCAGCTCCTGCTTGGCGCCTACCAGCCATTCGGCCTTGGCCTCCTTGCCTTCGGGAGCCTCGGGGTAGGAGGTGAGCCCGTCGATCAGCTGGCGGGCCTCGGGAAGGATCGTCTGGAAGAACTCCGTCTTTACCGCTCCGTCCTTGTCCAGCTTGGCGATGGCGCTCTGGGCGTCCCAGAGTTGCCGTTGGAGGTCGCTGGTGACCTTGAAGTCCACCTTGTCCTGCCCCCGTGATTTCTGGAGGGTGTTCATGGTGGTCTCGGCCGTGAGCAGGCGGCTGTAAGCGTCCATCAGCCAGGGAGTCATGTCCTGGCCCTTCGATGGCTTGGGCGGGAACTGGAGGGCTTCCCGGATGATCCGGACTCCCTCGGTGCTGGGCGCGGCCTGGCCCTTGAAGCTATCGCCAGCCGCTGCGGCCTTCGCCGGGGTTTCGGCCGAGGCCGGGGGCGCCGCTTGGGGCTTGGGACGGGCCGTGGGGAGGGCAGTAGTCGTCATGCGAACGTCGGTCATAGGTTGCTCCTCTTCGCCCCTGCGCCTGCGGCGGTCTCATGGTTGATGGACTAGGGGTCTTGTCGTTATTGTTCCCAGCTTCCGGAGTTTTCCGTCGCTGAGGGGGCAACCTTGCGTGCCTACGTCGCGATCTCGACCCGGACCTTGCCGGCCTTGACCTCCCAGGAGCGCCCGAGCGCGTCGATGCGCTGATCGAACTCCCCGGCGTTCAAAAGGACCAGGACCCGCGCGTCGGCGTCCTCGCGGACGAAGCCCAGGGTGCGCGCGCCGTTATGGGCATGCACCCAGCGTAGGCTTCCCGTGCTGAGGACCGGGTGCTCGCGGCGCAGCTTGATGTAATGCTTGAAGGTGGCGTGTAGGCGCGATTCCCAGCGTTCCGGCTCCCAGATCATGGGCGCGCGCGATTGATGGGCGTTTTGCCCGCGCATGCCGATCTCGTCCCCGTAATAGATCATGGGCGTGCCCGGCAAGGTGAACATCAGGGCCACGGCCATCTCCATGCGATCCTTGCGATGCCCGATCTGCGAGTAGAAGCGCGACGTGTCGTGGTTGTCCAGGAAGTTCCAGGATTGCAGGGCGCCATGCCAGGGGTAGGTCTCGGGCACGATCGACAGCCGCCGCGCCAGACTTTCGGCGGCGAGATCCTTCGCGAAGAACGCCTCCAGCGGCTTGCGGAACAGGAAGTTCGTGACCCCGTCGTAAAGCCCCGAGGCGATCGCCGCGCCTGAATGCTCCCATTCCTCGCCGATGATCAGCCCGTCGAAGCGCTCGCGAAGCCGCCTCAGGAACCGCTCCGGCAAGAGATGCGACGCGTCCAGGCGCCAGGCGTCGACCCCCGGCCAGTAAGCGACCACGTCGGAGAGACCCTCGACCACCTCCGGGCGATCCAGATCGAGCTTGGGCATCACGCCCCAGTCCATCCAGGTCTCCGCCTTGCCGTTGCGCTTCAGGCAGTAATGCGTCTCCAGGCGCTCGCGGTACCACGCATGCTCGAAGGACGTGTGGTTGAAGACCCCGTCCAGGATCAGCTTCAACCCCGCTGCCTTGAGGTCCCGGACCAGCGCGTCGTAGTCCTCGCGCGTGCCCAGATGCGGGTCGATCCGGAAGTGGTCGTCGGTATCGTATTTGTGGCTGCTCCTGGAGGCGAAGATGGGGTTCAGGTAAACCGCCGTCACTCCCAGGTCGACCAGGTACGGGATCTTCTGGCGGATGCCCGCGAGATCTCCCCCGTAGAAGGTCTGCTGATGCCCGGAATCCGACGTGAGGCGCCGTGGATCGGTCGATCGCCGCACGGGTTTGCCCATCCAGGTGAAGGCGCCCGCTTGGACGTCATTGGAGGGATCCCCGTTGCAGAAGCGATCGGGAAGGATCTGATAGATGATCTCGTTGGGCCAGCGCAGCATGCTTCCAGCATAGCTCCGGGCGTCGTTTCCGGCTACCGCCGGCCGGCCGAGCGCCTGCCGATTCGGAGCGCCCCGGCGGCGGGCTGTGATTCCGATCTCTTGTCAGGGGAGCGAAACGATAGTATGACCTTAGCATCGTAAGCAGTGCTGGGCTGACAGGTCCAGCTTCGCCGACTCTGCAACCATCGTTGTACGGAGGAAGTTTACATGCAGAAGATTCTTACCGGTCTTGCGCTCGGTACCGTCCTCGTCCTGGGTCTCCAGGGCCAGGCCGACGCCCAGATGCGGACCTCGAAGCCCGCTTCCGGCACCATCTACTCGAGCGCCGCCCCCGAGAACACCAATCTCGGCATCGGCTACAAGCTCGGTAACGGCCTCG
>Ga0180215_1001975_pt1 | contig 21463 bp, 19 predicted proteins | sample eDN3rd37CBELigBY_FD_128871 | JGI IMG/M metagenome (GOLD analysis project Ga0180215, IMG submission 128871) | Enriched backyard soil microbial communities from Emeryville, California, USA - eDNA 3rd pass 37_C BE-Lig BY (version 2) (version 2) | ecosystem: Environmental > Terrestrial > Soil >... | reverse complement strand
GGTTGAACGCGTAACAGGCTACAAGTTGGAAGGAGCAGCCGCAGACGGCGTGCTTCATTTGATCAATTCTGGGCCGGCGACGCTGGACGGCACAGGCGAGCAGTCGCTGGACGGCAAGCCGGCGATGAAGCCGTTTTGGGATATTTCCGAAGAGGAAGCGAAGCGATGCCTCGACGCTACGCAATGGCGCCCGGCTTCCGTTGAATATTTCCGCGGCGGCGGCTATTCGTCGGACTTCCTGACCCGCGGCGGCATGCCGATGACGATGTCCCGCTTGAATATCGTGAAGGGAATCGGCCCCGTTCTGCAAATCGCAGAGGGCTACTCTGTCGATCTGCCGGCCGAGGTGCATGATACGTTAGACAAGCGGACGGATTCGACATGGCCGACAACCTGGTTCGCGCCAATTGTTACAGGCGAGGGGGCGTTCCACTCCGTCTATGAGGTGATGGACAATTGGGGAGCGAACCACGGCTCCATCAGCTACGGTCATATTGGCGCCGATCTGATTACGTTAGCTTCGATGCTGCGTATTCCAGTCAATATGCACAATGTCGCGGAAGAGCGCATTTTCCGCCCGCGGGCATGGGGACTGTTCGGCACGACAGACAAGGAAGGCGCAGATTACCGGGCATGTCAAAATTTTGGCCCGATTTATAAATAAGCGATGAGACAGTCATGCTTCTAGTCTATTAATTGCTGCTAAAGTGCAAGTGCAGTTATTAATGGGCGGGGATGCAGAAAGCTTAAAATTGTGCGAGAGTGCTGTAGTTATGTGCGGGTGAGGATTAGTGTTCATCATTACTGCAAAAGTGCAGTTATTCATGTTTGGATGATGCATTACACGCCTAATTACTCCAAAAGTGCAGGCTTTCGGGTCTTTACAGCTCCATCCAGACTGTTTTGCCCAAAAAGCCTGCACGCTCGCATTTTTTTCATTAGATACAGTCCGTTCCAATGAAATAGGATGCATTTTTGCATCCATTTCCGCTAGCAGATGGGGTGGCTTCGCTAGATGGGGTGGCTTCGCTAGATGGGGTGGCTTCCGCTAGATGGGGTGGTTTCCGCTAGCAGATGGCGTGGTTTCCGCTAGATGGTGTGGTTTCCGCTAGAAGGGGTGGCTTCCGCTAGATGGGGTGGCTTCCGCTAGAAGGGGTGGCTTCCGCTAGATGGGGTGGTTTCCGCTAGAAGGGGTGGCTTCCGCTAGATGACGTGGCTTCCCCTAGCAGAAGGAGCGGTTCGATGTGTTATGGATCGTTTTTCTGAACGAGTTGATAGATAGACGAAATTGGAGGTAGTTGAATTTGAGCAGCATACAAATACGAGAAGAGCTTTGCAAATATGCCCGCAAAACCGTTATGAACAAGCTGGTAGTTGGACCAGGCGGCAATATTAGCGCAAAGCATGAAGGCAAAATGTATTTGTCGCCGAGCGGCTTCGCGCTGGATGAGATCGAGCCGGAGCAATGGGTGGAGGTCGACATCGAGACAGGCGCGATTACGGATATCGGGCTGCGCCCGTCATCCGAGGTGCTGATGCATCTGTACGCCTATCGCGCTAATCCTTCGATTGGAGCCATCGTCCATACCCATCCTCCTTACTGCATCGCATTCACGCTTGTCGAGCAGGAGCTTCCGATTATGTTTCCGGATCAAGCGGCGCTCGTCGGCAAGACGGTGTATGTGCCGTATGTGCTGCCGACGACCGATAAGCTGGCGGACGCATTTGTCGACAAGGTGAACGATGCCAGCACAGTGCTGCTCGGCAATCACGGCCTCGTTACAACCGGACGCAATTTGCGCGAGGCGTATTATCGGACGGAGGTCGTGGAGGAGAGCGCCAAAATATTTCTCATCGCGAAAGCGATACGCGAGCCTAAGGCGCTTACGACAGAGGAGTTCGAGGAGATCGCATCGCTTGAAAGCGAGGCGTACCGCATCGAGCTGCTGCAGAAGATGAAGTAATCGAAGCGTGCTGAAGCGATGGCCATTCCGCTGGAATTAGCTGCTGCCAGCCCAAGTGAATCGAAATGGGAAATATGCAGTTATTTTTCAGTAAAAGGACATTTTTGAGCTTATTAAATGGAAAACCTGCTGTTATTTTTTCGTGAAAAGATGTGTCTCAGTGATATTTCCAGGAAATAGATGGAGGAAATCCATTTAGCTATCTGTAAATAGCGGATAATACAAAAAACAAATGGAGGATTTCCATTTAGCGCTGTGCTTAGCGTAAGGAAGAGGAGCGGTTGTACGTGAGCAGAAGGCGGGAAAGCGATTAGTCTATAGGTTAATCTGCATTTTGCACAAGAATATGTGGAGAGGGGTTGGAGCGATGGCAAAGCCGGTGACAGTGCTTGCGTTCGATTTGGGGGCGGGCAGCGGCAGAGCCCTCATTGGCGAGCTGATGAAGGCAGCTGACGAAGGCGGCGGAGCGAGGCTGAAGGTTACGGAGCTTCATCGGTTTCCGAATGAACCGGTTATCGTCGGCAGCCGTCTGCATTGGGATATATTGCGGCTGCTTCAGGAGCTGAAGACGGCTATCCGATTGGCGTTTCAGCGGGGCTACAATCCGCAAAGCTTTGCGATCGACACTTGGGGCGTCGATTTCGGATTGCTCGACAGCGGCGGCGAGCTTCTTGGCAATCCTTATCATTACCGCGACTCGCATACCGAGGGGATTGTGGAAGAACTGAATGCTATGATCGGCAAGGAAAGCCTATATGAGCAGGGCGGCCTTCAGTTCATGCCATTCAATACGATCAATCAGCTGTACGCGATGAGCAAAGCTTCTTCTACCAAGCTGGGAGCAGCGGAGACGCTGCTGCTGACGCCTGATTTGCTGACCTACTTTTTAACGGGGGAAAAAGCGTGCGAATTTACGATGGCGACGACGACAGGCCTATATCATCCTATTAAGCAGGCCTGGAACAAGCCGTTAATGGAGCGGCTCGGCATACCGGCTTCCCTGTTTTTGGAGCCGGTCCATCCGGGAACGATTATCGGGCCATTGACGAGCGAGGTTTGCGAGGAGCTGGATGCGCCTCCTATCGTAGCGGTAGCTGTCGGGTCGCATGATACCGAATCTGCGGTAGCGGCCGTTCCCGTCCCGGGCGGCTCAGGCTTTGCCTATATCGTATGCGGAACCTGGTCGCTGCTCGGAACCGAGCTTGCAGAGCCGATTGTAACGGCGGAAGCGATGGCTTACGATTTCTCCAATGAAGGTGGAATCGGCGGAACGTATCAGCTGCTCAAAAATATTATGGGCTTGTGGATTTTACAGGAATGCAAGCGGGAATGGGATGAGCTGGGCGAGACGGCGTCGTTCTCCGAGCTGGCGCTTGCTGCCAAGGAAGCCGAGCCGTTCCGCAGCCTTATTAGTCCGGATGACGCCATATTTTATGCGCCCGGCGGCATGACCGGGAGAATACAATCGTATTGCAAAGCTGCAGGACAGCCTGTGCCGCGCTCGCAGGGCGAAGTGGCAAGGTGCATACTGGAAAGCTTGGCGCTGCGCTACCGTGAAGCGCTTGAAGGGATGGAGGCATTGACGAAAACGTCCTTCGTCTCGCTGCATCTCGTTGGCGGCGGCATTCAAAACGAGCTGCTCTGCCAATTTACCGCAAACGCGATCGGGCGTCCGGTCAGCGCAGGCCCGGTAGAAGCAAGCGCAATCGGCAACATGCTCATGCAGCTTGTCGCGCTTGGCGAATGCCCGGACTTGGAGAGCGCGCGCAAGCTTGTAGCGGCTTCGTTCCCGATCAAGGAATATGTGCCGGAGGCTCATGAGCAGGCGCGATGGAACGGCGCTTACGAGAAGTTTAGGAAGCTGTCGGGAGCGGACGCGATCGAGCCAAGCTAACAGCAGTATTTTGCCGCGCAAGGTCCCAGTGAAAGAAGATAAGCAGAAAAAAAGGATGAAAGGATGTACGCGCCATGTTAATCGGCATTTCCAAGCTCATTTCACCGGAGCTTTTAAAGGTGCTTATGGAGATGGGCCATAGCGACGAGATTGTGCTTGCAGACGGCAATTTCCCGGCTGCTAGCCATGCCCAGCGGCTTGTGCGCTGCGATGGGCATTCCATCCCCGAGCTGCTTGACGCTATATTGCAGCTGTTTCCATTGGATCAATATGTCGAGAAGCCGGCAGCGCTTATGGAGGTTGTACCGGGAGATACGGCGGAAACGCCGATATGGGAGACATACAAGGGCATTATTGAAAATCATTCCGGCCTCGATCAACCGTTCGAGCATGTAGAGCGCTTCGCTTTTTACGAGCGCTCGAAAAAAGCGTACGCAGTCATCGCAACGGGTGAAAGCGCGCTGTACGCAAACCTTATTTTGAAAAAGGGCGTAATAAAGAGCAGCTGAAGGCTGCTCTTTTTTAATATGATTATTCATAGATGCGTTCAATGGCTGATCCGTCCTTCGCTACCGAATATGCAATTAGCATATCCCCCTCGGATTCGCTGCCGACAGAAATAAGCTTCACTTCCACGTTCCAAAAGTGTTCATGATCCTCAGTATGGATGACAGACGGGTACACATTTTTCCCATTCTCATTATAGATGTGCGTAAACAAGTTTTTCAGCATCGCTTTTTCTTCTTTGGCAGCTTTGATTTCGGTAAGCTTAGCCCGCGCATTCGCAGGGAAGATGGCATTGATTTCGTTATCCGAATAATAAACCTCTACCTTGCTTCCTATATCAAGCTTTGAAACCCCTTTACGAATAAGCACGTCCGTATAGCTGCTGCTGCCATCGCTGACTCCAACAACGACAGTATGGCCGTTCTGGGTATCCTTGCTGTATACATACCCGATAAAATGGGGGTTTTTACTGCCGCAGGCCGTCAGCATCATAAGCAGAACAACAATCATCGTATAGCTTAGCGCCTTTCTAAACATGAGAGCGCCTCCTTTTTAACACTGACGTTGAGAAGAGATTTATGGTTGCAATTTTTATGGAATCTATTTACAAAAGTAACGAAAGGTAATAATATGTAACTATAGGGACATAAGGAGGTGTCGATATTGGAATTGCTGACAGTTGATCAATTGGCTCAAATGGTTGATATGCATCCTAGAACGATCAGAAGATACATTCGGGAAGAACAGCTTAAAGGAATTAAAGTTGGAGGAGAATGGAGAATTCGAAGGGAGGATGCGGAAATGTTCATTGGAGGCAAGTTCGGTGAGCTGAAGTCGCAGGCGGTGGACGATGTTCAAGCTTTTATTGAAGGAAAGGACACTGAAATTGACGGCAAGCTTCAGGTATGCACGGTGCTTGATTGTTATGTGGACAATGCTGAGGCTGTCAAATTGTCGCAACTCGTTATGTGGTATATGAATCAGCCCGATCCTGAGCGGGGGAAAGCGAAATTTCAATATTTTTATGATGATGAGGAAAAGAAAGGACGCTACATTCTCTGGGGATCGCCGGCATTTATCGGAAAAGTGATGTCGGCGGTAGGCGAATCGGGAATTTCATCATGAGCTACCGCTTCAATGGCATTGACCATGTGCAGCTGGCGGCTCCGGAAGGCTGCGAAGGAGAGGCGAGACATTATTTCGCAGACGTATTGGGCTGGACGGAAATTCCGAAGCCTGAAGCTTTGCGGCAGCGAGGCGGCGTATGGTTCCAGTGCGGCGCACATCAGGTGCATATCGGCGTGCAAAAGGATTTCGTACCTGCCGCTAAGGCCCATCCAGCGTTTCATGTGATTAATCTAGAGAAGCTGCGCGAGCATCTTCAGCATAACGGCATTGCTGTAACGGATGACGAAGCCAGGGCGGATGAGGGAGTAAAACGATTTTACGCGAACGATCCGTTTGGAAATCGGCTGGAGTTTTTGGAATGGCTGTAAAAAGGAATTGAAATAACAGAAAGCCGCTCGGACATTTTATTGTGCGAGCGGCTTTTTTTTCGTTAGAAGCCGCTTTTGATGGAGACTTTTCGATTATTTGTATTATGATGGAACCAAATCGTTGCTAAAGTGTCGTATTCATAGAGGTGATCATGTGGAGCAGCACTATTTGAGGTATATCGAGAAATGGGACGATGCGTCGTTTCGGCAATTTGTCGAGCAGTACAGCCGTGATGTCTGGAATTATGCCTACTTTATGACGAAGCGCCGGGAGACTGCGGACGATATTGCGCAAGAGGTGTTCATTAAGGCCTATTTTCATATATCGCAATTTCGCGGTCAAAGCACGATGAAAACATGGCTGCTGTCGATGGCGCGAAATATGGCATTGAACTATTTTCGCTCGGCCTTTATCCGAAAAGTAACGCTGGTTGATTTGTTTTCCAGCAATGAAACGTCTAGCTCTGCGGAGCAGGAGGTGCTGGATCAATGGGCATCCAAACGAATTTGGTCAATCGTGCTGGGGCTGCCGCGCAAGCACCGCGAAGCGCTGCTGCTGGATGTTCATTACGGGTTATCCTGCAAGGAAATTGCCGGAATGCTCGGTATCGCAGAGGGGACGGTCAAATCTCGGCTTTCCCGAGCGAGGAGTAAAGTGAACGAGTGTCTGAAGGAGGAGGAGCTAGATTATGAAACGATATAGTTCGGACTGGGAGCGGGAGCTGGCGTCCTCCCCTTTTGACGGTAACCTGTTTACGGATAAGCAGTATAAAAATGTCGAGCGGCGCATTCGGCAGCATCAGGGCAAGGGCCGGGAGCTGGCTCGTTCAAAACGTCATGGCAGCGTCATCCTCATCCCGATTGTGGCGATAGCTGCTGTAGCAGCGCTGCTGCTGTTATTTCAGCCGGATCGCCTCGGTTCGTTGCTGAAGGAAGTGAATAGCTGGTTTTCGGTGGAATCGCCCCGGCAGGAGCCGCCGGTGCCGCCTGAGCAAACAGAGCAGGATCCTGTGCAGGAAGATCAAGAGAACAAGGGTGAATGGGTGCGATTTAAGGGTTCGACCTATGCCTTTGAAGATCCGAATTATTGGAGCGGCGGCTACTATGCTTTTATTGTGAATTCGGAAACTGAATATAAACTGCTTGAAAATAACGGCGCCTTCGTCAAGGTTCAGGATGGGGAGCAGACCGGTTGGATTCCTTCATGGTATTTGCTTGATGAAGAGCAAGAGGAGCTTGTGCAAGATGTTAAGCCTTATGTCATGATTATTGGCAAGGCTACGGATTTTTACGCTTATCCTGATCAGGCGGCGCCTTCGGGCTTCGTCTTGGATGAGGGTAAAGTGGTGCAAATTCTGCGCCAATATGGCGATTGGTTCAGCGTAGATATACCTCTGTATGCGGAGCCGATAACGGGGGAGAAGTGGATTCATCGCGACAATTTGATTGTTTATGATGATATGGACGCGAGGGAAGGCTACTTGCGGCTCAAGGACGGCGGCAGCTTTATTTATGGAGATAAGGAAGCGAAGGAGCAGAGGCAGCATATCGATTACAAAATGACGGTACGGATTGACGAAGCGTATGAGGATACCTATCGCATAACGGCCGCCGGCGGAATGATGGGCTATGTGAAAAAGGACGATTTCATCCCGAATCCGTACGAACTTACGCGCGGCACTTATATGGAGCTGACCTCCGCCGAGCAGGAGGCTTTGGACCGTTTTGCGCATAGCCGGGACGATGAAGACTTAAGGGGGCTAGAGCCTATCAGCGTGTTCAAAATCTATCAACAAGCCAGTTTGATGGGCGATGCGGGGCTGTTGTACGATCTTCTATACATGCAGGAGGGAATTCCTTCGCGCGATCAATTCATAGAGGAATACAATAGAACTGCCGATTTGAGTGTGAATGGCGAAATGCTGTTTATAACGATAGCGTCTCAAACCGAATTGAAGACGGAATACAGCGGCGATGAAGCCTATATACAGCCGCTTCAAAAAGAGGACGGAGAATGGCATTTCCGATTGCTTCGGGATGCGGAGCGCGATATTTGGAAAGTGTCGTGGCTGGCGAGGCAATAACGCATTTATTGATTAACATTTTTCTATATTATTTAGTCGACAAGTTAATTATACTGTAAGTAACCGTGAAATAGAGTTTTGTCTTACGACAACGACATCTGGAAAAGAGGTTGCACATGTCATCATTGATGGAAAGAGTAAAAGCAATGGCGGTCGGATACGACGAGGCTGCCTTAAAATCGATTGAAATCGAGCCGCTTGTAATTGAGGCGGGAGCCGTTAACGGTGTCGCGCCTTATTTGAAGGAGAGGCAGTATGAACGAATCGTTATCGCAGCCGATGCGACCACTTTTGGGATAGCGGGCGAGGCAGTTGCGGAAGCGGCTGAGAAGCTGGGCATCGCCGTTCATACGACGATTATTGAACCGAATGCGCAGGGCGACGTGATCGCGGACGAAGCGTCAATTGTGCAGCTGCTGCTCGACATTCAAGGGGCAAAAGCCGAGGTTGTCGTAGCAGTAGGATCGGGCACGATTCACGATATATCCAGGTATGCCGCTTATTCGGCAGCCATTCCGTTCGTGTCGTTGCCGACAGCGCCATCTGTGGACGGCTTTAATTCCAAGGGCGCTCCGCTTATATTGCGCGGCGAGAAGAAAACGATAGCGGCGATCGGGCCGGATGCTTTGTTTGCCGATCTTGCCCTATTGGCGGAAGCGCCTGCCGCCATGATTGCAGCCGGCTTTGGCGATATGCTCGGGAAGTATACCTCGCTGCTGGATTGGAGATTCGGCAGCATGGAAGGCGGGGAGCCTTACTCGGAAGCTGTAGCCGCTGTTACACGGAGCGCGCTGCTGAATTGTGTGGAGCATGTTGGGGCTATTGCAGCCCGCGATCAAGAGGGCATCCGCATTTTGATCGAGGCGCTGATCGAGTCGGGGCTTGCGATGCTTTTGTTCGGCCAATCCCACTCGGCATCAGGCGCGGAGCATCATTTGTCGCATTTTTGGGAAATGGAATATATTCGTCTCGGGAAAAAGCAGCTGCTGCACGGCGCCAAGGTCGGCGTCGCATGCGCGGAAATTGCCGCGCTTTATCGGCGGCTGGCTGCGGCTGAAGACGGACTTGCGTTTACGGCAAATCCGGATGAGGTGCGCAAGCTGGTCGCGGAGCTGCCTGACGAGGCCGCCATTCGTGAATGGCTGCGCTCCATCGGCGGGCCGGGCTCCATCGAGGAGCTTGGCGTCGACGCCGACTTGCTGGCGCGGAGCTTGAAGGAAGCGCATTATGTGCGGCCGAACCGCTATACGCTGTTGCGGGCGTATAACGAGCGGGTTCGCTCGTAAGGGCGAGCGGCAAGGGGAGCGGGCGGAATTGCAGCGCCGCAGCCCGAAACAGCGTGCAGACGCACATTGTGGCAGAATTAGAGCTAGCAGCTAGCATTATCCGTCGCAGTCTATCCAAGTTAGCTCAAATAGAGCTAGATATTAGTTTTATCCTCACACTTTCACAGCTTGTCTATTTAGATTGTTTGAGAGGGAAACAATAGAGATGAAGCGGGGGCAGCAAATGGAATCTAAATTGCCATTATTTATTGTAACAGGCGCCAGCGGGTCGGGGAAAACGTATGCCGTTCAAGAGCTGCGCAGTATTATGCCGGGCTTTGATGTGTTTGACCCCGATAATTTAGTTGAATTTATTGGGCACGATTGGGAGAAAATCCGGAATATTTGGCTTCGGGTTGCACGAAACATCGCTCAAAGCGGGCGCATGACGATTATTTGCGGAACGATGATGCCTTCGGACATAGAAAAATGCGTGGACTTTCCTTATTTTAAGCATGTGTATTACTTAAATCTGCATTGTGATGAAGCAACCCGCGAGCGACGTTTGCGTGACAGAAATTGGTCGGACGAAATGATACAGAACCACAAAGACTTTGCCAATGCGCTGCTTGACATAGCCGATAAGAATTTTAACCCGCCTATGCCGACTATCGATACTACGGACAGTGATGTAACCGTAGTTGCATCCCAAATAAAAGAGTGGGTTCTGCGATACGTTTGAACAAAAAAATAAATAAAACCGCCCGTGAGGGCGGTTTTTTTCATATAACTTAGAAGTTAAAATTGTCCGGGTCGGAGCCGAAGCGGCGGTTTTGATTCAGGCCCGCAATAAGAGCCATATCTTCCGCACTCAGGCTAAAGTCGAAAATATCGGCGTTCTCCTTCATGCGGGTTGGATTGACCGTTTTCGGAATCGTGACGACCCCGTTCTGAATATCCCAGCGCAGGATGACTTGAGCGGCTGTCTTGCCGTATTTCGCGCCGATCTCCGTCAAGACGCTGTTGTCGAGATTGCCTTGCATAAGCGGGCTCCAAGCTTCAAGCTGGATGCCGTGCTCGCGGCAGAACGGATGAACGTCCGGCTGCTGAAGAAGCGGGTGGTATTCCACCTGATTGACCATTGGCTTAATTTCGCAGCTTTCGAACAGATCCTTCAAATGATGCACCTGGAAATTGCTGACGCCGATCGCCCGCGCATAGCCTTCGCGGTAAATCTTTTCAAGCGCGCGCCAGGTGTCTTTATATTTGCCTTTAACCGGCCAATGAACGAGCAGCAAATCAACGGAATCGAAGCCGAGCTTTTTGCGGCTGTCCTCGAATGCGGCAAGCGCCGTTTCATAGCCTTGGTCCGCGTTCCATACTTTTGTCGTTAAAAATATATCTTCGCGCGCAACGCCGCTGTTGCGGATACCGTTGCCTACCCCGACTTCATTGCGGTATGCGGCAGCCGTATCAATGCTGCGGTAGCCTGCCTCGATAGCGGACAGAACCGCTTGCTCAGCCTCGCCGTCATCCTTCATTTTGAAAACGCCAAGTCCGAACCAAGGCATTTTAACACCATTATGTAGTACTGTGCAGTCCGTCAATGATTGTGCTGTCATTACAAATTCCTCCCCGAAAAGTTGTATCGTTAATTAAAGCGACATCTCTAGTATAGCTTTTACATCGTCCTTTTGCAGCTTTTTGAACGAGCCTAGCGTGCCGTAACGAACGGCTTCCTCCGCCATGCGGTCAAGCTGATCGCTTCCGATGCCGAAGTCCGCCAGCCTGGATTCCGCGCCGATACGCGTAAAGAAGGCTCGTGTCGCCTCAATTCCAGCCAAAGCGATCTCCTCGTCGCTCAAGCCGGCCGGATCGATTCCCCATACGCGGACAGCGTACTGCACAAAACGGTCGATTCGCTCTTTATACACATATTTCATCCAGTTCGGAAAAATAATCGAAAGCCCTGCGCCGTGAGGAATATCATAAATGGCGCTGACCTCGTGCTCGATGTCATGCGAAGCCCAATCATTTTCCATGCCGACGCTAATCATGCCGCCATTCAGTGCCATCGTGCCGCACCACATCAAATTGGCGCGCGCCGCCGTATCGCTTGGATTAACAAGCGCCGGCTCTACATTTTCAATAACTGTCTGCAAAATCGATTCGCAGAAGCGCTCTTGAAGAGGCGTATTCGGCGTCAGGCTGAAATATTGCTCGAAGACGTGAGACATAATGTCGATGGAGCCGTAAACCGTTTGATTGCGCGGCACTGTGTAGGTAAGCACAGGGTCGAGAATCGAAAATTTCGGGAAAACATATGGGCTGACGAACGAGCGCTTCAGCTTTTCCTCCCAGTTGCTGATGACCGCCGCGCCGTTCATTTCCGAGCCTGTCGCAGCAAGCGTCAAAATGGTGCCGATTGGCAGCGCGCCTTTAACGGTTGCCTTTTGCGTGAAGAAGTCCCAAACATCCCCTTCATATACAACGCCGGCAGCAATCGCTTTAGCGGAGTCAATAACGCTACCGCCTCCTACGGCGAGAATGAAATCCACGCCATGCTCTCTGCACAGCTCGATTCCTTTATTTACGGCTGACAAGCGCGGGTTGGGCTCGATATTGGGCAAATCGACGACTTTCGTTCCGGCCTCCAGCAATTGCTTTATCGTGCGGTCATACAGACCGGATTTCTTGATGCTGCCCGATCCGTATACGAGCAGAACGGTTGACGCTTCATACCGCTGCAGAAGCTTGCCTAATTGGCCTGATGCGCCTTCGCCGAACACGATATGAGTAGGGTTATGCAGCTGAAAAGAATTCATTTGGCTCGCACCTCCTGATTGGTAGTAATAAAGTATAGCTGCACCAAGGATAAACGGCTTATGTCATCCGTTAGGACAAGCTCGTTTACCGATGAAATATAAGCACGGAATAAGTGTTTAAAACTTATAAGTTCTTATATTCATTTAAAATTGTGTGCACGTCGTTAATTCTAGATATGTTGCCTGTTAATGTCAAACTAACGCATGAGGCCTGGGCTCGATGCGGGTTGTATGATCGAATGCAGAGTAAAAAAGGATGACGAAGAGCCCGGCTTGCGCCATTTATCTCCCTTTTTTGTGTTTTGTTTTTGTTTGAAAAACTAGTATTCAAAAATAAACAAATATGATATAGTCAAAACAAAGAAAAACAAAACATTCATTCGGAGGTATTTCCATGGTACAAAGTTTGTGGGATCAATCGAAGGCATCAGAGCTTCAAGGGGGCCTCGCTGAGCTCGTTTACCGCTCCAACATTATCGGCGCTGACCGCCGCGTCTGCAATTACGGCGGAGGCAATACATCGAGCAAAACAATCGTGAAGGATTTCCGCGGCCGCGATATCGAGGTTATGTATGTAAAAGGAAGCGGCTCCGACCTTGCGACGATGAAAGCGGGCAATTTCACAGGCCTTCGCATGGACGATATTCGTCCGTTGTTCGAGCTGGACAAAATGTCCGACGAGGATATGGTCGCTTACTTGGCGAACTGCATGATCGACGCGAAGCATCCGCGCGCTTCTATTGAAACGCTGCTGCATGCGTTCCTACCGTTCAAACATGTGGATCATACACATCCGGATTCCATTATAAGCCTGTGCTGCGCAGATAACGGCAAAGCGCTTGCGAAAGAAATTTTCGGCGATCGCTTCGTATGGGTTCCATATGTACGTCCTGGATTCACGCTATCCAAAATGATCGCAGAAGGCGTGCTTGCAAATCCAAATGCAGAGCTTGTCCTAATGGAGAAGCACGGTCTTGTTACTTGGGGCGAAACTTCAGAAGAGTGCTACGCGCAAACGATCAAAATCATCAGCGAAGCGGAAGCGTTCATCGAAGCCCGCTTTGACGAAGCGAAGCTGTTCGGCGGCGTAAAGCATCCGGTTCTGGACGCTGAAGTGCGCAGAAGCATTGCGGCTCAAGTGATGCCGACGATCCGCGGCGCAGTAAGCGACGCGAAGAAAATGATTCTGTCCTACGACGACGAGGCCGATGTGCTCGCATTCGTCAGCGGCCAGAATTCGCCTAAGCTGTCCCAAGTCGGCGCTGCCTGCCCGGATCATCTTGTTCATACGAAAGTCGTTCCATTATTTATTGACTGGACGCCTAATGCGGACGACGTTGAAGGCTTGAAAGCGAAGCTGGCTGAAGGCATCGCTTCCTATAAAGAAGAGTACAAAGCTTATTTTGACCGCAACAAAAACGAAGGAGACGTTATGTTCGAGGCGGCTCCGCGCGTTATCCTTATTCCGGGCGTCGGCATGATCAACACGGGCAAGAGCTGGACGATGTCCCAAGTAAGCGGCGCATTGTACCATCGCGCGATTGCCGTTATGCGCGGCGCGACTGCGCTTGGCGATTTCGTATCGCTTAGCGAGAACGAGTCCTACAACGTTGAATACTGGCCGCTTGAGCTTTACAAGCTTTCACTTGCTCCGGCAGAAGCGGAATTCTCCCGCAAAGTAGCATTTATCACTGGCGGCGCTGGCGGCATCGGCAGCGAAACGGCACGCCGTCTCGTATCGGAAGGCGCGCATGTCGTGCTTGCGGATCTTAACCTGGAAGGCGCGCAAAAGGTAGCGGCGGAGATCAACGAGAAATATGGCGAAAACCGCGCGATTGCTGTTAAGATGGACGTAACGAGCGAAGAGCAGGTAGCTGCCGCTTATGCGGAAACTTCACTTGCTTACGGCGGCGTAGACATCATCGTGAACAACGCCGGTCTCGCTACTTCTAGCCCGTTCGATCAAACGTCGCTGAAGGAATGGAACCTGAACATGAACGTGCTTGGCACAGGCTACTTCCTCGTAGCGCGCGAAGCGTTCAAGCTGATGAAGGAGCAAGGCATCGGCGGCAACATGGTATTCATCGGCTCCAAAAACTCCGTCTACGCGGGCAAAAACGCAACGGCATACAGCGCGGCAAAAGCGCTTGAGGCTCATCTTGCGCGCTGCATCGCGGCAGAGGGCGGCGAGTTCGGCATCCGTGTCAATACGATTTTGCCTGACGCGATTCTGCAAGGCTCGGCTATCTGGAACGGCAGCTGGAGAAATGAGCGCGCCGCTGCATACGGCATCGAGCCGGACCAGCTGGAAGAGTACTACCGCAAGCGCACGACTTTGCTTGTCAACATCTATCCGCGCGACATCGCGGAAGGCATCGCGTTCTTCGCTTCCTCCAAATCGGATAAAACGACAGGCTGCATGCTGACGATTGACGGCGGCGTTCCGGCGGCGTTCACGCGCTAATCGGCATTTATATTTATTTTTCATAGAGGCATCAATAATAATTAATGGAGGTAATGCGGCATGTTTCAGGCTAAAGGGGAAAAGCATTGGTTTATCCCGGACGGCTATATCCCTCCCGACAGCACAGGGGAGCTGCTGAGCCACGAGTCCGTTTGCGTGCTCAACTGCTCCTCCGAGGAGGCGCTTCTCCGGTTTACGATTTTCTTTGAGGATCGCGAGCCGTTGGAGGACATTCTCGTCGTTGTCCCAGGAAGAAGAACGAAGCATATTCGCACAAGCTCCCTCGTCAAGGATGGGGCGTCGATTCCGGTCGGCGTTCCATACGCGATCGAGGTGCTTAGCGATATCCCGATTATTGTGCAGTACAGTCGTCTTGACTCCACGCAAGCGGAAAATACGCTTATGTCGACGATCGCTTATCCATTGAAATAATTAAATATCGAATTGAAAGGGTGTTCGCTATGACAGATCGCGCATACGCGTTGTTTGAAGAGCAGCAGCAGGCAAGAGGCGTTAACCTGACCGATGTTAAAAATAAATTGAAAGCGCTCAAAATCGAGACGCCGTCTTGGGGCTACGGAGATTCCGGCACACGCTTCAAGGTGTTCCAGAAGGAAGGCGTTCCGCGCAACCCGTTCGAGAAATTCGAGGATGCCGCGCAAGTACACAGCCTGACTGGCCTAGCGCCGTCGGTTGCGATTCATATTCCATGGGATAAGGTTGAAGATTACGGCAAGCTTCGCAGCCATGCGGAAAGCCTTGGCCTTCAAATCGGCGCAATTAACCCGAACCTGTTCCAAGACGATGAGTATATGCTGGGCAGCGTTACGAATGCGGATGCCGCCATCCGCCGCAAAGCGACGGATCATTTGCTGGAGTGCGTAGATATTGCGAAGCAAACGGGCTCCCGCGATATTAGCCTGTGGTTCGCGGACGGCACGAACTATCCCGGCCAAGGAAATATCCGCAAGCGCAAAGGCTGGATGCAGGAAGCTTTGACCGAAATGTACAAAGCGATGACGCCGGAAATGCGCATGCTGATCGAATACAAATGCTTCGAGCCGGCGTTCTACCATACCGATCTTGCCGATTGGGGCATGGCGTACAATATGGCGCTTAAGCTTGGGCCTCAAGCGGAAGTGCTTGTCGATACGGGCCATCACCTGCCGGGCGCGAACATCGAGCATATTGTCGCATACCTGCTGGACGAGAAGCGCCTAGGCGGCTTCCACTTCAACAGCCGCAAATATGCGGACGATGATTTGATCGTTGGCTCCGTCAACCCGTATGAGCTGTTCCTTATTTTCTATCAAATTTTGAATGCTTCCGTAGATGGTGATGCGGGCGTTAAGGAAAATGTAGCGAATATCGCTTATATGATTGACCAATCTCATAATATCGAACAGAAAATTCCGGCTATGCTTCGTTCCGTCCTTAATGTACAGACACAATTTGCGAAAGCGCTGCTTATTAACCACGCGGAGGTGGAAGCGGCTGCAGAGCGCAATGATGTGCTGGCTGCCGAGGACGCTGTTCGTAGAGCGTTTGAATTCGACGTAACGCCTTTGCTGCATGCGATTCGCGAGGAGCAGGGCTTGCCGGTTGATCCGATGAAAGCTTATCTGGAGAGCAGTTATGGTAAAAACATTTTAGCGAGAGGCAAGGGCGGTGCCAGCTGGTGACCATCCTCGCCTATGATCTTGGCGCGAGCAGCGGAAGAGCGCTGCTCGGACGCTTGAACGACGGGAAGATTGAAGTAGAGGAGCTGCACCGTTTCGGCAATGATCCGGTGCAGGTCGGAGACCGGCTGCAATGGGATATTTTGCGGCTGTTTTATGAGATTAAGCAAGGTCTTCTGAAAGCGAAGCATCAAGGCATTGCGGTTGACAGCCTTGCGATCGATTCTTGGGCGGTTGATTTCGGTCTTATTGGCAGCAACGGCGAGCTGCTCGGCAATCCATACCATTATCGCGACCATCACACCGATGGCGTCATGGAGGAGATTGTCGAGAAGCTGACGGCTGACGGCATTTTTATGCGGACCGGCATTCAGTTTTTACCGTTCAATACGATTTATCAGCTAGCGGCGCTGAAGAAGGCGGATTCCCCGCTGCTGCGCGAAGCGAAGCATTTTCTGATGATACCGGATTTGCTCCGTTATTTCCTTACTGGCGAAATGGTTAGCGAGTTCTCCAACGCTACGACGACTCAGCTGTACAATCCGATCAAGGGCGATTGGGACGAGGAGCTGATCGAAGCGATCGGAGTTTCGCCTTCGCTGTTCGGCAAGGTCGTTCAGCCAGGCACGCCGGCAGGCACGCTTCGTCAATCGATTTGCGATGAGCTGGGCGTTCCGTCCGTTCCTGTGTATGCGGTAGCGGAGCATGATACTGGCGCTGCGGTGGCGGCTGTGCCTGCGCTTGACCGTTCCTTTGCATACTTGAGCTGCGGCACCTGGTCGCTGATGGGCACGGAAGTAGAAGAACCGGTCATCAATGAGCTGGCGCAGGAGCTGAACTTCACGAATGAAGGCGGCGCGTACGGCACCTACAGGCTGCTGAAGAATATTATGGGCTTGTGGATTTTGCAGGAGAGCAGACGGGAATGGGAGCGCGCTGGCAGCAGCTACAGCTTCCCTGAACTGGTCGCTCTCGCTAATGAAGCGGAGCCGTTCGCAGCGTTTATCGATCCCGATGACGACTTATTCCTGCATGCGGGCGATATGACGCCTCGCATCCGCGAGTATTGCCAGCGTACCGGGCAGACTGCGCCGGAAAGCGTCGGAGCGATTATCCGTTGTATTTTGGAAAGTCTTGCTCTAAAATATCGTTACGTGCTAGAGCTGACAGAGAAGCTGTCGGGCCGACAATTTGGAGGTCTCCATATGGTCGGCGGCGGCATTCAGAATAAGCTGCTATGCCAATGGACGGCTAACGCGATCGGCAAGCCGGTATGGGCAGGCCCCGTTGAAGGCAGCGCGATTGGCAATATGATCGTGCAGTGGATCGCGTCCGGCAAGCTTAGCGATATTTGGGAAGCACGCCGAGTCATCCGCGACTCATTCCCGGTTGATACCTATGAAGCGGAGCAGATCGAGGAATGGAACGCGGCGTATGGCGACTTTTTGAAGAGGACCGGATTACTATAGCAATTGAACTAATATAGAGTGGAGAGAGGTACGATATGCTGGTTGCTGAACGTTATGACTTCATTGTAGGGCTGGTAAATGAGAGAGGAAGTATTCGGGTAACGGAGCTTAGTGAGCTGTGCCAGGTCACTGAGGAGACGATACGGCGCGATCTCGACCGCTTGGAGCAGGCCGGCCGCCTGCGCCGCTCGCATGGCGGAGCAGTCAGCGTGAAGGATAAGGAGCAGCAGCCGGAAATTCCGTACTTCGAAAGAGAGATCGCGCAAGCGGACGAGAAGAAACGAATCGCCGCGGAAGCGATCAAGCATATCGAGCCAAAGGACCGGATATTGCTCGACGCGAGCACGACGGCTTGGTATATGGCAGCGAGCATGCCGGATATTCCGCTGACAGTGCTGACCAATTCGATTAAGGTGGCGATGGAGCTGAGCGGCAAGGAGCGGATCGAGGTCATCTCGACAGGCGGCATTTTGGCGTCGCGCTCTCTATCCTACGTCGGCCCGCTGGCAGAGCGCTCGCTTGACGCGTACCATGTGGACAAAGCGTTTTTCTCCTGCAAGGGCGTCCATTTGGAACGCGGCGTCAGCGAGTCGAACGAGCTGCAGGCGCGCATCAAGCATCGGATGGTCGGCATGGCGGACCAGGTCTATTTGCTTGCGGATTCCAGCAAGTTCGGCGTCCAGGCGTTTACGCATGTCGCCGATCTGAGCAGCGTCGATCATATTATTACGGATGGCGGCTTGTCGCCGGAGCTGGTCGATCAGCTAAAGGATAGAAATATCGCTGTAACGGCCGTATAACGGCTTGGCGCTGGCTTCTTTAGAAGCGCAGCGCCTTTTTTAGAAGCAGCAAGCTTGCGCCGCTGCAGCCGTTGACTCGTTAAGCGCAAATACGCGCTTAACGAGCGAACCAGCGGGTTAGTGAATGGAGATAAGCGCGAAAACGCGCTAAACGCGCCAGATGGAGCCGAGAGACCATGCGAAACGCGCCCATAAGCGCAAATACGCGCTAAACGAGCCCACCAGCTAGCTAGTGAGCGAAGTTACGCGCGAAACCGCGCTTAACGCACCGTCTCACTAGAGCGGTTGCCGTATAAAGCTAGAATGCAGTAACAAAATGGACATCAGAGAGGGGGAGAATTCATGAAAGTATCGTTATTCATAACATGCCTGAGCGATGCGATCTATCCGCGCGTGGGGGAAGCGATGGTGCGGCTGCTCGCCAAATACGGCGTGGCGCTGCAGTTTCCGACCGTGCAGACGTGCTGCGGGCAGCCCGCCTTCAACAGCGGCTATTGGAAGGAAGCGAGGGATTCGGCGCGAACGATTATGGATGCGTTTGAGGACAGCGATTTTGTTATCGCTCCATCCGGCTCCTGTACCGGCATGCTGCATCATTATCCGAAGCTGTTCGAGAACGATCCCGTCATGCTGGAGCGCGCAAATGCGCTCAAAAATAAATCCTATGAGTTCACCCAATTTTTAGTGCAGGTGCTGGGCGTTACCGATGTCGGCGCTGTATTTCCTCATAAAGTGACCTATCATCCGTCCTGCCACGGCTCCCGGCTGCTGGGCGTGAAGGAGGAGCCGCTGGCGCTGATGAAGCAGGTGAAGGGGCTTGAGCTTGTGCCGCTTCCGTTCGCGGAGGACTGCTGCGGCTTCGGCGGTACGTTTGCGGTGAAAATGGCTGATATTTCCGGCGCAATGGTGACGGAGAAGGTCGATCATGTGCTGGAGACCGAGGCGGAGGTGCTAGTCGGCCTCGATATGGCGTGCATGATGAATATTGCGGGCAATTTACGATATCGCAATGAGCCGGTTCGAGTCATGCATCTGGCCGAGCTTCTGTATGAAGGGGTGAAGGAAGCATGAGCGCAGCGACAAAAGGAGCAAAGCGCACGACGGTAAAAGAACGGTCGGAGCTGGCGCTGAACGACGAGTTTTTGCGCAAGGCGGTCAAGTTTACGACAGAGCGGCTTCGCAACGGGAAGAAGAAAGCGTCCGAGGAGCATGGCAACTGGGAAGAATGGCGCGAGCGCGGCAGGCAAATCCGTCTGCATACGATTGCCCATCTTGATTACTACTTGAATTTGTTCGTGAACAACGCGCGCGCGAACGGGGTGCACGTCCATTTTGCCGATTCAGCCCAGGATGCCGTAAATTTGACGATGGACATCGCCAAGCATGCCAATGCGCGCTCGGTCGTCAAGTCGAAGTCGATGGTGTCCGAGGAGCTGCATCTCAACCAAGCGCTGGAGTCGATTGGCGTTGAAGCGATCGAGACGGATCTTGGCGAATACATTATTCAATTGGCTGGCGAAATGCCTTCCCATATCGTTATACCGGCGATTCATAAAAACCGCTATCAGATCGCGGAGCTGCTGTCTAAGGAGGCGGGCGAAACGCTTCCTCCCGATACAACCGCGCTTGCAGGATTCGTGCGCAAGAAGCTGCGCGAGAAGTTTTTGGAAGCGGATATCGGCATGACGGGCTGCAACTTCGCGATTGCTGAGACGGGCTCGATAGTGCTGTTCGAAAATGAAGGCAACGCACGTATGGTCAGCACGGTGCCGAAGACGCAAATTACGCTGATGGGGATGGAGCGCATCATTCCGTCATGGTCCGATTTGGAGGTCATGGCGACGCTGCTCCCGCGCTCCGCGACAGGCCAGAAGCTGACAATGTACATGTCCGGCATTACAGGTCCGCGACGCGAAGGCGATGCGGACGGCCCTGAAGAAATGCATATCATCATCGTTGACAATGGCCGTTCGCTGCAATTGGGCGACCCTGAATTTCAGGAGCTGCTTAACTGCATACGCTGCGGCGCCTGCTTGAATGCTTGCCCGGTGTACCGCCATATCGGCGGTCATGCGTACGGCAGTACCTACAGCGGGCCGATCGGCGCCGTCCTTACGCCGTCGCTTAACAAAAATATCGCGGAATGGGACGATATTGCCAACGCGTCAAGCCTGTGCGGCGCCTGCTACGAGGCTTGTCCGGTCAAAATACCGCTGCACGACATGCTCGTCTATTTGCGCAGGCGCAAAGTTGAGGCCGGCCATGGAAATATGCTGGAGTCGATGGGCATGCAAGGCTTCGCGACTGTTATGGGCAACTCCTCGCGTTTCGGAGGCGTGCTGCGTCTCGGCAAGCTGGGACAAAAACTGGTCGTACGCGGCGGCGTCATTAAGACGAAGCTGGGCCCGCTGAAAGGCTGGAATACGTACCGGGTGACGCCAAGCCTGCCGAAGCAATCGTTCCGCGACCGTTGGAATTCGCTGGAGCAGGAGCTTGATCTGAAGCAGAAGGAAGTCGATCCGGCTGTTCGCGCCCGTATGGAGGCTGCGATCAAGCAGCGCGAGCAGAACGCCAAGGACGGCAAGGGAGGGCATGGACATCATGGCTGATCAAAACAATAAGGCAAGAAGCGGCCAAGACGGCATCGCTGCTCCGCAACAAACGGCAGAATCACATGAAGCGTGGCTCGCTAGACTGGAGGCGCAATCCCGCTCCAAGCAGGAGCAGTTCATGAACAATATTGCGAGCAGACTCAAACATCCCCGCATGGTTGAGAAGCCGCAGCACCCGTTCCGCGGCGCGCCGGACTTCTGGAAGGCGTTCGAGTGGAGCGAGCAGGAGCGGATTGCCCAGTTCACGGACAACTTCCTGTCTGTAGGCGGGCATGTAGCAAGGCTGTCCTCCATGGAAGAAGCTAAGGCTTATATTGCAGACAAGGCTGGCGAAATGAGCGCCAAGTATGTGCTGCGTCAGGATCAGCCGGAGCTTGCTGCGCTTGAGCTGGAGAACGCGTTGC
>Ga0180215_1001973_pt1 | contig 21475 bp, 18 predicted proteins | sample eDN3rd37CBELigBY_FD_128871 | JGI IMG/M metagenome (GOLD analysis project Ga0180215, IMG submission 128871) | Enriched backyard soil microbial communities from Emeryville, California, USA - eDNA 3rd pass 37_C BE-Lig BY (version 2) (version 2) | ecosystem: Environmental > Terrestrial > Soil >... | reverse complement strand
GCGACTGGCCTGAATCAGATAACGCCCGCCGATGCCCGCGGCTGGTTCACCGGCTGTGGCTACTCCGTCCCGTCGCAATCACTATGAAGCACGCTCTAGGGATGTAGGGACGAGGACTGCGCTGCTTGCCCCTGTCGTCCTGAGCCGCAGCGAAGGACCTCTCCTGTTTTGACGCCAGGGCGGCTAACGCTGGGGAGGTCCTTCGCTGCCGGGTGCCCTCTGGGCGGTGGACGACAGGGGTAACCACTCTTCAACTCGCTCTAATCCCTACGTCCCTCCGCCACCTCAGCCACCGAACATACCGTTGGCGCCGATGCCGCGGCGGCAGGGGTCGCGGCCGGCGGGTGGGTGGACGGGTGGGATGTCTGGGAGGGGCGGGAATGCGCGGGTGCAGGGGGTGCCGGGCTCGAGCGTGATTGGTTCTCCGTGGTGGAGCAGGTCGAGTGGTTCGCCGTCGTGCAGTTCGTAGATGGCGTGGTCGTTGAGGATATCGACCTGCATGCGCCGGCCACGGTAGATCAGCCGGAAGCGGAGCCGCGACAGCGTCGATGGTAGCCGTGGTGCGAACGAGAGGGTCTCACCGTAGTCGCGCATCCCGCCGAACCCTGCCACGGCTGCCAGCCACGAACCGGCCAGCGATGCGAGGTGAAGGCCATCGCTGGTATTCCCGGCCAGATTCATCAGATCGACGAATGCCGTCTCACGGAAGTAGGCGTAGGCCAGATCCAGATGCCCGACTTCGGCTGCGACAATCGCCTGGATCGCGGCTGAAAGCGTCGAGTCACGAACGGTAATCGCCTCGTAGTAATTGAAGTCGCGGAGTTTCTGTTCGGGCGTGAACTGATCGCCGCAGAGGTACAGCGCGTGGACGAGATCCACCTGCTTGATGACCTGGCTGGAGTAGAGCAGGTAGTAGGGGTAGTTCAGCAGCAGGGGGTATTCGTCATCGCCGGTCGCTGCGAAGTCCCATGGCCGGTAGCGAGTGAACCCCTCTGACTGAGAGGTGATGCCGAGTTCGTGGTCGAACGGGATGACCATGTTGTCGGCAGCCTCGATCCAGCTGGCGACCTCGCGCTCGTCAACGTGCAGTTCCGCTGCGCGTTCAGGATAACGAGCGACGACATCGGCGGCGACGCGCAGGTTCCGGGCGGCCATCAGGTTCGTGAAGACGTTGTTGTCGACCAGCGCCGTGTACTCGTCCGGCCCGGTCACGCCATCGATCCTGAAGCATCCTTCGGTATCGTGGTGGCCGACGGCGATCCAGAGCCGGGCCGTTTCGACCAGCAACTCGATGCCGGCCTCACGCTCGAAGTCCCGGTCATCGGTTGCAGCGATGTAGCGGCGGACGGCGTCGGCAATGTCGGCGTTGATGTGAAACGAGGCCGTACCAGCCGGCCAGTAGCCGGAGCATTCCTCTCCACGGATCGTCCGCCACGGGAACGTCGCCCCAGCCAGCCGTAACTCTGTCGCCCGGTCGCGGGCGAGGTCGAGCGTCGAGTGTCGCCAGTTGAGTGCATCGCGGGCTGCTTTTGGATCCGTGTAGGTGAGGACCGGCAGCGTATACGTCTCGGTATCCCAGAACGAGTGGCCGTCGTAGCCACGACCGGTGAGCCCCTTGGCCGGGATCGCACGCTGCTCGGCTCGCGCGCCTGCCTGGATGACCTGAAACAACGCGAAGCGGATCGCCTGCTGGAGTTCGTCGTCGCCTTCGACGATGACATCGGCACGGTCCCAGACATCGTTGAGGTACTCGCGCTGGGCGTTGACGAGACCATCCCAGCCGACGCGTCGGGCTGCTGACAGAGCCGCGTCGACCTGATCGCGCAGGGCAGGCATCGAACGCTCGCTCGACCAGCCGTAGGCCAGCAACTTCACGACCTTCAGCGTTTCGCCAGGCCGCAACTCGGTGCTGATCGTGACGCGCGCCAGATCGGTCTCGCTCTCGGCGTCGGTGACGGTCCCTGGCGGTCCGTCGACGATGTGGTCGAGTGCGGCTGCCATCCGCAGACCGCTCGATCGCGTGTGGTGTCCCAGCGAGGCGCTGATCTCGTTGTGGGTGTGATATTCGCCGACCAGTGGCGATCGCAGGGCAGCGGCTGCCCGTGGATCACCCTCTTTCTCCGGGATCGGCTCGTTGGCGACCAGTGACGACTGGACGACGATGCGCGCTGGCTCTCCAAGTGGTTCGACTTCATAGCAGACGGCAGCGATCGCCCGGTGGACGAACGAGACGAGCCGTGTCGTTCGGATGCGGACGGTTTGCCCGGCTGGCGAGGTCCACTCGACCTCACGCCGCAGGACGCCATCGCGCAGGTCGAGCGTCCGCTGGTGACGCAGCAGGCTCCCGTAGCGGACATCGAGCGGCTCGTCGTCAACCAGCAGCCGCATGAGTTTGCCGTTGGTGACATCAATCAGCGACTGGCCCTCTTTTGGGTAGCCGTAGCCGCCTTCGGCGTAGGGGAGCGGTAGTGTTTCGAAGAAGCCGTTGAGGTAGGAACCTGGCGTGTGGTGCGGCTCGCCTTCGTCGAGGTTGCCCCGCAGGCCGATATGTCCATTCGAGAGTGCGAAGATGGACTCGGTCTCGGCCAGCAGGTCGAGTCGGAGCGACCGTTCGGTGATCGACCACGGCTCGACCTCGAAGACGTCTGCGTCGATCATCGCTCCTCCAGCAACTCACTCAAGTCCGAAACGACAATGTCCGCACCGGCATTGCGGAGGTCATCGGCATGACCAACGCGGTCGACACCGACTACCCATCCGAAGGCGCCCGCACGACCGGCCGCAACACCGGCGACGGCGTCCTCGAAGACCACGCACTGGGCCGGTTCGGCGTCCAGCCTGGCGGCTGCGGTCAGGAACGTGTTCGGTGCGGGCTTGCCCGGTAGCCCGAGTTCGTCGGCGACCACGCCGTCGATTCGGACCTCGAACAGGTGCTCGATACCGGCTGACTTCAGCACTGCCTCGCAGTTGCGGCTGGCCGAGACGACCGCTGTCCGGTACCCGGCTTCCCGAACGACGCCCAGGAAGTGGACTGAACCGTCGTATGCCTCAACGCCATCGCGCGCGATGATCTCCTGGACGAGGTTGTTCTTGCGCGTCCCGAGACCGTGGATGGTGTCGGCGTCGGGTGGGTCGTCCGGACTCCCCTCCGGCAGGACGATCCCACGCGAGGCGAGGAACGAGCGAACGCCGTCCTGCCGCAACTTGCCATCGACGTAGAGGGTGTAGTCCGACGCAATCACGAACGGCACGAATGGCTCTCCGGCCGCTGAGGCGCGTTCGAGCAGAAAGGTGTCGAACATCTCCTTCCAGGCGGCTGCATGGACTTTGGCCGTCTGGGTCAGGACACCGTCGAGGTCGAAGAGACAGGTAGTAATGCCGTCTGGTAAGCGTGGGACGTACGCTGTGCTGGTCGTGGTCAATGCCATCTCCCTGCTTCCGTGTGTGCCGCTCGTGGCGCGGTTCGACTGGCGTCCTGGTGCGCAATTATGCAGGCCAGATTGCGCCGGCAAGTAGACGCTGGTGGCAACGTTGCACGCCCGTGTCCGGCCTCGCCGAGCCGACGATCCCGCAGCACTGTTGCTGTGTTGGCGTTATGCATCATGGTTGCCACGATGCTGGGGCGACGCTTCGAGGAGGTGCCATCGTCACCGACGCCGGTGCGTGATCGCTCTGTCTATCGTCCCGGCGTGGTCGTTATGCCTGTGCTGGTGCAACCCGGCGGGCGACCCAGCGAGCGCCGAGACGCAGGCGCTGAAGGAGTCGTGGCAGGTCGACGCGAAAGAGCAGAAAGACTCCCGCGATGCTGGCGACCTGGGTGACGATCAGCAACGGACCGCCGATGGGCGACGTGACGATCTCGCTCAACGACGAGGCGGCCTGGCTGGTGGCGGCCAATGTCGCGCCGTAGATGGCCGCACGCGCGATGCAGTAGACGATCGCACCCGGTGCAAGCGGGATGCGCGCCATGCCGGCCGCCATGAATAGAAGCGATTTCGGGATTGGTCCGATCGCGAACAGGCCGAGCAATGCCACGCTGAGCCGCTTCTCACGCTGGATCTTCTCGACGGCCCGTTCAACGTCCGCCTGCCGCCGGGCCGGGATCAGTCGCGTCCCGAATCGCCGGCTGGCCAGCGCCAGCAGGACGCGGCCAATCGTCGCGCCGGTTGCGCCGAGGATGATGGCAGGCACGAGCGAAACATCCTGCTGGATGTGGAAGTAGGCCAGCATCGCCCAGGTTGGTGGCGCGAGGATCGGTGTCAGGTTGAAGAGGATCGCCAGCAGCCCAACCAGCAACCAGCCAATCAGTTGATCCAGCATGAGCGGTCAGTACCTCCGTGAATCGCGCGGAGGCAGTAACCCGCTCTCCTGATGGCCAGTGCCTGGCGCACTCTCCAATGGTAATTGCATATCGGTGTCTCCGTTACGGCGGCGGATTCTCAGCGGGCTGGACGTGCAGGCGGACCGAGAGGAAATCGAATAGCACGCGGATGACCGCTAACAGCGGTACCGCAAAGACAGCGCCGCGCAATCCGTCGATCTCGCTCAGCGCGATGACCGTCAGCAGGACGAGGATCGGGTGGACACGAACGGCCTGCCCCTGAATGCGAGGAGTCAGGACGTTGCTCTCCAGTTGCTGGATGATGAGGTAGAGGACGATCGTCAGGATACCGATCGTCGTCGACTGGTAGAAGCCGAGGATGACGGCCGGGAGCGCGCCAAGGTAGGCGCCGAGGTAGGGGATGATCGCGGTCATTGCGACCCAGAGGCCGAGCAGCAGCGGATACGGGACGCCAATCGCCCAGAGGGCAAGGCCGGAGAGGACGCCCTGCGCCAGGAGCGAGATCGCCAGCCCGCCGAGATAACGCGAGAGTGATGCGCCGAAATCGTCCCAGAGGATCTGAGCGTCGCGCCGGTAGCGGGCCGGTGCGGCCCGGATGAACGCGGCCTTCATCCGGCGCGCGTCGATCAGAAGGTAGATGGCGACGAAGACGATTCCAAACGTCTTCACGATGATGTCGAAGATGCCGGTGACTGCGCCAAGGAGGTTGTCGAGGAAGCCCTCGGCGACCTGGCTGGCACGTTCGATTGCGCCGGTGCGCAGGTCGTCGATGACGGCGTCAGAATCCTCCGAGACCATCCCTCGCTCCTGGAAGGGCCGCAGGGCATCGCGCAGTAGTTGATCGCCCTCGTCGGCGAGGCTGGGTATCTCTTCGATCAAGCCGCTGATCTGGTTGATGAGGACCGGAATCGCAACGAAGATGGCGACGGTCAGCATCACGAAGAGCGTCGTCAGCGTCAACAGAATTGCGAACCCGCGTGGCATGATGCGCGAGAGCAGGCGGACCGGGAACGAGAGGATCAGCGCCAGAAATGCGCCGCCGAGACTGATCGTCAGGATCACCGGCGCGGCCCGGATCAGCAGGATCAACCCGATGACCGCCGCCAGCATCAGCAGGTTGCGCGTGCGTGGGGAAATCGGGATTGGCGTCGGTGCGCCACGCAGCACCATCTCGGCGGTCAGGCCGGATGCTGGTGGATCAGTCTCATTGTCGTCTCTCACGGCGTCGTCCGGTTGCATGCCGCGCAAACCCCTGTTGATCGGATCGCTGCTGGCGATGAGCGGTGCTTCAGTATAGTGTTCAGTTGGCTACTATAAGCGGTTCGATCGGGCATTCGAGGCGGTACGGGCGGGAGACGAGACGACATTGACCACGTTTCTGCTTGTGCTCGACCTCGCCGGAACGTTCGTCTTCGCGATCAGTGGCGCGATGGCAGGCGTGCGCTTCCGGCTCGACCTGTTCGGAGTGATGGTCGTGTCGCTCGTGGCGGCAACGGCTGGCGGCATTTTCCGCGATGTGCTGATTGGCGCGGTACCGCCGAACGCGATCAATGACTGGCGCTACATCGTCGTCTCGGTCGCGGCGGGTCTTGTTGCGTTCCGCTGGCACACAGCCATCGAGCGGCTTCGACAACCTGTGCTCATCTTCGATGGCGCAGGGCTGGCGCTGTTTGCTGTCACTGGAACAGCCAGGGCGCTCAACTACGACGTCGAGCCAGTTGGGGCGATCCTGCTCGGCGTTCTTTCAGGTGTCGGTGGCGGGGCGTTGCGGGACATTCTCGTCGCGAAGCCGCCGACGGTGTTGCGATCGGAACTGTACGCCGTGACGGCGATGGCAGCGGCTGTCGTCGTCGTCAGCGGCGACCTGCTGGAATTACCGCCCCGACCAGTCGCGCTGATCGGGGCGGGTGTCTGTTTTGCGCTCCGGCTGGCGGCGATCAAACGTGGCTGGGAGTTACCGTCGCCACGCTAGGACACGGCCGCTACCTTCCGCCGGGCGCGATCCGTTTCAACAGCATGAGTAGCAGGACTGCTGCAACGAAGGCCAGCACGAGCGACCCGATCCAACTGACAGCTTCGAGGCCGAGGAAATCGGCGGCGATACCGCCGACCCAGCCACCGGCGAGTCCGATCAGGACCGCGCCGGCCCACTCAATCGGCGTGTCGGGGATCGATCTGTACATGACCAGCACCGCTGCAACGCCGGCGATAGCACCGAGGACGAGCCAGAGGACAATGTCCACGATAACCTCTCCTTACGCAAACCGAACGGACCCGGTTTCGTTGGGAGAGGGCATTGCAAGGGGTGTTCCAGTGTTGGGACGGGGGATGCGAGACGCGGGACGCGACGTTCGCGTCCCACGTCCGAATCTCAAACCACCGACCTCTGTTCTGGAGGCGGTAGCACCTTTCGGAGGATGAAGAAGCCGACGCCGCCGGCGACGACCGATCCGATCAGGATGCCGATCCGGGAGACATCAGCCAGTTCGTCCGCCCCGAACGCTAGTTCGGAGATGAACAGCGACATCGTGAAGCCGACGCCACCAAGCCACGCGACACCGAAGACATGTCGCCACTCAAGCGCTGGATGCATGACCGCCAGACCAGATCGAACCGCCAGCCACGAGAACAGCGTGATCCCCAATGGCTTCCCAACGATCAGGCCGAGCATGACGCCCCAGGTGACGAGATTGCCCATCGCCTCGCCAAACCCATCGACGATCGGGATACCGGCGTTGGCGAACGCAAAGATCGGGACGACGCCATACGAGACAGTGGGGTGGAGCCGGTGGAGGAAGTGGGTCAACGGTGCGTCGACCTGCTCGGTCAACCGCGCAAGCGACATCGTCGCGTGCTGCTGTCGTTCGTTGGAGAGCATGTTCAATGTCGAGTACGACGCCTCCTCGAAATCGTGGAGGATGCGCCGGCCACGGGCCAGGAACTCGCTCGGGTTGATCCAGGCGCGGGATGGAACGGTCATCGCGACGAGGACGCCCGCCAGTGTGCCGTGGATGCCGGACTCGAATACTGCCAGCCAGAGTGCAACGCCAAGGACGGCGTAGACGGGCCAGCGGTAGATACCGGCCCGATTCGCGAGGATGAGGACGAGCAGCAGCAGACCGGCCGCGGCCATCGCACCCCAGGCGAGTTGGTCGGTATAAAAGATCGCGATGACGAGGACCGCCACGATGTCGTCGATGATGGCGAAGGCGGTCAGGAACACGAGCAGTTGCGGGCGAACTCTGGTTCCAAATAAGGCGATCAGGCCGATCGAGAAGGCCGTGTCTGTCCCGATCGGGATGCCCCAACCATGGGTTCCCCCGCTGCCTCCGCCAGCCACGAGCGCAAGAAAGACCAGTGCCGGGCCGACGGCTCCGCCGAGTGCGGCTGCGATCGGTAGCGCGGCCTGGCGTGGGTTGCGCAATTCGCCAACCAGCACCTCGCGCTTGATCTCAAGGCCGACGATGAAGAAGAACAGGGCCATCAGGCAGTCGTTGACCCAGTGCCGCAACGTCTCGGTGATCGAAAAACCCTCGACACCGATCGTCAGATAGGAGTTCCAGAAGTTCTGATACCGGTCGGACAGCGGCGAATTGGCGAACACAAGCGCCAGGCCGGTGCCGAGCAACAGCAGTCCGATACTGGAAACGTTGGCTTGCACATACTGGTTCAGTGGGGTCCGCACGATGGCGAGTTTGCTGGCCTGGGCCGTGCCGGTGATATTCGTTGCCCAGGGCGGTGCTTCGGTGAACTCCTCGCCTCGGTCTAACCAGAGTTGACGCTCTTCCGACTCGTTCCAGCGCCGGAGGTTTGCCTCGCTATCAAAGCGCAGCAGGATCCGGTAGCGGTTGTCACCGCGGGTGGGTCGGAACAGGCGGGCGCCAAGGTAGCCGGGAAATCGCGATACGGAGTCGGCGAAGCCCTGGATATATCCTTCGAAGTCTTCTTCACGGCCGGGGCGAACTCGAATGAAGATACTGATAGTGATTTCGGAGTCGTTTGGTCCAGCGGAGTCCAGCGATGGGCGCTCCAGTGGGAGCCCCGGGCCGCCAGATGGGAGAATCTCCTCCCCGGTTTCCTGAGAGGTTTGCTGTTGTGGACTTCCTCGCTCGTGCTCGTCACCTCTGGTCATCGATCCTCGCTTCTCTGTGTTGAGTACATGCGTAGATACTTGGTCGATTAACTACGCTCACTGTCGATTCTTCAGCCCCGGAAGTTTCGAATCGCAAGCAACACACCAATGTGCATACGACCCCTTCCGTCTGGACAATCTACCCTGAAAAGCATTCCCTGTCCGGTTGGACAGTCAGACGCCGATCACATGTTCATATCGAACCTCCGTCGTGCGAACTATGCTGCTGATATGCCCTTCGGCGACGCTGCCGGGGGCATTGATCTGTGTGGATCGCGTGGATAGGGGAGTGCATGCGAAAGGGTTTGCATGTCTTTGGGGTGCTGTCATTGCTGGCATCCCTCTTCGTGTTTACCCCGGCAACGTTCGCTGAGCCGGCAGCAAATGACCCGTTTCTCCGCACCTGGCAACGGACCGATAAGCCGATTGCCGATGGCAACGTGACCCGGACGTGGATGTGGGGTCCAGCCGCTTTCACGAGCGGCATGTCCGAAGACTACGTTGAATCGCCTTCCGGCCAGCGCACGGTCCAGTACTTCGATAAGTCGCGCATGGAGATCACCGACCCCAATGGCGACGAGTCCTCTCCCTGGTATGTCACCAACGGTCTGTTGGTGGTGGAACTGGTGACCGGCCAGATGCAGGTCGGCAACAGCACGTTCGTCCCCCGCAGCCCGGCTCAGGTCAACGTCGCCGGTGATGCGGACGACACAGCCGGTCCGACCTACGCGACGTTCGCCAGCCTGCGTGATGTCGCGGCCCTGGCGGAAGGTGCGACGATTACCCAGCGGGTGAACCGTGCCGGAGCCGTCACGAACGACGAGACACTGGCTGGCCTCGGCGTGTCGGCTGCCCGCTACGTTCCAGCGACCGACCACACGGTTGCTTCGCCCTTCTGGGCGTTCATGCAATCGGCTGGGACCGTCTGGGAAAATGGCGGGACGACGACAGCGCCGCTGTTCCAGGACCCATTCTACGCGACAGGCTACCCAATCTCCGAAGCGTACTGGGCGACCGTCAAGGTCGGTGGCACTCCGCGCGACGTGTTGTTGCAGTGTTTCGAGCGTCGCTGCCTGACCTACACGCCGGACAACCCGGTCGAATGGCAGGTCGAAGCCGGCAACGTCGGCCAGCACTACTATCGCTGGCGCTACCCGGAGGCACCGGCTGGTCCGGGCGAACAGGCCAATGCGCTGACAGACGCCGTCATCAACGCGCACAGCGACGAAGCCCGGGAGGCTGCCCTGCTGGAGGTCATGGACGCGCTCGGCATTGGCGTCTACAGCGCGACCGGCGCGCAGATCGTCGGCGGTGCTGAGCGTGGTGCTGGTGACTTCTACCTCTACGAACTTGAGATTGAACTTATGGCCAAGGCGCTCGGTCGCGCACAGGCAGCCGGCACCTCGCCGGAACTGGCGGCGGCTGGATTCGACGACGGCGACCTGCTCACCGTCGAGGATCTGGCGATGACACTCACGAGCCTGCCAGTTCTCGAAGGTGGCGCGGCCGTCGATCCAGAGTTGCTGCGGCAGGTGATTGTCGAGGGTGCGCAGGCAGCGCAGGCGTCCCCGAATGACAGTTCCTCCCTCGGCCCGCTGGTGGCTCGCCAACTCGGATTGTCCCACGAGCAGCCGTATGACCTGTTCACGAACGTGCCGATCGAGCAGTTGCGCTTCGATCCGCTCCAGTCGTTCCTGATCCTGTCCGACATCCTGCTGCCGATCGTCGCCGAGTCCGGCCCGGTCGAGGTTGGCGGGACGCAGATCGTGGCTCAGTCGAAGGGCATTCTGGCGACGACCTCGGACGTCCATCCGTGTGAGGACGCCGTCGGCACCGGCGTCAAGGAAGGCTGGTCCGGCGGCAAGTGGGCAGCCGGGTTCATCAAGAAGATCGGCAACCCGGTCAAGATCGCGGCTGTCGCGATCGACGGCATCCACGGCAGCATGCTGGCCTACTCGGTCCTCGTCTACTCGCTCGATCAGACGCTGGACACGCATTACGGCCATGAGTCCGCGGGTGAGGCTCTGCGCTTCCGCGTCAAGGTCGAAATGGTCGATGAGTTACCGGAGAACGTCGTCAAGTGCGGCTGGTTGCTCGGCGTCGAGTTCCCGAAGAAGGGGCCGATCAAGGACGTCGGGATGGTCTGGCAGCAGCCACAACTCGGCCAGCACGGCACGGTCATCTGCACCGAGACGTGCGTCAAGACGGCTCCCGACGGCATCGCGACGCTGATCTTCCAGCCGAAGCAGGAGGACCAGCCGGGCCGTGGTTGGGTGGTCGAGGAGCGGGGGACCGTGACCGGCTACGCGATGTACCAATCGCGCCACAAGAATGTGCTCGGCTCGATCAGCCAGATCATTACGCCGAAGTCTGGCGCGACTGCCTGGACAGTCACCCACCATCAGATTCCCGGCTATGACGTGACCCTGACGGTCCAGTACGACGTCCACCTGCACGATTACCCGACGCCGCCGATGTATCCGCACGATCACGACTACACCGCATCGGGCAAGGTGACCTACAACATCTTCGTGCCGGACGGCTCGGTCATTCCGCCGTACGAGGAGACGCCGGTCTCGTGGACGCAGGGAGCGTCCGGTTCGGGAACGGAGGCGATCGTCACGATCGGCAACGGTGGTGGTGGCGACTACCAGTGCAGCGGCGCCTACAGCGGCCAGTGGATCTCTTACGCTGAGATCGAAGACGATGGCGCGAAGAGCCGTGGCGAGCGGATGCGCTACATCCGGTTCCGGCCGGAGGAGCCGGATGACGCCAACTACACCGGCAATTGTGGTGACCATCTCTGGATCGATAGCTACACGAACGCCGACACCTATCCATGGATCGATCTCCAGGCGACTGGCACAACGACGAAGGAGTACGATCCCTGCCCGACCAGCCACTCGGAGGACATCACCTGCGAGGGCAACATCAAATGGACCATCAAGGTCAAGCGGTCCGGCTTCGATAGCTGACGGTGAGGGAGGGGAGTCGGGATTCGGGGGCATCGAATGCAGCATGCTTCTTCAAGCCCCCGATTCCCGATTCCCCTCCCTCACCGCTACAATGCCAACACGATTCGCATTCTGGACTGTCAGGTGAGCGGTGATACCGTGCATACCAGCCTGCCGCCTCTGCTGACCGCCACGATTGGTCGCGAGCAGCCTCTAGCGGATGTCGAGACATTGCTGCGACAACCTGATGCCCGGCTCGTCACGGTCACCGGCCCGGGCGGCGTTGGGAAGACACGGCTGGCGCTGGAAGTCGCCACCCGTCTGGAGCGCCAGGCTGTCTTCCGCGATGGCGTCGTCTTCGTGCCGCTGGCCAATGTTCGTGACCCCACGTTCGTCATCCCGACGATCGCAAGCGCTTTCGAAGTCGAGGATCCTGCCGGTAGATCCTCGCTGGAGGCGCTTGTCAGCCACCTCCACGACCGGGAGTTGCTGGTTGTTCTGGACAATCTGGAGCAGGTCATAGACGCGGCGCTCGATATTGCCGCAATCGTGCAGGCGTGCCGAGGCGTCCACCTGCTCGTTACCAGCCGGATTCCACTCAGGCTGCAGAGTGAGCGTGAGTACCCGCTGCAACCGCTCGACCTGCCAGACCGCGTTGACGTCGATGACATCTCGGCGCTGCGCCAGAATGAGGCCGTCGCGCTGTTCGTCGAACGCGCCCAACGTGTCCGCCCCGCGTTCGACCTGACTTCCAGCAACGCCAGCGCCATCACGGAGGTCTGCCGCCTGCTCGATGGACTACCGCTGGCGATCGAACTGGCTGCTGCACGGATCAGGCTGCTGACGCCGAACGACCTTGTCGAGCACCTGACAGAACGTCTGGCGATCCTGACTGATGGCCCGCGCGACGTTCCGGCCCGGCAGCGGACGATGCGCGACACAATCGCCTGGAGTTACGACCTGCTCGATGAAGAGGCCCGACGACTGTTCAGATTGGCTACTGCGTTTAGTGGTGGTTGGACGATCGAAATGGCCGCCGAGGTTGCGGGTGACGAACTGGATGACCTCGACGGTCATGCAACGCTGATCGATCACAGCCTCATCCGTCAGGTCGAGCAGCCAGATGGCTCGACCCGATTCCGGATGCTGGAGACGATCCGCGCGTTCGGGCTGGAGCAACTTGGCGCGACCGGAGAACTCCACGACACACGCCGCTGCGTCAGCCGCGCCATCCGGCGACTCGTCCTGACTGGCGCGCCACCGACGCACTGGGCACGTCTGGACGATGACTGGCTGGCTCGCCTGACCCGCGAGCATGACAACATTCGCGCGATGCTCGACTGGCAGATCGAGAACGAGCCGGTTGAGGCGCTTCATCTGGCCGGCTCCCTTTACTGGTTCTGGCTGACGCAGGGACACATGTCTGAAGGTCGCCACTGGCTCGATGCGGCGCTGACCGCGGCCAACGACGCTCCCGATTTGGAGCGAGCCAACGCTCTGGTGTCATCCGGCGATCTTGCCGGCTGGCAGGCTGACTTCAAAACTGCCGATGCTACGTACGCAACCAGCCTGGCTCTCTACGAGCGGTTGGGCGACCAACCGGGGATCGCGCGTGTCTGGTTCGGGCAGGCGCGAGTCGCGATGTTCCGTAACGATCATGACCTTGCCGCCTCCCTCTACGAGCAGTGTCTGGCGACGTACGCGGCGATTGGCGATGCCGGTGGGATGGCGTCGACGCGCTTCAACCTGGGTGTCCACCTGCGCGTCACCGGCAATCTCGACCGCGCTGAAGCGATGCTCAATGAATGTGTCGCGACCGCGAGAGGGCTGGCGGGGACATCGACGATCATGGTCGGGTTCGCCAACCTGTGCTGGATTGCGCTGGCTCGGGGCCAGTGGGCCAGGGCGCTCGAACTGGGCCGTGAAACGCTCGTGATGTTCACCTCCGCTCGTGAGGTCCGTCTCGCTATCGAGAGTCTGGGCGGCATCGCGATTGCCGCAGGCATGCTCGGCTATCGAGCGATGGCGGCTCGCATCCTCGGAGCGACCGAAGCGCTGCGTCAACGACTGGTCTATCCGGTCCCCAGCATGGATCAGGCAGAGTTTGCGGCATTCCTCGATCGAGCAGGGATTGTAATGGCCGACCCCGAGATCGCTACAGCCTGGGCTGCTGGTCAGACGCTCTCGATCGATGAAGCAGTCGCTGAAGGGCTTGAACTGGTGGCCATGTTGACGGCAACGTCACCACCTGCCCAGGCGCCCTTGCTCCTAACCCCCCGCGAACTGGATGTCCTGCGCTGCCTCACCGATGGCAAGTCGGACCGTGAGATCGCAGCCGACCTGTTCATCAGCCACCACACGGTCATGCGGCATGTCTCCAACATCCTCGGCAAGCTCGGCGTCGAGTCGCGGACGGCTGCGGCGACCTATGCTGTCCGGGAACGACTCGTCTAGCGGCTCCTTCTCTGATAGGTGATGTCACCTATGTCGCGCTGCACGTGGATTCCCTGATCTCGGGGATGTGCGTGCGAGCCTCCTGAGCGATGCTGTTCGAGCGTCTGGCGACGTTGCCAGACCGAGTCCAGCAGAGAATCGAAGGAGATTCGCAATGCAGACGACCGCAAAGAGGCGGCAAATCGTTCCGATCCAGGTCCGACGGGTGGCGCTCGCGGTTGCGATCGCGATCGGTGTCACCGGCGCAGGGACTGCGGCGGTGTCGCTCGCAGAAGACAGTTCGTCAGATGTCGAACTCGAGCGGGTGGATCGCCCGGTTGGCGCGGAGCATCCGATGTTCGACTATCAGTTCATGGAGCAGAACTTCCACCTGCCGGTTGCACCTGAGCCGACGGTGACGTCGTCAACGGCGCCGAACTGGCGCGTGCTTGAGGAGAATAGCTGGGGCGAGGACTTTGTCTTCGATACGCCTGATGGCTACTCATACTACCCGAGTGTTGACGACGTGCCACAGCGCAGGGTCGGTCAGGTCACCTACTAGCGATGTCTCTCGTCCGGGGACGAGTGGCCCTGCCTGTACTCAGGCAGGGCCACGTTTGTGTGCGACGGTGTGCTATCCGCGAATGGCGGCCTGCACTTTCGCGATGAACTCGTCGAAGCGTTCGGCGTCGGTCCAGCGGACAACGGTCAGCATGTCGTGCTCGGGATCGACCCAGATGACATTGCGGCCAAAGCCGAGCGCGAAAAAACTCGATTCGGGCGCGCTCGGGAAGAGTTGGCGATCCGGGTTGAGCCACCACATGTAGCCGTAGGTCGGGTTGACATCGCCCGGCGTCGTCGCGCGGTCGATCCAGGCTTCGGAGAGCAGTTGCCGTCCGCCCCAGTGTCCCCCGCGTAGATAGAGCAGGCCGAAGCGGGCGTGGTCGCGGGTGCTGGCCCAGACGCCTCCGCCGTAGTGCCCGCCGCCCGACACCGAGTTCACCTTCGTGCCGTCGAGCGTGACCCACGAGGTGTCGTATCCGTGCCACTCCCAGGTGTGGCTGGCGCCAATCGGGTCCATGATCTGTTCGCGCAGGACGACTGGCAACGGACGACGGAGTGCACACAGGATCGAGTAGGCGGCCAGGTTGACGCGGACATCGTTGTACTCATAGAAGGTTCCGGGTGTTTGCAGTGTCCGCTCACGTCCCTCGCGCCGGTCGGCAAGGTCGGGCTTCTCCCAGAGCGTGCCTTCCCACTCGCTGGTCTGCTGCAACAGGTGGTGCCAGGTGATCTGCGCGTTGTTGTCGCCGTCGAAGGTGCCGTCGGTGACGTAGTCGCGGACGGGATCGTTGAAGTCGCGGATCAGCCCTGCGTCCCACGCGACACCGGCCATCGTCGCCACATAGCTTTTGGCGACCGAGAATGTCATGTCGACCCGGTGCGTATCGCCCCACTCGGCGACGATGTAGCCGTTGCGGGTGATGAGTCCGTTCGTCGGTCCACGATCGCGGTAGGGTCCGACCGGTTCCTCCCACGGGTCATCGGCGACCCGTTGCGCGTAGAACTCGGCCAGGCTGTAGGGCATCGCCTGGTTCTCGTTGTCAGCGCTGAAGGCAGCCGCCTCGGCGATGCCGTCAGCATCCAGCCCGACATCGGCCGGATCGCGCCACTCCCACTCCCACCGCGTTGGTTCGTATCCAGTCGCCACGTTCGGCACTCCTCGGTTGTGATCGATCGTCAGCGAGTGGCATCGTCGCCGCTGTCCTGATTTCTGTCCAGCGCCGGTTTACGAGGCGTTGCGGTTCGCTGCCTGACGTTCGCGCTGGTACTGCTGGAGGAGTGAACGAGCGTTCGTAATCGTCGCGAGGTCGTCGCGGCCCTCGGCGACGGTCGAGAACGCATCTCCGAGCGCGCCTTCGACGGATCGCGCCAGCGGGCGGACTCGCGCCTCTGGGGCGGGTTGCGGTTCGCGCCGGCTGCCGGTTGGAGCGAGGATCAGGTAGAGAAAGATCGCCATGACGAGGCTCAGGATCAGTTCGATGCTGATCGTCAGTGCATACAGGACGAAGAAGGCACTCATGTCATTCACCGCCGCTCGTTAACGAGCGCTAGCGCATAGCGGTCGAGTGCCTCAATCGCCCGCTCGACGCCCGGCCCGGAACGTCCGGTGGCGACTTCATCCATTGCGGCCCGCAGCCCTGTCAACGTCGGGTCAAGCAGGAACTCGCGCCGCGCCCGGGCTGGCGCGGCTTTAAGCGACTGGCGAGCCAGCCCCTCGCCCTCATCATGCCGTCGCAGCGCACGGCTCTCCAGCAGGTGAATGAGCACATAGGTCGTCATCCCGATCCGCACCACTTCAAGGATGCAGACGACGATCACAATGGCGAGCCAGAAGGTTGGAGACACAGGCAGGTTCAGTCCATCGGTGGGTGGAGCCCGGCCGTTTCCGGAACCGACGCAAGCACCCAGGCATCATCGTCATCGAGCGTTTCCGCGTTGACATGCACAGGCTGGATGTCATCAGGGCCACGGACCAGGAGCCAGGAGTAGGGGTTAAGCGAATCGTCGCTGACGAGCGCAGCACAATCCCAGATCAGACACATGCGACCGACAAGGACGCCGACTTCATGTGCTTCAGCGAACGCTTCAAGCACGTCATCACGGAGAAAGATCGTAAGAGACAGCACGAAATCACCAGCGACAGGTCGTCGCTCGCAGAGGATACCGATGCCATCGGTGACATCTCCGTCGTATGTCCCGAGATCGTCGATCACGAGTACCCGGTCGGCATCGATTCCAAATACCGACGCCAGGGCGGCCGCAATGTCAGGTTCAGCAACTTCTCGTGATATCAGGATGTCTTCCCAGATCATGTGTCTATGTCTCCGGTTTCCAGGACGCGCCGGGCAACCGCACGGCTTTGGGCTGATATGTTTGCTTGATCCAACCGGGTTTCCGCAAGATCGGTGACTCCGAAGTCATTATAGTATCCCAGTGCTTTGTAGGCGCCGCGGTCAAGCAACACGAAGCCAGGTCCCGTGATTGGGTACAGCGTCGCTGTTGGCTCGATGCCATATGTCCTTCCATTTACCGTGACTTCGTTTCCGACCCGGACGCCAAGCCCATCGTTAATCGCACGGACGTCACCGGCTACATCGACCCACGGGAAGATGATGGTGTTACGTCGTTTCGGTTTACTTCGGCGGTTGACATGGGCAAGGAAGTGTCGCCGATTCGGTTGCCGGATCCGACGCGAAGGCACACCATCGATGAACTGAACCACGAGCAGTTTCCTCCACGGACTCTGCGATAGTTGACGCGGGTTCGCGCGCGTGACAGACTACCGCAGGCGCCGGTGATCCGGCGTGACAACCCAGAATCCGGCAGCGGGTACTCGCCGTTGGGCGAGGTCACAGGGGGAAACCGGTGCGAGACCGGTGCTGTGCCGCAACTGTAACGCGCACCATGCGCGGAGCCAGATCACCTGCCGTTGCCGTACCGGTTCGCTTCGAGCACGAGTGAGCTGGGATGGTCAGGAAACTGGTCTCCCTCTCAACAGCTCGAATCAGCCATCAGCCGTTAGCTATCAGCCGTCAGCCTGGTAGTTGTTGATCGACGTGTCGACGCCTTCGATCGATGCGATCTGGCTGATAGCTCATGGCTAATCGCTGACAGCTAGTCGCTGCCCGCACCCCGGACCAGGGTGCGGCCGGATCGAGAGGGGGACCCGGTGGTCTACCGTCCTGGGCGTTCGTTGCCCATTGCCCTGCTCCTTGTAATGCTGCTGGTGTTGTCGGCCAGCCCGGTGATGTCGCGGCAATCGCCAACCGCCGTACCGCAGACGGACGCTGCGAACGCGGCAACCGCCTGGTTGCGCACGCAGCAGATGTCGGATGGTGGCTTCGCTGCCTTCAGTGAGATGAGCGACGCCAGTGTGAGTGCCGACGTCGCCTACGCCTTCGCGGCGGCAGGCACGCACCCCGGCACGGTCGTCTCGGCGGCTGGGAACAGCCTGCTGGATTACCTCCAATCTGTTGCCGCTCAGGAGGTCGCCAACCCAGGCCGGGCCGCAAAGCTGGTGCTGGCGCTGCATGTCTCCGGTGACGACCCGCGTGATGTCGGCGGCCTCGATCTCGTCAACACGATCGAACTCGGACTGAACGGCGAGACCGGCTGGTACGGGGAGTCGTTCTATGGCCACCTGCTGGCCGTCCTTGCGCTGGCGTCGCAGGAGGTCACAGTCCCGGACATCGCAATCGACGCGATCGTCTCCGCGCAGACTCCAGAGGGTTCGTGGGGCTTCAACGGCGATGCGATCCCCGACACGGGCGACTCAAACTCGACGGCCATCGCCGTGCAGGCACTCGTGGCCGTCGGTGGCGATCAGGAGGCAATTGGTCGCGGTCTTGAATACCTGCGCTCGCTGCAGAATGCCGAGTCTGGCACGATCGCTTACGACTCGTTCCTGGTCGATGACCCGGGTGGTGATACGAACTCGACGGCGCTGACAATTCAGGCATTCATCGCTGCCGGCGTCGATCCGTCGACGCTGGAGCATGGCGATCCAGTAACGGGATTGCTCGCCTACCAGAACGAGAGTGGCGCATTCCAGTTCCAGCCCTCGTTCCCCGACGACTCACTGATCGCAACGGCTCAGGCGATTCCGGCGCTGCTGCTCAAGGCGTTCCCGTATGCGCCACTGCCCGCCTTCAACCCACTGGTGAACGCAATGGCTCCGGCAGCGCCGGTCGATGGCTGTGCGTTCCATGATGTGACACAACATAACGTCTGCGAGCCGTTCGCGGCCTACTGGAATGCCAATGGTGGGCTAGCGAACTTCGGGTACGCGCTGACCGAGGCTGTCACCTATCGTGGTCAGACGGTTCAGTACTTCGAGCGAGCAGTCTTCGAACTGCACTCGGAGAAGGCCGGGACGCCATACGAGGTGCTGTTAACGCGGGTTGGCTGGGATGCCTACCTGTTGTCGCATGGCCCGGTGACGAGCGCTGATCCGCTCGGTGGGGAGTGCCACTTCTTCAATGAGACCAGCCATAACCTCTGCGGTGGCTTCGCGGCCTTCTGGGAAGAGTACGGTGGGCTCGCCGTCTTCGGCTACCCGATCACTGAGGAGTTCCAGGTCGGTGACCGGACGGTTCAGTACTTCGAGCGAGCGCGCTTCGAGTGGCACTCCGGCGCATGGCCGGAGCGCTACGACGTACTGCTCGGCCGGCTCGGGGCGGAAGCACTCAACCGTGAGATCAATCACTAGCCATCGGGGAGCGCGGCTGATTGCTGCGCTCCTCATCCTCTCCACTGTCGCTCTGGCGAGCATCCTGCCTGCCGCGGCACAGCGTCCCAACGGCGCGGGTGTCGTGATTCGATTCGGTGATGGCTCGTTGATCTACGCCTATGTCCAGTTTGAGGAAGAGACAATCTCCAGCGAGGAACTGCTCTACCGCTCCGGGCTGGCCGTTGCGATCGCTCCATATAGCGGGTTGGGCGCAGGCGTCTGCATGATCAACGGCGAGGGTTGCCCGTCTGATGACTGCTTCTGTCAGTCGTATTCGACGCCTGCCTACTTCTGGCACTTCTACGCCAACGACGGTGGCGGCTGGCGGGAGTTGCTGCAGGGTGCGTCGAGCCGGAGCGTTGGCGACGGCGCAGTCGACGGCTGGTCGTGGACGGCCGGGGAGTCAGGCCTGCCGGCTGTCACGATCGACGACATCGCGCTGATGAACGGAGTCGATCGCAACCCGCCGCCCCCGACTGAGACGCCAACGCCGGAGCCGACCAACACACCGGTCCCAACCGATACGCCACAACCAACCGCAACCCAGCCGCCGACCGAGACACCGACGAGCACGCCAACGACAGCGAGCGAACCGACAGCAACGGTGACCGCTGCCGCAACGGCCACGACGAGCCCAACGCCCGCGACCGGCACCGTCCAGCCGACCGCCACCGCGACGCCAACCCGCCAGCCGAGCCCGACGTCGACCAGTACATCGACGGCGAGCACCCCGGCACCACCGCCGACGCTGACGCTGGTCGCCAGCGCGACGACGGTTGCGGTGCTGGTCCAGCCAGATGGCACGACCGTTCCCGTCGAGGTCGTCCAGACTGACGACGGCTCCTCGACGACCAACCTGTTGCTCTTTGGCGGGCTGATCGCGGTGGCTGGTGGTGCCGGAGCGTTCGTCTGGATGCGGGGGAGGCGGGCGGCGTGACGCGGCCCAACCCCCTCGCCTGGCTCATCTGGTTCGTCGGCGTCTTCATCGTGCCGGTCGTCAGTCGCAACCCGCTGTACCTCTCGCTGGCGCTCGTCGTCGTGCTGGTTGTCTACCTCTCGCTGCCCCGCGAGAGTGGGTCGGCGCGGGCATGGCGACTGTTCGCGCTGGTTGGCTCGACGCTGGCGGTACTGTCGATTGGGTTTAACGTCCTGACCGTCCACGTTGGCGACCGGATCATCACGACGCTGCCGGATGGGCTACCAATCGTCGGGGGCAAACTGACGTGGAACGCTTTCGTCTATGGAACGCTCTCGGCTCTCGCGATTGCGACGCTGTTGCTGGCTGCGGCGACCTTCAACACGGCGGTGCGCCAGGGTGACATCATCCGGCTCGTGCCGGGCAGTTTCGCCGGGCTGGGGATCGCAGGAAGCATCGCGATGACGATGGTGCCGCAGACGATCGCGGCAGGCCGCGACATCTACGACGCACAGCGCAGCCGAGGGCATCGTTTCCGGGGATTACGCGATGCAGGCAGTCTGATCGTCCCGCTGCTGGGGAGCGGGCTGGAACGGGCCGTGACCCTCTCCGAGGCACTCGAGGCGCGTGGTTACGGCGCCAGTGTGAGCGCGAGCCCGGCCCCGGCACGACGACTCCCGTTGTTTGGAGCGGTCGCGTTACTGACGCTGGCGCTGCTGGCGATCGCGAGCGGCAGGCTGGCGGTTGGGCTGGCGCTGATGGCTGGTGCCGTCGTGGCCGTCCTCCGGGTAACGCCGCAACGTAACCGACGGACGCGCTTCCGGACGCTTGCGTGGAATCCCGCGTCGCTGACCGTCGCCGGGAGTGGGGCCGGTGTCGTGGTGACCTTCGCTGGTGTGCTGGCATTGACCGGTGTGACTCTCTCGTACGACCCGTTCCCGAGGCTGACGATGCCGCCGTTCCAGCCGCTGGCCGGAGCGACGATTCTGTTGCTGCTGGCACCGATCTTCTGGACTCAGCCATGAACGCCGTTGTCGCCGAGCGACTCTCCTACCGGTTCCCGAAAGCGGCGACTGATGTCTTGCGTGAGATCGACTGGGCAATCGAAGACGGCACCGTCACGCTCGTCTGTGGGCCGTCCGGTGCGGGGAAGACGACGCTGCTGCGCTGTCTCAACGGTCTGATCCCGCACTTCCACGGCGGCATGTTCGGCGGCGATGTCTCCGTCCACGGCATCAACACCCGTGCTGCCGGGCCGCGTGACCTCGCCCGTGACGTTGGGATGGTCTTTCAGGACCCCGAGGCGCAGTTTGTTACCGACCGTGTCGAGGATGAGATCGTCTTCGGGATGGAGAACCTCGGCTACGACCGCCGACCGAGGCGGGTTCGGCTCGAAGCGACGCTC